>Ga0315338_1000601_pt1 | contig 73570 bp, 58 predicted proteins | sample ASW8metaG_FD_204518 | JGI IMG/M metagenome (GOLD analysis project Ga0315338, IMG submission 204518) | Ammonia-oxidizing marine archaeal communities from Monterey Bay, California, United States - ASW #8 | ecosystem: Environmental > Aquatic > Marine > Coastal | place: USA: California | collected...
ATCCTGTTCGAGGGGAAGCGAGCCGTCGGTGTCGAATACGTTCGCAAGGGACGTGTGGAGACGGCATACGCAGACGAGACCATCTGCAGTGGCGGTGCGATCAACTCGCCGCAACTCCTCCAGCTCTCAGGCGTAGGTCCGGCGCGACTGCTTCGAGAACTCGACATCGATGTCGTCCAGGATCTTCCGGGCGTTGGCGAGAATCTCCAGGACCATCTCGAGGTCTACGTCCAGCACGCATGCTCGAAGCCCGTCTCGATGTCGCCCAGCGTGCGCAGACGCTGGCGACTGTGGATCGGCATGCAATGGCTCGCGGGCTATGGCCCGGGCATGAGCAATCATTTCGAGGCCGGCGGCTTCGTGAGGAGCCGCGAGAGCGATCCGTATCCGAACCTGATGATCCACTTCCTGCCGCTGGCGATCCGCTATGACGGCACGAAGCCGACGCCGGGCCATGGGTACCAGATGCATATCGGTCCGATGCTGTCGGAAGCACGCGGGTCCGTGCGGATTCGCTCGACGGACCCGCGCATCTCTCCTCGCCTGCGATTCAACTACCTATCGACGGAGCGCGATCGTCGCGAATGGATCTCGGCGATCGAATGTGCGCGCCAGATATTCGCTCAATCGGCCTTCAACGATCTCGATCAGGGCGAGCTCTCTCCCGGCCCTACTGTCGAAACCGATCGACAGATTCTCGACTGGGTCGCGCGCGAAGGCGAGACCGCGCTGCATCCTTCGTGCACATGCAAGATGGGACTGGATCCGCAGGCCGTCGTGGATTCCGACTCACTTCGGGTTCATGGCGTAGACGGGCTTCGCGTCGTCGATGCGTCGGTCATGCCGAAAATCACGAACGCCAATATCTACGCACCGACGATGATGATCGCGGAGAAGGCAGCCGACGCGATCCTGGGGCTCGACCCGCTCCCGCCAATGGGGTGACGGGCGACGATGCGCAACCTACGCGCAAAGCCAGAGAGAAATCCAGGAAATGAGCCGAGTCTGGGATTCCCGCTGATCTGCTTCGGTTTCGTCGTTTCCTCGCGATCGCGTGGCAGCCGCAGAGCGCGCCGCGGTAGCATCCGCGCATGCGCGAGATGTGCCCTTCATGAAAGATCGAATCAGACAGCTGATCCGGGACTCGGGAATTCGTTTCGAAGTCCTCCAGGAGATCCGGCACGAACTGCATCTGATCGGCCTGCGCATCCGAAGCCGCTTTGGCCCGTCTCATAGACGCGTCGCCAATCGACTTCGAAAAGAGAAGGATGTCAAACTTCATTTCGGCTGCGGAAGTCGCGTCCTACCCGGATGGGTGAACCTCGACGCCTATCACGCGCCCGGCATCTCGCTCGAACTCGATCTCCAGCGCGAACTCCCCCTCGCCGACGGGTCCGTCGAGTGGATCTTCACCGAGCACGTCCTCGAGCACATCGACCGCAAGCGAATCGCGGACGTCTTCTCCGAGTTCCATCGCGTCCTCGCAGTCGGCGGCGTCGCGAGGATCCTGGTCCCCGACCTCGACTTCTATTGCAGGGCCTACGTCGCAGGCGACGTCGAGCGAATCACGACGCCCCTGCCCAAGACGCATACGACCGCAGATGCCGTCAACAGCGTGTTCAACGACCACTTCCATCGCTTCATCTACGACTTCGACGCCATGCGAATCGAACTCGAGAAGGCCGGCTTCGTAGACATCGTCCATTGCGAGTACGGCCAGAGTCGACATCCCGAAGTCGCGGTCGACTCGCACGACGAGTCGCGGGTGCTCGGGACGCTCTGCGTGGAAGCGACGCGGAGCTGAGGGCGCAGCGTCCGAATCCGGAGGGGCACCGGGAGGGTATCCTCCGGGCCTAATCGTCGACCGGAAGTCCCTGCTCGGCCCATTCGACGGTCCCGCCGTTCAAGCTCCGAACGTTGCGGTAGCCGAGCGATTGCAAGGCGAGCATGCCTTGGAGTGATAGATTGCCTCGGGTACAGACGGTGACGATCGGATGGTCGCGTTCCTCTGGAAGCTCGCCCTGGCGCTCGCTCAGCTCATCGACGGGGATACTCCGCGCGCCCGTGATGTGACGCGATCGGTAGGCGACTTCTGCCCGCACGTCGATCATCAAAGGTGGCGCGTCGCCTTCTAGCGCGGCACGTAGATCGTCCACTTCACAGGTGTTGTGCGGGTTTCGGGAGCTCTCGACGAATGCGTCGAAGCGCTGCTCCTTTTCGCTGGGCTCGCCCGAGGCCGTTCCGTCCGACGGACGCGCCGCGCGCATCTCGGGGAAATGCCGCTCGAAAGTGGAGGCGTACTTGAACGAGTTGTCGGGGAAGATGATCACGACGACCGCGTCGGGCTGGTCCTCGATGACCTTGAGTGCGCCGACCAATGCCATCGCCGAACTCGGCCCGGCGATCATGCTCTCCTCGCGATTGAGGCGCAGGCACATGTCGAAGGCTTCCTGGTCGCTCACCTCGACGATCGCGTCGTACTCCTGCGGCACGAAGAGCTTTGTCAGCTCGAGCTGCTTCAAGGAGCGCACGCCCGGAATGTCATGCCCCTCTTCGGGATGCACGCCGATCACCTGGACGTTGGGATTCCTGCTCTTCAGGTAGCGGCCGTTGCCCGTGATCGTCCCGCAGGTACCGAGTCCCGCGACGAAATGGGTGACCTTGCCTTCCGACTGGCGCCAGATCTCGGGTCCGGTCGTCCGGATATGCGCCTCGAAGTTGGCGTCGTTCTCGTACTGATTGGGCATGTGGAACTCGGGCTTTTCACCGAGCTCCATTGCGCGCGCGATGGCCCCCTCCGGGGACCCAGGGGCCGGTCACAAATCGTCGTCCAACTCCTCGACGTTCGTCCCGAACATTCGCAGCATGATCCGCTTTTCCGCCGGGATCTTGCTCGAAAGTGGCGTCGTGAGCTGGTAGCCCTTCGCGTTGGCCAGCATGGCGAGGCCCATGCCGGTGTTTCCGCTGGTCGGTTCGACGAGCTGCTGGCCCTCGGCGAGCAGCCCCTTTTCGCCCGCGTCGCGAATCAGGTTCTCCGCGACGCGATCCTTGACCGAGCCGAAGGGGTTGTACCACTCGAGCTTGGCGTAGATGCGAGCCTGCTTCAGCGGCACGACCCGATTCAGCCGGACGAGCGGCGTCGGGTTCTCCTCGCTGGAGAGCATCTCCATCATTCCGTCATAGACTCGGGTCGTGTGGTTCGGCATGTCGGCTCCGGATTGAGTCGGCTGAGTGTATCGAAACGAACTCGGTCCGGGCCACGCCCCCGGAATGGGGTCCATTCCGAGCTCCGACGAATCGGAGGGGTACGCGGGACCGGAGGAGGCCACAGCATCGGGCTCGGATCCCCATCCAGCCTGGGCCGGTCGACTCCGCTGGAGTACACCTCGAATAAGTCACGAGGAGAAGAACGTGTCCGACGAATTGCAGAACTACGAGCTGGTCTCGGTGTACAAACTCAACCCCGATGATCAGGAGAAGCTCCTGAACACCCAGCGCGAATGCGTGTTCAACTGGTGTACGAAGGACGAATGGCCCATGGGTGTCATCATGTCGTACATCTGGCGCAAGGATCGAATCTGGCTGACCGGCGGTGCGCACCGGCATCGCATGTCGGCCGTTCGCCGAAACCCCAAGGTCTCGGTCGTCGTGACGAGCACGGGCACCGAGATGGGTCCCGCCAAGACGGTCACGATCAAGGGCAAATGCATCGTCCACGAAGACGCGGAGACCAAGGACTGGTTCTACCCCGAGTTCGCAGGCGCTCTGAATCCCGATCCTGCCGCAGCGGAGTCGTTTCGGAAGATGCTCGACTCGCCGCTGCGCGTCGTGCTGGAGATCGTTCCCGAAAAGTTCATTACCTACGACGGGGCCAAGATGTTTGCGCACACCGCGGGAACCCTCGACGAGTCGGAGCTGGCGGAACCGTCCGAGTCGGACACGGTTCGCTTGAAGCGGGAGATCGAGCGGCGCGGTCTCTAGGCGCTTCGTCGATCGAGATGGACCGTGCAGCACGAGCCGACTCGCGCCCAGGAGCGCGAACAGTGAGAACAGTGAGAAGCGCCTGCACGAGTTGGGACGGGACATGAGAGCGATTCGCGTCGAAGATGGAAGACCCCGCCTCGTCGAGGTGCCGACGCCTTCCGGCGAAGGGGTCAAGGTCCGAGTCCATACCTCCTCGATCTGCGGCTCCGACCTCCACATGATGAGATGGGGCATCGTGGAGGGCCAGCTCCTCGGCCATGAGTTCGCGGGCACGACTCCGGACGGCACGGCGGTCGCCGTCGAGCCGCTGCTGGGTTGCGCCCGTTGCTCGGCCTGCGAGAACGGCGATCGAAGTCACTGCGCGCAAGGGATTCGGCTGATGGGTCTGTCCGACGCTGGGGGCATGGCGGAATATGTTCTCGCGCCCGCTGAGAATCTCGTCGAGCTGCCGACTGGAATGGACATCTCCATCGCGTGCCTGGTCGAGCCCCTGGCGGTGGCGCTGCGTGGACTCGACCGCGCGAGGGTCGCCGTCGCAGACAAGGTGCTCGTGATCGGCGCGGGGCCGATCGGGCTCGCAGCCGTTGCGGGCCTGCGTGGACGAGGCATCGCCTGCGATATCGCCGCTCGGCATCCACATCAAAAGGAAGCCGCGCAGACGCTGGGGGCTCGCCTCGACGTCGACTCTGACTATGACGTCGTCATCGATGCAGTCGGGACGACCGACTCTCTTTCCCAGGCCGTCGACATGATCAAGCCCATGGGCAGGATCGGCATGGTCGGGTCTTTCTGGGAGCCAGCGACGCTCGATACACGCTTCGGTGTGAAGGAGGCGGAGATGGTCTGGGCCAGCGGCTATCACTGCAAGGCGCCGCACCGCAACTTCGACGAGGCGGGGCGTATGCTGCATGCCAGGCCTGCGATTACCGAAGCGCTCGTGACGCATCGCTTTCCGCTCGACGCCGTCGACGAGGCGTTCGCAGCGGCGGCCGATCGCGCGGGCGGCGCGATCAAGGTCACATTCGATATCTGAGAACGACCGCCCGCCGGAAAGATCCGTGGGTGCGCGCACCGACGCGTCTGGATCAGTAGGTCGGCACGGCACGCCACTGACGCGCTTCAGAGGGCGACAGATCGTCGAAGGAATCTTCGTCGAAGGACAGGCCGGGAGCCCACGTTGGGCTCCCGGCTTCTCCGGATCGTTACCGACCGATGTCGGACCGTGAAGCGGCCTTCTTGATCTTGATGGCATCCTGCTGCAGCAACAAGCCTTGCCGCTTCAGCGCCCTTGCTCCGCTGACGACCGCTTTCACGTAGATCCCGTGGCTTCGATAGAGATCGTCGAGCGTGGCCTCGTCGAAGGGCTCGACGGCGCCACTGAGGCGACAGACGAGCGCGCCGAAGCCGGCCAGGGCGGGCGGCAGCGTCGGCTCGACCGACGCAGTCGATACGTAGGTGGCCGTCGGCGCCGTGATCGAGGGCAGACGCACGCCGCCAAGCACGTTGCCGTTGGCGTCGCGCGCAAGCTGGAAGCCCGCGGTCGTGTCCATCAGAACACCGGCCGGAGGCTCATCGCCGTCGCGCACCTGCTCCTGCATCCGCTCCCAGAGCGCGTTGAGCACATAGGCTCCGAACACCGGTCCATCGGCCAGCGTATTGAGCTCCTCCTCGCAGAGGTCCGTGAGCAGAATGGCCGGCGAACCGGGAAAGAGGCCTCCTTCGGGAATGAGTTCGATCCCGATATGCACTGTGGTGTGCGAGCCGCCCGTGATTTCGTAGTAGCGATACGTCGGCGTGTCGGGCTGGCGCCCGAACACCCTGAATCCCAAACCCTCGAAGTCGGTCTGGGTGACGGTCTGATAGACGGGTACGGGCAGATCCGTGCTCACCAGACTCGCCGGATACTGCAGGCGAGGCGTGCAGTCGGGAAAGGCATCCGATCCCGCTTGACCGCAGGCGCTTCCGAAGTTGATCGGTCGAGAGTTGAATCCCGACTGGACGAAGTAGCCGTCGCTCAGCCCGGGCTCGTGGAAGCCACTGGCGAAGGTCACGACCGAGCCCGCCTGCTGCGACTCGCCCGCGTGAAGCACGATGTCAGGACGATACGCGGGCGGCAGCGGATTATCGGGATCATCGCTCTTCAGCAGGTTCGTGAGTTGATTGACGATGTCGTAGGCGAGACCGTTCTCCGGGATCGAGAGCGTCGAATAGCGTGTGCCGCAGGTCGGAGGGCCACCGAAGGCCGAGCAACCCGAGACCATGAAACCGATCGACGTGGCGCTATTGGTGACACCGACGTAGGTCACACCCTCGTTGGCGAAATATTCTGCGGAGGTGTCCCAGGCGGGCGCGGTATCGAAGCCCGCCGTCGAGTTCCACCACTCGATCACGACGGTCCCGTTCGCCTTCTTGGGATTGACGGGTCGGCGCACCATGATGCGCGTCTGGTAGGGAAGATCGTCGATCCCAACGACGTCGCTGGGACTGAGGGGCGGATTGTTTGCGTAGTTGTAGAGCGTCGCCGTTCCGGAGACGAAGAACTCCTCTTCGACATATTCTCTCGGGAGTTCCGCAACGAGGCGCACGCCCGGCACGAAGGGCTCTCCTTCGCCAATCGGCGGATCTTCGACGACGACCGGATCGGTCGGGCCGGCCGAGGCGATGAGCGCTGGGCCGACAATCAAGAACGACCCAATACAGACGCTGGACAAGAGGCGCTCAATGAGGAGTTGAATTCGCATACGTTCCTCCGCTTCGACTTCAGGGATGTGGGATCAATCGGCGGCCACGATCATGGCGGCTCTTTTCATCTTCCGTCACGCGCGAGGCACAAGTCAACCTGATTCTGCGCAGGAGCCCGCCGGGCGGGCGCGAGAACGAATCAGGCGGTTCGAACGGTCTGGGCGACTCGTGAGCTACAGCTCGTTGTTCCGACTCTAGGGCCCGCTAGAGGGATGCTTCGACAAGACGTGGGAACCCGGCGATTTCGAGCCCCTGACTGAAGCGGTGGGCCTCGATCAGGATCGAGGATTGGCGCACTTCGGCGCGGTGCTGCAAAGCGCCCCATCACAACTTCGAACAGGCGGGTCGAATCCTGCGCGGCAGCCCGGCCATCGCCGATGCGCTCCCGACACATCGCTTTCCGCTCGACGCGGTCGACGAGGCATTCGCAGCCGTGGCCGATCGCGTGGGCGGCGCGATCAAGGTCACATTGGGTCTCTGAGACAGGCCGTCGGCTAGCCTATACCTATAGTCGTGCTCCATTCCTACAACAGCCCCACAACAGCGCGATCCGGATCGTCCGCCCGACGACGGTTCCTCGTGCGGAGACCGATCGATGAAATTCGGCATCCATCTTCCCCAGGCCGGTCCGGCCGCGTCGTCCTCGGCGATCGCTGCCGTCGCCAAACAGGCCGAGGACCTCGGTTTCGCGGACGTCTGGGTGAGCGACCACGTCGCGCTCCCGAAGAACTCCAAGTATCCGCCGTCCGCATATATCCTCGAACCCCTCATCGCCATGACCTGGGCCGCTGCGGCGACCGAACGAATCGGGATCGGCACGACCGTTCTGGTGCTGCCACTGCGCCCTCCCGTGCTGCTCGCGAAGATGCTCGGAAGCCTCGACCTCATGAGCGGCGGGCGACTGACCATCGGCGCTGCGAGCGGTTGGTTGCGCAGGGAGTTCGATGCGCTGAGCGTTCCCTTCGCGGAGCGCGGCGCCCGCACCGACGAGACGATCGACCTGATGCGACGATGCTGGGTGGAGGATCCGATCGACGCCGAGACCGACAAGACCGGCGTCAGAATGACCGAGATGCGACTCTGCCCGCAGCCCGGCCGAGCGATACCGATCTGGGTCGGTGGACATAGCGAGGCCGCGTTCAAGCGAGCGGTGACCCGAGGCGATGGATGGCACGGCGCGTTCCAGACGCCCGAGGACGCGGCCGAGATGACGGCGCGCCTACGCAGCGACCGCCCGGAGGCCACGTTCACGCTCTCGATGCGAACCCGCTGGGATGCCCTCCGCGACGATTCGGACGACATCGCCCGTGAACTCGAGCAGTACATGGAGATCGGGATCCAGCACATCGTCGCCGAACCCTTGCAGCGTGACCAGGATTCCTGGATGCGCTGCAGCGAGGCCTTCGCAAGGATCTTCGATGGCATCGCGTGAGCCATAACACCCACGAGAAGATCCCAGCCGCGACTTCGCGAGACGACCCGCCAGAACTACGACGATACGCCAGACATCGGCGCCGGCCGGATCGAATGAGCCGCCAGGCTGAGACCGCTTCGGATCGACTCCTCGAGGTTGCCGATCCATCGAATCGCCTTCCCATGGATGAACGAGCCGTCGTATTTCATGTTCTCGGCTCCGTCGATCTCGACGCGCACGCGATTCGAGTCGTAGCGGATCGCGACGCGCAGGTAATGGGTCCGAGGCGAGACGGACGCGAGGATGACGCCCGGTCGATTGTCCTCCAGCTGCCAGTCGGAGTTTCGGAATTGGATGTAGGTCGGTTCCACGAATCCCTCCTCCTCCGCCATGCGTCGTTCGTCCCCTGTCGCCAGTCGAAGCCCGAGGGCCGACTGCAGGATCACGAGCTCGACCTGTCGATCAGTCAGTCCGCGAGGGACGTCGATTGGATCGCGAGGCATGATCGCGATCGTATTGCAGCCGACGCCCAGGACGAATAGCGATACGGCCAGGGTCAGCAGCCGCTTCTCGACAGTTCTCGTTCTCATCCGATTCGTCCCCCGTTTCAGCTCTCCAGAATCCGGGATCCAGCGTGGATCGCTCACCCGATCGGCGTCAAAGCCCGCGGCGATGTCGCGATCGACCGATCTCGGCTCGGTCGATGCTCCGATCTCAGAGTCTGGCAATGACGTGTTTCGAGAACTCCTCGATCAGGTCCGCGGCCATGCCCGGCACGACCTGGAGAGCAAGATTGTCGACGCCGGCCTCCGCGTACTGGCGGACGCGCTCTAGAGCCGCTTCCGGGCTCCCGACGACCGCGAGCGTCGGCAATGACTCGGTCGGCACAAAGGATTCTTCACCGGGCTTCAGATAGATCATGTGACCTTCGTGCACGTCGAGGTAGCGACGGTCGCGGGGTGAGCCGCGTTCGCCCGCCAGCTTCTCTATGTAGTCGTCATACGCCTTGGCGATCGCCGTGTTCTCGATGCCGAGGTTCGAGCCACGACCGTACGCGCTCTCCCAGGCGGCGTGCACGCCTACGACCGAGACGGCTCCGACGCGGTCGATCACGCGCTGAGACTCGAGTGTCTCGGACCCGCCGAGGATGCAACCCGTGGAGAGCGCGGTGGTATGCGGTGCTTCGCCCGGGAAGCTGCGTTCCGCCGCGGCCGCCGCGTCCACGACGGCGCGGCGACTCGACGGAATCGTTTCCGGAATGCCTCCGGCGGTGATCCAGCCGTCGCCGACTTCGCCGCAGAGCTGCAGGGCACGAGGGCCATTGGCCGCAACATGGATCTCGATCGGTTCGTCGAGGTTGAAGCAGCCCACCTCCCGATCGGCGGACAACAATCGAATCCAGCGCTCGTCGTTCCCCTCACGGAAGAGAATGTCCTCGCCGCGAAGCAGTCCACGTACTTGACTGATGTACTCACGCAGATCCGCGAGCTTCACGGCCGGAAGCCCCATGGTGTTGCGCGCGGTGAAGCCCGTCCCGATGCCGAGGATCAGGCGACCCGGCGCGAGGGCATTGATCGTCGCTGCAGCGGCGGCCGTGACCGGTGCGATGCGATTGCTCGGTACGGCCACGAGCGTGCCGAGCTGGATCGTCGAGGTGTGCTCCGCCGCGAGCGCCATGGTGGCCCAGACGTCGGAACAAAGGAGCTGTGTGTCATAGAACCAGGCGTGACTGAAGCCGCTGGCTTCGGCGCGTTCACAGTCCTTCCAGGCATCGACATAGGAAGGAAAGACGATTCCGATGTTCATGGGGGACCTCCGGGTGCGCTCCCGAATCCTGGCACAACGAGTGCGTACGGACCAACAGCCGTGGTCGACGGACAGAAGGGACGTTGAACGGCAGGACCGAGACTAGGAACACTGTCGGAATGCACTCGCGTCGAGGGGGCCGCGGGGGGAACGCGATCGTAGTTGATCTTGATCAGCCAGCTCAGCGGCGTCATCATGAATACAGGGACAACCCCGCGAGAATGAGAGTGAACTGTCTCGGTCGATCGGCCGCGCTACCCGGAGAACTCACGAACTTCGAGTTCTCGATCAAATTGGCGAAACGCCCGTTGGAGAACTTCGCTCGTTCGAACACACAATTGCATATGGGTATCGTGTATCCGGGTCAGTCCAACCGGTGTTGAGTGCAGAGGTATCTCTCGGTGATGGCGGGATCCATGATCTCCTTGCTCGACTGACCTCCACCGTGTTTTCGCCGATCTGGCGCCCGATCGCCTGGTTCAGCGTGCTCGCGCTCGCCCTCCCCTCAGCAGCGTCCGAACGTGAGCTCGACCAGTCGAGTCCGCCTGGTTCCGCAGAGGAGATCCGGACCCCGATCGAACGCGTCTTCCCCGAAGAAGAGGCGAGGTCTCCGGTTCTCTCACGACTCTCATCGCGACTCCAGAGCCTGCCCCCCTTCATCGCCGACACACGACTCGACGCGCGCTTTCGGACCTTCTATCTCCGCAACGATCGAACGAGCGGTTCGCTCGGCGAAGCGTTCACGACGGGCGGCTCCATTTCCTATCGATCGGGTTGGCTGGCCGACCTTTTTGCCATCGAGGTCGAGGGCTTCACATCGCAGCCTCTCTATGCGCCCCAGGATCGTGGCGGAACCGGGCTCTTACAGCCTGTCCAGGACGGCTACACCGCACTCGGGATCGCCAACGCGCGGATCCGCCATCGAGGCATCCAGCTCACAGGATTTCGGCAATACTTGGATCTGCCCTACGTGAATCGCAGCGATAGTCGTATGACGCCCAACACGTTCGAGTCCCTCACTCTGGCCAAACCCGAAGGCACGTTTCGCTTCTCCACGGGCTACACGTGGAAGATCAAGCGGCGTACATCAAGCGATTTCGAGTCCCTGACGGAAGCGGTGGGCCTCGAACAGGATCGAGGATTGGCCCACTTCGGTGCGGTCTGGGACCCGACGGACGGTCTTCATGTGGGCACGCTCGCCGGGGTGATCCCCGACGTCTTGGCGAGCGTCTATTCGGAGCTGGGATTCGTTCGTCGGATTCGCGGCGATCTGGAATCACGCCTCGATACACAGTTCACGTACGTCGACGACGTCGGGGACGACCTCCTCGGTCGCCTTGTCGGCACGGCGTGGAACCTTGGCGTCCGCAGCTCGTCGAGTTGGCGAGGCGCCGTATTTCGACTGGGGCTGAGTGTAACGGGCTCGGACAATGCCGTTCTCTCACTCTATGGCAGTAGCCCGAGCTACGCAGACCTCATGCAGAGAACCTTCAACCGTGCCGACGAGAAGGTCCTGCTCGTCAGTCTATCCTACGACTTCGCCCACATTGGAGCGCACGGCTTAACACTCATCGCCAACTACGCCGCGGCCTTCGACGGAAAGTTCGCTGATTCGCGAGGAGATGCGCAGGAACTCGACTTGACGCTCGACTATCGGCTCGCCAGCGGACTGCTCGACGGATTCTGGCTCCGCATTCGCGGTTCCTGGCTACGCGACGAACTCGTCGATCGGGACGCGACCGAAGTGCGCGCCATCCTCCGCTACGAACTGTCTCTTCTCTAGTCCAGTGACGTTCTTCACGAAGAAGTTCACGAGGGGACCGGATCAAGACGAAGTCGCGGCAGCCTCGCGGCACTATTCCTCAGGTGACGGGATACGATAGAGAGTCGCATAGAAGGTGGGCACCATGATCATCGTCAGCATCGTGCCAAACGTCAGGCCAGACATCATCGTCAGTGCCATAGCGACCCAGAACGCATCCTGAATCAAGGGCATCACGCCGAGAATCGTCGTCGCTGCACCGAGCGCCACGGGCCGAACGCGCGACATCCCTGCAGCAATGGTCGCGTCGTAGGGCGACATTCCGGCGTCGGCATTCGCCCGGATCTCATCGAGCAAGACGATGGAGTTCTTGATCATGAGTCCGACGAGACTCATCGCACCTAGCAGCGCGATGAAGCCGAAGGGCACCTGGGTGGGCAGCAAAATGGCGGTGATGCCGATCAGTGCGAAGGGAATGGTGAGAGCAATCACGAGCGCGGGTCGAATCGCGTTCGACAGCGCGACGATGATCACGGCCATGACGACGAAGGCCGGAACCATACCCGGAATCAGAGACACCTGAGCACGCCGCGTCGTATCGTACTCGCCATCCCACATCATGCTGTAGCCAGGCGGTAGTTCGATCGCTTCGAACTCGTCTGCAATCGCGTCGCGAAGCGTTGGAAAGGTCACGTCGACGGGTGAGGCCTGAACGGCGATCTGACGACGCCGGTTGAACCGCGTGATGATCGGGTCCTCCCACTCGAGCCGAAACTCGTTCGCGACCTGCCCGAGCGGCAGCGCGTCCCCCCCAAACGTGGGCAGCACCTGCAGCACGTCCAGCTGGCTCGCGACGCGCTCACGATATGCCCCCTCGTTTCGGACGATGATCGGCATCAGATCATCGCGCTCGCGGTAGAGCCCGACCGGTGTTCCGTCGTAGGCTCGACGCGTCGCGTCAGCGACATCCGCGCGGCTCACGCCAGATCGGTTCGCCCGTTCGCGATCGTAGTCGAGCAGCAGTTTTGGTACGCGCTGCCGCATGTCGACGCGAGCTTGCTTGGCCAGCGGCTCTTTGCGAAGCAGGGCGACGCCTTCGGCACCTAGTCGGCGAAGCGTGTTCAAGTCCGCCTCCGCCGGACCACTGATGCGGAGCTCGAACTGCCAGGTATCCCCGGAACCCACCACGTACTTTCGAACACGGGTCAGGATTTCGGGATAGGCCTCGTCCAACCAGGACGGAAGCTCCTCCACGAGGCCATTCAATCCCTCGAAGTCGTGCGTGTTCACAATGAACTGCGCGTAGGACGAATACGGGAACTCGGGATCGACCGGCAGATAGAAACGGGGGCCGCCTGCGCCGATGAAAGTGGCAATCTCCTTGACCCGTGGATCAGCAAGCAGCTTTTCCTCGATGGGCTTCAAGTCCCCTTCGACGGTTTGAATCGGCGTGCCCTCGGGAGCCCAGTAGTCGACCATGAACTGGCTCCGCGTCGAGTCGGGAAAGAACTGCCTCGGTACGCTGGAGAATCCGGCGATCGCTAGGACCAGCAGTACGACCATGCCCCCGATCGTGATCCAGCGGCGACGGATCGCCGACTCCAGAATCTGGCGGTACCGGCGAAAGAAGGTCGAGTCGTAGGGATCGGAACCTGAAGCCGATTCTTTTGGCGCCTCGAGGAAGGCGATGCAATTGAGCGGCGTCATGGTCATCGCGATCAGCCAACTCCATACGAGTGAAATCCCAACGACACTGAACAGCGACTGTGCATATTCGCCGGCGTCCGACTGCGCGATATAGATCGGAAAGAACGCCATTGCTGCCACGATGGTCGCACCGAGCAGAGCGATGCCTGGGCTGGCCGCGCTCTCGATCGCGGCCGCCTTCGGCTTCATGCCCCTCGCCAACCTCACGGCATAGTTGTCCGCGACGACGATCGCGTTGTCGACCATCATCCCGAGAGCCACCACCAGCGCACCCAAGGAGACCCGTTGCAGATCGATTCCAAGGACCTTCATGACGACGAAAGTCCCGAGGATCGTCACGATGAGAGCCCAGCCGATGACCAGGCCCATTCGCCAGCCCATCGCCACTGCCAGAACGACGAGGACGATCAGGACCGCTTCTGCGAGGTTGATCATGAAGCCGTCGATGGATTCGGCGACGAGGTCGGATTGCCAGGTGAATTTCTCCACCGTGATCCCGGCTGGTAGAAAAGGCTCGATCTCCTCGAGCCGAGCATCGAGGGCGGCACCGGTATCGATGATATTGCCACCGGAGACGTTGGCCAGCTGAATCGCCAGCGCGGGCTTGCCCTGGTAACGCATCTGTGTGACCGGCGGCTCCAGGTAGCCGCGGCGTAGCGTCGCCACATCCCGGATCCGGATCAACTCCGAATCCGCCGTCTTGGCAGCGCTTCCCGATGCGGCGCTTCCGATCGGTCGAGTGTCTTCGAGATCCCTCGAGAACCGGCTCATCTCCTGCGCGGCCGTTCGCCCGATGTCGGCGATCGAACGCCGAATCGCAAGATCGCCGATGTCCTCGGGATCCTTGAACTGGCCGGTGGTCTCGACCCGCAGTCGCTGACCGGACACGTCGATGTTGCCGGCGGCGATCACCATATTCTGCAGAGCGAGCGTCGCGACGACGTCTTCGCGCGTCACTCGAAGCTCCGCAAGCTGCGCCTCGGAGATGTCGAGATAGATGACCTTCGGCTGCTGGCCCCAGAGGTCGACTCGAGAGACGCCGCTGACGAGACTCAGTTCTTTCTGAATCGCTTTCGTGTAATTCTCGAGCTCGGCGTAGCTGTAGTCCTCGCCCGTAACCGCCAGGACGAAACCGAATACGAAGCTGAAGTCGTCGATGATGTTGGGCTGCAGGACGCCGGGTGGAAAACCGGGCGTCGCGTCGCGCACTTTCTTTCGAACTTCGTCCCAGACCTGGGGCAGCCTTTCAGCCGAATATTCCTGCTTGATGTCGACCTTGACGATGGAGAGGCCAGCGCGCGAGAACGAGTAGAGCGTGTCGAGCTGCGGCATCTCCTGTAGCGCCCGCTCGATGCGATCCGTGACCTCGAGCTCCACCTCCTCCGGACTCGCGCCCGGGTACTGCGTCATGACTACGCCGACCTTCACGGTGAAGTCCGGATCTTCGAGCCTTCCCAACGTCGCAAAACTGAAGACACCACCCGCAACCACCAGGAAGACCAGGAAGTGTGTCAATGTCGAGCGCTCGATGGCGAACCCAGTCAGGTTCATTTCCTCGTCCCTCGATCGCCGTCGACGCCGTCATCGAGTGGGAGAACTTCTTGTCCTTCTTCCAGCAGGCTTACGCCCGCCACGACGATCTGCTCACCGGACTCGAGGCCGGATCGAAGGAGCACGCCAAATTCCGACAGATCCCCGGTTTCCACAGCGCGACGCGCGAGAGTTCGAGTCTCAGGATCGATCACCCACACGTAGGAGAGGTTCGAGTCGGCACCCGTGAAGAGCGCGGTCGCGGGGATCGAGATGCCGAGCTGCCGATCGCCCTCGGGCAGGTCCACCTCGATTCGGGCCTCACCCGCCATTCCGGAAAGGATTTCGACACCCTCCGGCTGTTCCATCACCAGCGTGACGGGATAGGTCCGCGTCGCTTGCGTAGCTTCTCGGCCGATCTCTTTGATCTGCGCCGGGACCTTGACGCCCGGAAAGGCGTCGAAGGAGACTTCGACCCGCGTGACCCGAGGCGCGTATCCGATCAGGCTCTCTGGCACACTCACGATGAATTCGACCTGCGTCGTATCGACGAGGCGCAGGATCGTCTGCTTCGCGACGATCGTCTCGAAGTTCTCGACATACGTCGCCGCGACGGTCCCGTCGAACGGCGCCAGGATCCGCGTATCTGCGACCGCCTTCTCGGCAAGCTGAAGAGCGCCTTCCGCCGTGTCCGCGACTGATCGCCGCTGGTCGCGCACCAGCGGCGCAAGCACGTTCTCCTTCACGAGAGCTTCCGCCCGCTCGAAGTTGGCCTGCGCCGTCTGATACTCGCCGCGAGCCGCAAGCAGGCGAGATTCGTAGTCGCGCGCGTCGAGACGTGCGACGAGTTGGCTGGCCTCGACTCGGTCGCCGACTCCTAGAGGAAACTCCTCCAGCTGCCCGGGCACTCGAAAGGAAAGGTTCGCTTCCTGACCGGGGCTCGCCCGACCTGGCAGTCGCCTGGCCGAGAGGCTGCCCGCGTCGGCAACTCGCATCGCCTTGACGCGCTGCGGCGGCGTCTCCAATTCGATCTCTTCTGCACAGCCCGCGAGGACCAGGCAGAGCGCCGTAAGCACGAGTCCGAACTCCTTGCCGGAACACCAGCCTTCGAGAGAAGACTCCATCATCGACCAGAATCCGGTATGACGGCATTTGGTTCCGTCGATCGTTCGATTCGTCATTCACTCTTTCCTCGGCCACGTGGGTTCTCGAGATCCGATTCAGGCTTCGGGTACACCCCGGTCCTGGCACCCACGATATGGACAATGGAGACAGTTTCCAGGTGATCAAGAACAGAAAACTCTGGAACGCTCGGGCTCCGCGTGAAACCTCAGATTTTATTCTGAATCTCAACTGGCCTAGCCTTGGCACACTACTCGGTCTCTGATCGACCGGAAAGGCAACATCTAGAATGACGCTCCGTCTCGTGCTTCGGTACGCGGCTTTTCAGCTGCCTGAACTCTCGATCGTCGGATGCGCGCTGCTCCTCGCTCGACAGTGGGATCTACTCTCCGCCGGAGCGGCGGGCTTGATCTTCTCTTTCTGGATCGCCAAAGATGTTCTGATGTTTCCCGTCACGCGTTCGGCCTATCTCCCAGGAGACGTCGGTTCGACTCGTGAGATCCTTGGCGCGGTCGGGGTCGCGCACAATGGCCTCGCGGAAGACGCCTACGTCCGGTTCGGTCCGGAGCTATGGAAGGCGCGGCGTGCCACGGGATCCCCTCCGATCGCTCCCGGCCAGAAGGTGCGCGTCGTCGCGCTCGACGGGCTCACGGTCCTCGTCGAATCGCATCCCACCGACGCAGGCAGTTAGGCCGATCGGCCGATCCGATCAAGAGGCAAGCCGCGAAACCCGCTCAGGACTCCGGCGTGTACCAGATCGGGGATGTGTAGGCCCGCTCCTGCGTCGACGTCGGGGCTTCTTTCGGAAGCTCGATGCCGAACCGGAAAGCATCATACGTGGACCAGCGCGGGGTCGGGATCTCGATCACACGGGTGTAGTAGAACGCTTTCTGATCGGGATCGAAACTCGGGTCGGTCCAGACCGTCGCGAGCTCCGACGCACCGATCGAGTTAGTCCAGTTGGCGTTCGCCACGTCGACAGTACTGCCAACAGAAGGCAGCTTGCCGTCGGCGTCCATGACACGATCGTCCGACCATGCGACGTCATAGACCTTCTCGTGGGTCTTGCCCTTCTTGTCGAGCCAGCCCTTGACGATCTGGATGCGATCGAGATTTGCGCCGACCGGATCGCGCAGGGCGAAGACCATGAAGCTCGGCGTCTTCGCGTCCTCGGGCATGGCCCGGAGGTCACCGCCCATCGGCGTACCCCGCTCGTACCCAACGACCGCGGGCATGCGCGAATTCAGATCCTGATCCGTGTAGTCCCAGCCTCCGAACATGCGGACGGACATGCGCGGGCCCGTCGTTGCATAGACCTCCTTACGCTGCATGGCGTCGAAGATCGCTTCGCGCGTGTTCTCGGTTGCCCAGACGGCTGCGAGGCCCGATGCCACCATCTGCCAGCCGATGATCGATCCTTGATCGGTCTTCATGAAAGGATGATCTAGCCGGCCTACTTTGGGTTCGTAGCCGGCGTGCTTGCCGAAGAAATTGTCCTCTTCGGCGGTTGCGAGAGACGTGTGGCTGTCGGTCGCACCGATCATCCCGAACTTGTAGGGATTCGTACCGCGCTTCTTTTCGAGGATCAGCCCTCGCTTCAAGGCTTCGCGCGCATACTCGCCAGCCAGCATGTCGTTGGTCTTCGCGGCCGAGACGTCGAGGTTGCCTATGTCCCAGGTCTCGTAGTCGGCGAACTCGTCGTCGGGAGAAAGGAAGGGGTGCGTCTCGCCGTCGCCCTTGATCTGGGTCGCTTCGTAGAGCGGCTCCCACTTGTTGCGCTCGGTGACGTACTTCTTGTCGAGGTTCTTGCCGTTCCACTGCTCTTTCAGCGGGAACATGATGCCGTTCGAGAGGTTTCCGTTGTGTGCGATGGCCAGGATCTCGCCACCCGTCTTTTCTTCGTAGTTGGCCAGATACTTCCACAGGTCTCGCGGATCGGGACTTCCCTGAGGCGCCGTCATCGTGAAGGGCACGACCTGGCGCGCTCTTACGGGGCCATCTCGCATGATGACGACACGATGCATGTTGTTGCCCTTGATCAGCGACGTCCACTCGAACCCGATCAAGGCGGTAAAACGTCCGGGGTCGTTGTACATCTCGGCATTGTGCACGACCTCTTCCCAGAGATTCTTGAAGAGCTTCGAACCCGGGGAATAGAGGGCGAACATCTCCGGGTCCATCTTGTCGTTGGAGAAAGTCGTGATGAGGTCGAGCGCAGCCTGTACGGCCGCATCCCCGCCTGCTGACATGCCCTTGCTCCAACGAGCCGCCTGTTCGTATTTCATCAGCTGGGGCTTGCCGGAGGCGATGTCATTCGTGAAGCCCATGCCGTCTGAGTGATCCGCGATCACGAGCCAATCCAGGGGGCGAGACAGCCGCAACGCCTGCCCGGTGCTCGAAACCACTTCTTCGCCCCGCGCGAATCGATAGGCCGCGATCGGGGACAAGCGGTTTCCAAACAAGCCTGCGTCCAGCGAAAGCGACGTGTGGAGATGTGAATCGCCCCAGAGTGGGCGCTCCGGGAAATTGCGGCCGGCGTACGGAGAATAGGCCTTGCCTGTATAGGCTTCGGACAGCGACTGCGCATTGGCGGAGCCTGCATCCTGCGCCAGGGCGGGCGACGCGAAGAGCATGCATGCCCCGAGCACTCCAATCAGAATCCCTTTGATCATCGGCTGTCTCCCGTTGGTTGCCGGCGTGGACGCTCGACACGTTCGAATCGGACACGAGATCATCGAGTCTAGGTCGCGGCAATCGGAGATTCAAAGGTCGCAGCGCAGGTAACTCTCGACATGGCTCGGCGAGACGTATGCGAATCGCGAGCGCAGTCGCTCTATCATCTGGCTGAGAACCTCGACGTCATTCGAATCGAGCCGAGGGACTTCTCGCAACCCCGAAAGTCCGGTCGATGCGCATTCAACACGCGAGATTCCGCCCTCCCCACCCCCCGACGGCGATTCCGGCGACCTTGTGTGGACTGGCTGACACAACGGCTCCACGGAGCACCCGAGCCCCCTTGGACGGGCTCGGGGCGTCGCAGATCCTCGAATCTCAGCAACTCCGCGGACGCAGCTGAACCTTCAGATCCGCGAGAATTCGAGGCTCGACCATGTACAGCTGGATTTCGAACGTTCGCCAGGAGTTCGCGACCTACCTTCTCTGCGTCGCCATTTCGACGGCCCTTTCGATCGCGCTTTCCATCGCGCTGGCGCCAGCGGCCCTCGCCTCGACGACCTACATCTACACGGGCAACACTTTCGACACGGTCGCGCCCCCGTACCAGACCTACCACCGTGTGTCGGTCACCCTCACATTCCCCGGCCCACTGGCCAGCAATCTGGTCGGCTTCGATGCCACCCCGAGCCTCGTCTCGTCTTCCTTCTCGGACTGGCTGCAGACGATCCGGAATACCGAGCCCGGGCGACTCGACCGCATTGTTGGCCCAGGACGGAGCGCTGTAGAAGCCGTACTGGGCACCCAGAATCTCGAAATCGCTCACCCAATAGAGGAACGGCGAGAAAGCGTCGACGTTGATATTCGCGTCGGTGTTCAGACTGTCGCCATTGCGATCGCGGAGATCGTCGACGTCGTAGTGCACGTACATCAAGCCAACGTAGAAACCAGGAGCGGGCTGAGTCCCCGCTTGCAAGCCATAATCACCGCGCAGATTGTGCCCGTTGAGCTGGGCGATCGAGGGCGTGGCAGCGAGAAGCGCCAACAAGAACGAGGCGACACAGATCGAGAGGAGGAACTTCCAGGAGCGAAGCCTCTCGGCCAGCAGTCGTCGAGTTTCGTCACCGATCATTCGACTCCGATGGTATGTCAGCCCGCTGTCGAGTGGGGAGTCAAAGGAGAGTCGCAGCGAACTCACGCAATCTCTCGCCTGGCACCACACACACAATCGAGCGACTCGTGGCGGATCGCCGACGACACGAACGACCGCTCTGATTGCGGGCTCCACCCGGCCGGGTTTCGTCACAATTCGAGCTAGCCGCTTTCGCGATTCTCGATGGGCGGTAGCGTCTAGAGTGCCTTGGCCTGTCACCTCGTCATTCCGGTCAGCCTCTGGCTCTTGCTCGCCATGTCCAGCATGGCGAGCGCCGCGGATCGCCCGAATATCCTCCTTCTCCTGGCCGAGGACATGAGCGCGCGTGTCGGCGCCTTTGGCGACCCGGTCGCCGTGACTCCGAACCTCGACGCGCTGGCCGCAGAAGGCGTTCGATACGACTACGTCTTCACGACCTCCGGCGTATGTGCGCCGAGCCGTGCGGCCTTGATTTCGGGCGTGCATCAGAATGCGCTCGGAGCCGGACACATGCGTTCGCATGGATTCGCAAAGGCCCGGTACAGAGCCGTGCCGCCGCCTGACGTCAAGGCGTTTCCCGAACTCCTGCGCGCATCCGGCTACTTCACCTACGTCGCCAGCAAGCTCGACTACCAGTTCTCGGGGACGAACGTGGGCGATGGCCCCTTTACCATCTGGGATGAAGAGGCGTTCCGGCCATCGAGTGTTTCATGGCGAATGCGACCCCCCGGCAAGCCCTTCTTCGGCATGGTTGCATTCATGGAAACCCATGAGAGTGCCCTCTTCCCTCGCCGCGGCTGGCCGCAGAGCATCGTGCACCTCGTGATGGGATTCCTCCAGACATGGCTCCATTGGGACGGCAAGAACGTCGTCCGTCCCGACGAGGTCGAGGTGCCGCCCTACTACCCGGATACGCCCGAAGTTCGGAGCGATATCGCCCGGCAATACGACAACATCTATACGATGGACCTTCGCGTGGGCGAGCTCCTCGCGGAACTCGAGCGAGATGGTCTCGCGGAGGACACCATCGTGATCTGGTCGACCGACCACGGCGACGGGCTGCCCCGCGCCAAGCGCGAAATCTTCGACTCCGGCATTCGCGTCCCGATGATCATTCGCTGGCCCGATCGATTTCGACCTGGCGACGCGGAGCCCGGCCGTCTCGATCATCGCCTGATCAGCTTCGTCGACCTCGCACCACAGATCCTCGCGTTGGCCGGTGTTCCGGTTCCCGACGTGATGGACGGCCGCCCGTTCATCGATACGCCGCCGCGAAGCTATGTCTTTGCCGCCAAGGATCGAATGGATGAAGTCCCCGATCGCCAACGTGCGGTCCGAGACGAGCGGTACAAGTACATTCGCAACCATGCGCCGGGCACAGTGGCTGCACAGCCATTGGCGTTTCGTGAGCACCTATCGAGCATGCGTTCGCTCTGGACGGAGTGGAAGGAGGGGAGGCTCGATGCCAGCCAGCGACGTTGGTTCGAGCCCCGGCCCGAGGAAGAGCTCTACGATCTGGCGGCCGACCCACACGAACTCGTGAATCTTGCGAATAGCGCCGAGCACGCCGAGACGCTCGCGCGTCTTCGCGTTGCGCTGGAGACGTGGCAGACGAACGTCCCCGATCTCGCCACCGAACCCGAGGCACTCATGGCGGAGCGAATGTGGCCAGGGGGCCAATCGCCGGTCACGGCTCGACCCAGCATCACGCGAGTCGGCGACAAGGTTCGAATCACGTGTGCCAGTGAAGGCGCCTCGATCGGTTACCGGGTCAATGATGATGACGCGTGGCAGCTCTACAGCGACCCGATTCGGCTCACGAAGAACGTGACGCGCATCGATGCCAAGGCCGTCCGCTACGGCTGGACCGAGAGCGACTCGATCCGGGTCGACTTCTAGCCCTCGCATCGCAGAAGGCATTGAGAGTCATGTGCCAAAACTCGTCCGCGGAAGGACCGATCTGAAATCGGCGACTCGCACAGGCAGATCGAATGCATTTTCGAGTCCGACTGAGCGTCTCCTGCCACACAGCGCGGTCAGGCGAAGAACTCCGGTCGGGATCACGTTTCCGGGCTTCGTCCGGCCGATAACCAAGCGTGGTCAAAAAGACCCAATATGGATGATGCTGAGGGCGTCGCGTTGGCGCGTGCCAGCCCGACTCCCGGCATCGCGGTCCACCCCGGCGTGAAATCGTTCGACGCCGTGCCGGTGGTCTCGCTAGCCGAATGGGCGGTAACCGACATGTGGAATCTTCTGAAGGTTGGATCTCTGGTCGTCGCAGGCCTCGTCGTGAGTGGGTCTGCGTCGAGCGAACAGCTGATCTACTCGCATCAATTCGACCAGACCGTGACCTACGCGATCGGCAGTAGTCAGTACGACGACTGGATGACCTTCCGCGCATCGCTTCCGGAATCGGATGTCATGAGCATTACCGTGACCGGCTCGCGAGATGAGCTCGGCCGGACCTGCGCCGACCCGGACAAGGCCCAGCAGATCGTGGACGCGATGTTCGCGGGCGCGTCCGGACTAACAAATGGGATTCGAACGCTCAGCGTGGACTGCGGAGGCCTCAGCTGGAACACCGGAGCCTGCAGCATGCTCGCTACGGACACGAACAATCTGGAATTGAACGTCGGCGCCCTCGTGGCGATTTGCACCTGCAGCGCCGATGCCTACACCCTGAGGCCTGGCATCTCCGGCGGCGGAGGCATGGGCACCAACGCGAGTTGGGGCGGAATCGCCGGCGTCACCTGCAATGCGCCGACGCAGACGATGACCGTCACCGTAGACTTCATCGATACGACGGATACCGACGCTGACGGCGTGTTCGACGTAGACGACCTGTGTCCGGACACGGCGCCGGACGATCCGGTGGACGCCAACGGTTGCTCGGATGCGCAGACCGGATCAAACGATCCCGAACCTGAGCCCGAGCCTGAGACGGTAGTGGTCAACGGCTGTGATTCCGGCGTGGCCAACGAGATGCTGCCCAGCGGTGTCAGCCTCTTCGCCATGGTGAACGATGCTTTCGAGCTGAATGGCAAACACGCCGTGAAGGATGTCCTCAAGGATCTGAGAAGGGACCGCCTCCTCGGAAAGCGAGATGCCAGAGCCATCAAGCGTTGTGCCAAACACGGCGACGATGAAGACGATCGTGATCGACGACGAGGTCACAAGAAGCACGAGCACGAGTACGAGCACCGACATGGGAATGGCCACGAGATCGGCCACAAACATGGCCGTGGGCACGGGCATGAGCACAGGCACGGACACAAGCACGGCGGCTATTTCGATCACTGGCGACAATGAGGAGAACGAGCAGCAATCGATTCTCGTCGCCAATCTGCCCGACTCGATCCGCACTCGTCGAGAATGGGCTGTCGTCGAGTTGAGCCTTTGACAGAAGAACGGTCGTAACGAAGCGACCGGCCTCGGTCATGATCCAGGACTGGCCGTTTCCTACGCGGCAGGGTGAGGAGATCCGCGCGTCTTGTTCGCGCGCTCGCTTGTCTTCCTTCGCGCCCTCGCTGCAGAGATCGCCTCAGTTGCCGCACTCGCCCTAGTCGCCCCGGCGGTGCCGATCGATCCGACCGATCGACGGCGTTGATCGGGTCTCGAGGGTCGATCCGGTGTACCCTCGAAGTATGTCAAAAAGCAAAGACAAGAAGCCCAAGGCGAAGACCAACAAGGCCAAACTCACGGCGAAGGAAAAGAAGGAAAAGAAGCTCAAGAAGAAAGAGAAGTAGAGCTTCAGCCGGCGAGTTCCGACGGGCGGCGAGTCGCGGACTCGCGCGACCGCACCCATTCGTCTCCGGCTCGACTTCCCGAGGCGCCTCGCACGAAATCCGACGGAATCGCGACGAGCGACCCGCGCTTTCGCCACCGCCGCTCCCGACCATTCTGACAAGTACGCCTGCCACCATCACGCTCATTGGCGACGGGAAGTTCCCGTGCGTGATAGGCGAGGGGCGGTCGTGTGCTTGCGGCATTCCGCCTCATCAATAGAGCGATTCCGATCAGAAGGCGCTCGGGAATCGCTTTCTCTATGCATCGCGTCGGACGAGCCCGCTGCGACGGAGCGTCGGATCTCGGGCCGGGGCGCCCCGTCGGCGCTCCGTAGGGTTTTTGATAGAAAGTTTGGGATGGATCTGGCAAACATTCACAAGAACGCACGCACAGCGACCAGATCCGATGGGGAGGGGGCAAGATTGATGCGACGGCATATGGCTTCGACGAGCTTCGAACCGGTCTTGATTCTCTTCATGAGCTTGGCATTGAGCGTGTTGGCTCCAGGGGTCGCCAAGGCCGACGATGAAGTCGAAATGTCCGACGAGTGTCGTGCGTATCGAGCCGATCCGGGGGCCGATCTGGGCGATGTCATGCGAGCGGGCTGTGAGCCGACCCTCGCCCAGATGTCCGCGCTCATGGACAATCCGCTCGGCAACGTCGCGATGTGGTTCAACCAGATCGATTGGTATCGCCTGTCCAACGACGAGAACACGCGCGTGCCGCAAGACCAGATCAACTACATGGGGATCCTCCAGTTTCCGACCGGCGTCAGCGAAGACTGGAACATCATCAATCGCTTCATCTACAACGTGACGAGCGTTCCCCTCGACCTAGACGACATCGGTGCACCGCCGGACCCGCCCGGCTCGCAGCCTCCAGGCGGAGGTCCGCTCCAGCCGCCTTCCTCGGGCGGGCCGCTCCCAATCGACCTCTTCAGTGGGACGACCAATGGCTTTGGGGACATGTACTACGTCGGTCTGGCTTCACCCAAGAAGGCGATCAAGCACGAAGGCGGCGGGAGTTCGGTCTGGGGCATCGGCCTCGACGCGGCATTTCCAACGGCGACCGACGATATCCTCGGCAGCGGCCGCTACGCGATGGGGCCTTCGGCGCTCTACGCCTATCTCGGTCCGGACTGGAAGCTCGGCGCATTGGTGCAGACCTATTTCGGATTCGCGGGCGAGAACGATCGCGACGAGACAGAGCTGCTGAACATCCAGGCGTTCTACTACTACTCCCTCAGCGAGACGACGTCGATGGGAGCCGGACCCGTGATTCTCGCGAATTTCGAAGCCGACAGTCGAGATACCTGGACCGTGCCCATCGGGATCGGCATCAATCGAACCTTCCAGATCGGGAAGCTGCCCGTCCGACTCGGATTCGAGTACTACTACAGCCTCGAACGTCCAGACAGCGTCGGCATAGATCACAGCTTTCGCTTCTTCGTGATTCCCGCCGTTCCGTCGGCCCTGCTTCCGAAATGGCTTCGGGGACGCTAGTCCGCGCTCGTGCGGCACCGGATGGGTGTGGTCGACCAGATCGGGCGCGAGACGGGTCGAGACGCGGCGCCCTATCTCTTGGGCGTCATCAACTCGATCAGGTCCTTCAAGCCGCGCGTCCGAAGCTCCGGATCGACGCCCCGTGAGCCGAGGAGGCTCCAAAAGAAGAGCTGCGCACGCAGAGCAGCATCCTCGGGGTGGACACCAGCGGCTTCGAGCATCTCAGTGAACATGCGCTTGCGCAACGCATCCGCCTTCGCGACCGAGTCCGCAACGACTTCGTCCTCGCTTGCCCAGGCCCGCATGGCGGTGTCCAGATCAGGAAGACGCCGGTCCACCAGAAACTCGGGAAGCGATCGGAGTCGATCGGCCGGTCTCGTCGAAAGTTGCAGCGCCGCCATGGCTCGCTGGAGCATGTTCCCCCTCCAGTGCTCGAGCGCCTTGTCGCGGAGGCAATCGCGGTCTCGGAAGTGCCAGTAGAAGCTGCCCGGGGTCACCCCGAGTCGGCGCGCCAGACGCGTGATTCGAATCCCCTTGGTCCCCTCTTCGATGAGTCCCTCGATCAGGGCATCGATCCAGTCCTGCGGCGAAAGGCTGGGGGCTCTGTCCGGCTTCTTGACCATGTTGGATCCGAGTTCCGGCGCTGGAGCTGGCGGACGAAAGACCTGCTCCATAGGGTTTTCGATGGAAATATTAGGATGACTCTGGCAAGAATTCACCGTTGCACAGGCATCCGTAGCGGTCGTTGATGATCGATTCGAAAGGACGCGGACAATGGATCCGCGAGGAGAACCAACGTGGGCAAGAAGTACGTCCTGGCTTTTCTTGGCGGTGGGGCGGCGGCCCTGATCGTGAGCATGCTCCTTGGTGCCGGCGGGGTCGTCTCCTCTCGGACGGGCGTCGCGCCAGACCGCTACGTGTACTACCCGGGCACCGAAGAGCTCGCGAAAGACGAGATCCGCATCGTCGCGTGCGGCACCGGCATGCCGGACCAACGCCTCGCTCAGGCATCGGCCTGCTTCCTTTTCGAGTTCGGCAATGGCGACAAGTTCATCTTCGACATCGGTTCTGGATCCATGCGCAATATTGCCTCGCTCATGATTCCGTATGAGTACCTGACGAAGATCTTCCTCAGCCACCTGCATACCGACCACTGGGGGGATCTCGATTCATTGTGGGCGGGCGGCTGGACCGCCGGGCGCCCCGTGCCGCTCGAGATCTGGGGACCCGCGGGTCGGACGAAGGACATGGGGACGGCCTATGCGATCGAGCATTTCCTGAAGGCCAACAACTGGGACAAAGTGACACGCGAATACTTGATCACGCCGGTGCCCGGCCAGATCACCGTCCATGAGTTCGACTACAAGGGCGTCAATGAAGTGATCTACAAGGACAACGGGGTCACCGTCCGTTCCATCCCAGCCATCCACGCCGGCGACGGTCCAGTGAGCTTCATCGTCGAGTACGCGGGCCTGAAGGTCGTCTTCGGCGGCGACACGTCACCGAACAAGTGGTTCGTCGAGTACGCAAAGGGAGCGGATTTCGTCATCCACGAGGCTTTCAATCCACCGTCTGTGTTCGCAACCCTCGGCAACCAGCCGGCACAGCTCGCCTGGCGCGCGTGCTGCGCATTCCACACCTCGGGACCCGCCTTCGGCAAGGTGATGAGCACCATCCAGCCGCGGCACGCCGTCGCCTATCACGCCTTGCTCGACCAGGGAACCGCCCAATACAACCTGTACTACGACACGATCCGCGCGACCTACGACGGTCCACTCTCCATCGCGTCCGACCTGATGGTCTGGAACGTCACCAAGGACTCGATCCGAGAGCGAATGGCTGTGGTCACGCGAAACGCCTGGGCAGTGCCGGGAACTGCGAAGCAACCCCCGCCGCAACGAGGCGCACCCGATCCGATGAGCGACTTCATCAAGTCCGGTGATTGGGGACCCGGCTTCAACGCGCAGAACGAAATGCTGGACGAGCACATGAAGCGATACGACCTCGAGGACCAGGACTGGCGCAAGCAGATGCCCTGGTACGAGGGGAACTAGGTGGGCCGAGTCAGCGCCAATCGCCGATCTTCGGGAAGCTCGGCGACAGGGTTCCACAATCGAGCTGGACGTTCGGCCTTCGCGCTGAACTCCTGCCACTCTGTGTCGTGGGGTTTGGCGCGCTCCCCATAGGCCAAGTGCACGGCCGCGTGTGCAGCTTCATACATTGTCGACACCTAGCACGAATGGCGCGTCTGACGGATATCCGAGTGCCTCGGTCGACATCGCAGAGGTCAGCTCGACGCGTGAAAATCCGCTGACGATCTCTAGTCGGCCTCGACCACGGTCGGCTCGCGGCCTCCGAATGCGTCCTCGACGACACGTGGAGAGATCCCGTAGTTGCGAACGGTGTAGTTGAAGTCCTGACCCGCAGAAGTCAGGTTGTTCGTCGCATCATCGCCACAATTGAAATGAATCGTGACATTTCCGTCGCTGTCACGATCCCACTCGTAGGAATTGATGCTGAACCTCGCGCTCTCGATCATGTAGCCGACTTCGTCGTACAGCGTGATCGAAGTGAAGTACTTGTTGTCGGGCTCTTCGAAAGTGACCCGCTGGCAGACACTGCCATCGAATTGTTTCGTATTTCGGTAGATGTTGGATACCTCCATCTCGACCGGCATCCCGCCCCACCCCTGGGCGTTCGAACGTGCGATCCGCAAGGGATCGACGTCATGATCCTGCCCACCCACATAGACGAAGTCCTGGCCCGATTCCAGAAACTCGGCCTTGAGCTTTTTCGTGAGAGCTCGTCGCTGCTCGACATCGTACGGGGGGGCCACGTAGTCGTGTCCCTCGTTGGAAGCGAAATCGACGTGGAACAAGGGTTGCGCAGCGAGCGCATTCGACAGGTCGGTCTTGTCTTCCACGCCGGCGCGAAAGATGATGAAGGACCATTCGGTGTCGACCTCGACGGAATGTTCGCCGGCGCCCACGAAATAGGCCGGCGACGCGCTGTTCTCGTCCAATATGTGGACCGAGACGTAGACGTTCGCTCCTTCGTCGATTCGTACGTGAATTCTCTGATTCTCGTCCGCGCGCGCGATCGCCGAGGAATAGAGGGAATCCTGGTTCATTCGAACGACTGGAGCCTTGTCGCCGGCCGGAACGAGGATCGGAAGATGGACGATCTCACGGTCGGCACCGCGCTTGTCCCAGTTCCCCATGTACTTGGCTGCAACCGCCTGGTTGTAGTTCTCCATGGTGACAGGGATCGAACCGCTGCTCTTCTCGGTTGATGCCGATGGCGCTCCGGCAGGGGACGACTTCACAGCCTGTGTCGATTCGCATGCGGCGAGCAGCAGCGCCATTGCTGCCAAGAACAGAATATTCTTCATCACTGTTTCCTTGTGTTTGATCGTCGATGTCCTTGGAGGCCGAGCGCCCACCATAGCTTCAGAACGTATCCTTGTAGACCACTCTGGGCCCGTTCCGAACGACCGATTCGATTCAGCTATCGGTCGCCTTGCCGTAGGACCCCGGATCCCGTCAGGCGTTCGAGGGCGTCCGAGTCGTAGCCGAGCTCGGCGAGCACCTCTCCATTGTGTTCACCAAGAACCGGGGCCACCAGCTCGAGCGCTTCCGGCTGTTCGGAGAATCGCAATGGGTTTCCCGGGATCGAGAACTCTCCCAGGATCGGATCCGATACGTGCTTGATCATCTGGCGCGACTCATAGTGCGGATGCCCGACGGCGCCGATCGGTTCGAGTACTTTGGCGCAGGGAACGCGCTCGACCTCTAGCGTGGCGATGGCCGCATCGTCGCTTTCCTGAGCGGCGAGCCATTCATCGACGATCGAGTGCAGCGCGTGCCGGTTCTTCTGACGCAAGGCGATATCGGCGAAGCGCTCGTCGGTCTCGAGCTGCGGCCGGCCGATCGCCCGGCAGAAGCCCGGCCATTGTCGCGGCATCACCTGAAGCGCGATCCAGCCGTCGGGGCCACGGTAGGTACCATGGGGTGCGTTGATGGCGGATTGGTGGCCGGAACGGCTCGGTCGCCAACGCATGTTTGTAAGCGACGGACCCTGCACGCCGACTTCGTGCATGTGGAACAGAGCATCGACCATGGCGATGTCTACGTGCTGGCCACGTCCAGTCCGTTCTCTGTGATAGAGGGCGAAGCCGATGGCCGCTGTCGCATGGACCCCCGAGCCGACATCGCCGATCGAAGTCCCCACTGGCGTTGGCGGGCCATCCTTTTCGCCCGTCACGAACATGATGCCGCTCTCTGCCTGGGCGATCAGGTCGAAGGCCGTGCGATTGCTGTATGCGCTGTCGCGGCCATAACCCGAGATCGAAGCCATCACGAGCCGCGGATGTTTTGTTTTGAGGGATGCCCAGTCCAACTGACGACGCTCGAGCACCCCCGGTCCGTAGTTTTCGACGAGGATGTCCGCGCGGGCAATCAGTCCGTCGAGAATCTCTCGACCTTCGGGCCGGTCGATATCGATGCAAAGACTCTTTTTGCCGCGATTCTGCTGTACGAAATAGCCGCTGCGGCCATCATTGATGATGGCGAACGAACGGGAGGGGTCGCCGTCCGGGGCCTGCTCGATCTTGACGATATCGGCCCCCATCTCGGCCAGAAGCCGGGTGACCGTCGGGCCTGCCAGGTACTGCGTCATGTCGACCACACGGATGCCGTCGAGAATCGGGGTCTGGGTCATGATTTCTCCGTCCGTCGCTCTCGGCCGATCCCCGCAATCGACCGCCTTCGGTCGGCTACCAGAGCGTCGGGTTCGGATAGAATACATGGGCGAGCAGAAACCAGGGAATCGACGAACAACGAAGCGGCGAAACGAAGAAGCGCTTCCAAGAGAGGGTTCGGAAATGGCAGAGAACACGGCGGCGAGTGCGGAGCAGGGAGACCTCCTGCTTCGAATCGACATGACGACCCAGACGTTGACGACCGAACCCTATCCCGAAAAGTGGAAACTGCTCGGCGGACGCGCGCTTTCGGCCCGGGTCCTTCTCGAAGAGTGCGATCCCAAATGTGATCCGCTCGGCCCGGACAACGTCCTGGTCTTCGCGCCAGGCGTGCTCGCGGGCACGGCCGCTCCGACATCGGGACGTCTCTCGGTCGGCGCGAAGAGTCCCATGACGGGCGGTAGCAAAGAGGCCAATACCGGAGGCAATCCGGGTCAGCATTTCACGAAGCTCGGCTATCGCTGCATCATCGTGACCGGCCAGCCGGAAGATGAGAGCTCGCGCTTCGGCGTGGAGCTCGATGCGAACGGCGCGCGCATCGTGCCCGCCGACGATCTTCGCGGCGTTTGGAACTATCCGGCGTGCGAGACGCTTTCCGAGCGCTATCCGAAGCAGACTTCCTTCGTCATCTGCGGTCCGGCGGGAGAGCAGAGACTGAATGGCGCATCCGTCGGAACGACCGATCAGGACAATCGCTATCCGACCCGGCATGCCGCCCGCGGTGGCCTCGGCGCGGTCATGGGCTCGAAGGGACTCAAGTTCATGAGCCTCGACCCGGGGCGGGCGAAGCTGCGTCGCCCCGCGGAACCGAAGGCGTTCACGGCCCTCGTCAAGGGTTTCAGCAAGGAGTACAAGAGCGGTCCGCAGCCTCTGTCTGGGGGAACGTCGACGACCGTGCCTACGGCGAACGTGATGCACACGTTTCCCTCGCGCAATCGAATCTCCGGCCAGTTCGAGCACGCGGACGCGCTCGACGGAGCCAACATCCACAAGAACTTCGAGACCCGGGGTGGCGGCATGCACAATTGTCTGACGGGCTGCATCGTCCAGTGCAGCAATGTCGTGCACGGTCCCGACGGAAAGTACATTACGTCGGCCCTCGAGTTCGAAACCCTGACGATGCTAGGCGCGAATTGCGCAATCGGCGACCTCGACGAAGTCGCACACCTCGACCGGCTCTGTGACGACGTCGGGCTCGATACGATCGAGACGGGCGCTGCCATCGGAATCTACATGGATGCCGGAAAGATGGAATTCGGAGACTCGGAAGGGGCGAAGCGATTGATTCGCGAGATCGGCGAGGGTACGGAACTCGGCAAGATCATCGGCGACGGTGCCGATACGACGGGGCGCGCGACGAACCACCCGCGCGTTCCGACCGTTCGGGGACAAGCGATCCCAGCATGGGATCCGCGCCCGCTGCTGGCGACGGGGATCACCTACGCGAGTAGTGCGCAGGGTGCCGACCATACGGCGGGGCTCGTCACGAATACGGGCCTCAAGGGCGACGCGCTCGCACATGCATCCCAGAAGGCGCAAATCACGAACGCGATCGGTGACGCCTCGGGCTTCTGCATGTTCGTCGGCGCGCCAACGGAGACGGTTCGCGCATTCTACGCGGCTTTCTTCGGTGTCGAGATCACGCCCGATGAGATCGTCGATCAAGGCTGGCAGATCCTGCAGGACGAGTGGGCGTTCAACGACCTCGCGGGCACACCTTCCGACGCCGAGGTCATGCCCGATTGCATGAAGACGGACGCGATCGGCGCGAATGGCGATCTCGTGTTCAACGTCGAGCCCGAAATCATTGCGAAGGCGAAGACGCGTACGGTGACGACAGAAGAGCTGATCGAAGCCGTTCCGGCTGGATAACGACCGACGAATCGAATAGAAATGCTCAGACCACGACTCGACGTCTGGATCCCGATTGACAAGCGTATTGCAGCCGACGACAGACAGCTCGGCGTTCCTGGATTCGGTAGCATTCCGGCATCGAGGCTCTTAGGCGTGGCGCTGACGGTCGGCGCGACCCGCTGCAGCCAAAGCCCGCCCCGTTAGGCGGCGCCTTCATACATCAGGGGCGACTTTGTCCGGATTTGAGTTCGTACTCGTCACGATCGCGATCGTCGCTGGCTTCGCGATCTCTGAGATCCTGGCTGGCTGGAGTCGGTCAATGCTGGCGGCGGGCAATGCTGGCTACTCGCGCTTGCGGTTCGTTGCATCTCTGTTCCTGCTGTTCCTGACCCTGAGGTACATCTGGATGCTGTGGGGTGTCCGTTCGAGCGAGTGGCACTTCGTGCACTTCGTCCTCGTGCTCACGCCGATGCTCTTGATCGCGCTGGCCGCCTACGTGATCAGCATGCCAGCGGAAGCTCCCGAGCTCGATTCGACCGAGATCTACTTCGCCCGCGCCAGGCCGTTCTTTCTCTTGCTGGTCGGGGCCATGATCTCGTGGACACTCTACGAGTGGGCGAATTTCGCCGTCATCCAGAATTCCTACGCGGCCGAAGCCAACTGGACGGCACTCGCAAGCCGCGGCCTTGGCGTTCCGGCCTTCCTGTGGCTCGCCTTTACGAAGCGGCGCAGACATCACTGGGTTGTACTGGTAGGGGCGATTGGATCGCTGGTCTACCTGAGCCTCCAGTCACTGGCGGCGCTCGAAGGATAGAAGGAGTGGTACAGCAAGGTCACCGCCGAGCAAGGGCATGCAGTCGCCTATCGCCAGTGAGGTCAATGGCCGAATGCGTCTCGAATTTCGATCGGCTGAATTCTGGCCCGCCACGGGGTGGACTCCTAGTTCATCCGTCGGTGCCTGTAGTCGCTGGGCGCTTCACCCATCCAGCGTTGGAAGGCGCGCGTGAAGTGGGCGTGGTCGGAGTAGCCGAGCATCGTCGCGATCTCGATCAGCGAGAGCGATGGGTCCGAGAGCAGTCGATCACTCGCCTCGAAGCGGGCTCGATCCACGACCGCCCGCCATTCCGTGCCCTCTTGCGCCAGCCAGCGCTGTAGCGTGCGGGGGGTCGTCTCCGCAATTTCGGCGCCAAGATCGAGCGTAAGCGAGACCTCGGTGGCGATCGGTACCAGGGCCTGAACTAGCGATCCGACCAGATCGATGGCTGCGGGCGCGCCGCCTCGCTTGGTCGACCTCCTGCAGGACGTGGGTCGCAGCCGGCGCTGATCAAGAAGGTCGCGAGCGATTGAAATCGCGAGAACGGGACCGCCGAACTCCACTCGGCTCCGCTCGAACGCGTCTGTGTGCAGCGCCGATTCGGATAGCCGAGACTCGACCCGGATGACGGACGGGCTCCACTTGCTTCCCGCAAAGAGCCTCACCACGTGGATCAGCGAACCCAACGTGAACTGCTCGCCCTGCCTCTCGCCGGCCGATTCCGTCGACGCCAGGCTGCGACGGCGCCATAGCCAGGCGTGGGTCTCGTCCTCGACGAGTCCCATCTGCAGAAAGGAGGCCTCCAGTGGATACAGGAAACAGAGGCGATTGAGCGCCGCCCGTAGCGTGTAGCACTGCGCGATCGAAGACCCCCACTTGCCCAGCTCGTCCACGTGAGCCCGGGTGACTGTATCGAAGGCGATCGCCGGCGCGTCCATGCAGTTCGCGGACTCCGCCATGAAGTGCAACGCGATATGTGCCGGTAGGAACTCATCCGGCCGATCGGCCAGATCCAACGGCAGCTTCGTCCGCAGCAGAAGCTCCCGGAGGGTCCCCGCCTGCTTCAGCTCTCTGAGCAATGGAGCGATCGCGGCCGTGCGAATAAGAGGAACTGGGTCTTTCCGACTCATTGGAACAGCTCCGGATGTTCCCCCCATCGCGGGCCAAATATCATAGATGGAACTGACGCGAAATGGCAAGCCGAGGTCGAAACTGCGGGCCAAGCTTCAGTCGTGCGGAGAGCCAACGACGAACGTCATCGGCTGGAAAGTAGATTGCGAGAGAAATGAAGATCTACAGCATGCGACGCCAACCGCGACTGGCCCTCGTCGTTCACTGGTTCCGCCTGTTAGAGGTGGACGGGGCAATCCCTTCAAGGGACGAACCTTCTCAGATCGAGTTTGCTCAAGCGCCGCCGAATGCGTGCTAGGCGACCACCCCCCGGTTGTCGGCGACTTGACAGAGCCCACCGTGGAGCGTCAGAACGCCGTGCGAATCCTGAGGCTGAAGACCGAGGCGTGGTTGTTGTCTCGGTCTAGAGCGGGTCGGATCACCGACTGGTAGCTCAGGGTCGTGTCTACGGACGGAAAGATCGGAAAGCGGTAGAAAACTTCGACGTTGTATTCGCTCCTCGCGGCACCCGGCGGAATCTCCGCCCAGTTGAAGGCGACCCCGATGACATCATTGCGAATCCACTTCAGAAAGCTCGGGTCGTAGTAGAGGATGTGGACCGAGGCCAGCTGCTTGTAGATCGCCGAATCGTTGAAGCTCCGGCCGTACCGTACGATCCCCACAGCACGGCCGTCAGCGGTCAGCTCCTGCTCGTGCTTGACGAAGAATCCCCATCCAGCCTCACCCGTGTTCGCGTTCGCAGCTTCTCCGTCATCCGTGCCGTCGGTATGCCAGAACGTGATCTTCGAATAGCCCGCCTTCTCCGTCCTGGGGGCGATCTTCATACCGAACTCGAGCGCCTTGAAGAAGTCGCCCTCGCCTGGATCCCCGAAGTTCTCGCGATTCGCATTGGCATCGGAGAACAGCCCGAGCAGCCGGATTCGATCCGTGGGAAACCAGGCCGCGACCACCCCGAGACCCGAGTCCGCATATGCGTTGCTGAACGACCCGATACTGGTGTTCGGCATGAATGTGGTGGACGCGTTGAGGTGTTGAGAGGAAGACATGGTGGCATCCGGCGTGATCTTGCCGATGCGGTAGGCCCATCCCGCCTCCTGGCTCCCCTGCTGCCAGTAGAGGTTCCGGAGGAGAACTGGCTTGCTCTGGTACGCGGAGAAGGTGTTGGCCGTTCCGATCGCACTGCCGAGGCTACCGGGGCCGAGCTCTTCTGGGCCCGGCTTGCCGTAGTCCCAACGGGCTTGTCCATGAAAGAAGAGCTGACCTCGGTTGGGCTTGCCGCGCGCTATGAGCTCCCAGCTTCCAGCGAGGTTCGCGGTCGTGGCCGTTCCCCAGTGGTCTTCGTGCGGAAGCGCTTCGGACACCCCCTGAAAGAGATGGGTGATGTCGGCCCCGAGCTGGATGCCGGTCGAGTCGTGCAGCCACTTCTTCCCACCGTCGGTGAGACCGTGTAGCCAGAACAAGGGCGACACGGGGAGCAGCGAATCTTTTTCGGCTCTCCGCTCTCGAATTTCTGGCAATAGACTCGCTGGGTCATCGAGATTGGAGTCCAGCACTTCGCGGTCCGCGTCGGCCAGTGAGTCGTCGTCGGTGTTCGACCTTGTGGCAGCCGTCGAACTTCGATCCGCTTCGGACTCCGCGGCGCCCGCCATCGAAGAACTCATCAATCCGGCCGTTGTGATCAGAACGGTGACAACTGATCTCATCGTCGCGGCTTCCTTTCGCGCACCAGCGGGCGCCGAGACCTACGATCCCCTTCGAAACCCGTCCGCTGAGCCGCACCGACGACTCACGCCAGGCAGGGGCGTCGCTCAACCCACCTCGACGGTGCCGTCCTCGTAGATGGCAATTGGATCACCCGTATTCACCGCATCCAGAAACTCGTCGCCCAGAAGATCGACCGTGATGACGCGGCGGTCGTACCAGACGTCATCGATGATCAGTCCTCCGGCCGCGATGCTATCGATGTGGTGCGAGAACAGGAAGGCCTTGAGGCCCACGCCGAGTTCGCTCACTCCCATGATCGCACCCGCGCCCATTGTAGATCCCACGCACTGCGAGGTGCACATGATCGCGCCCTTCATGTCCTTCCCGAACAGGGCCTTGTTATTGGCGTCGGTGCACGGTGCCGTCTCGGTGTTCCCTGCAAACATGTTCTCGAAATACGAGCCGGTGAGGTTGAAGGGCAGCTTTGAGACCAGCGCCTCGCCCTCGAGTTTGCCGGGAAGAATCGCGCGCCCTTTGAATGTTTTCTTGGCCATTGTCTAATCTTCCAGTTGAAGGTTTTCGTACGAATTTCTCTCAATCTCGGTTCTTACGCTCACCCCGGTATCTTGCCGGTCAAGATGATGTCCACCAGGGTCTGATCCGGGAAGTAGCGGATCGACGTGTAGTTCCGCGTCTTGGCGGAGTTGGTGACGCCACGGTTCCGATCCGAGAAGCCCTTCGTGCCGGCCCAGGTGAGGCCGCACATGGGGGTCGACACCATGCCCGCTGCGATCATCTTGCCGGAGAGTTCGCCCTCGTCCGCGATCATTTGGTTCCGGACGACGTTGGCGCAGAACATGTAGACGGGAATTGCGGTCTTCTCCTGGCCGGCCTTGTCGAGCGCCTCGGTGATCAATTTCCCCCACTTCTTCAATTCGAAGAGGGTGTTGTGCGGGCAGCCGATGAAGGCGGCAGTCGGATCCAAGTCCTTATCCGGCCACAAGTTGTCGAAGGTCTTGATGATCTTCTGCTCCTCGGCGTCGTCGTAGACGTAGGTCTGGTAACCCTCGACGAGCAGATCGCGGCCCTTCGTCTTGCCCTCTGGAGTCACGCCCTCGACGTGGTAGAGACCGACCGAGCCGGAAGCGGCGCTGGCGCTGCCCATGGCCTTCAGCAAATGCAGGTTGTCCTCGGTGACCTCGCCGCCCTCGAAGTGCTGGGCGATGCCGGTATAGAGGGGAACATCCTCTACGACCTTGCGCCCGACGGCGGTGCCGAGCACCCCCCAGTCCGGCGTCTTCGAAGTCTTGACGTCGATCAGCCACTTCGCCTGGCGTCCCTCGTCGGTCATGAGTCCGAATTGAGGCGCCTTGCCCGTCATGGCGCAGATCATGTCGATGCCGGCGCCGTTCCGGTTGGTCCGGATGCCGAGCACGGAGTTGCCGTAGTTCACCGCCGAGGATTCCGCCCAGGCCACGTAGGTTCCGGGCTCGGGGGCGTTGCCCACTTCCTTCACATAGCAGGCACAACTGCGTTTGTTGAGCTCCGGTGCCCCGAGGCGGGCATGAACCCAATCCAGGTCCTTCTGCAGCGGGTAACCCTCGTAGATGATCTGCATCTCCTTCTCGTTATTCTGGACGTTGAAGGCGTCGTAGGGCCGCGGGTTGACCGTGTAGGGCGCATAGGATTTGAGCCCGGCCGTGGCGCATTCATCGAGCATCTTGATCAACGAGCCGAGGTAGGGGGCGCCGGGGTAGAGGTTGCTGTGGGGCGCGCCGCCGAGATCGACGAGCTTCTTGGCGCCGAAGGTGTTGCCGAAGACCACCTGGATCTTCATGAGCTTGGCCATCTCCGGGCCCTTCGAACCGTCCAGGACGGCCTGCTCCTCCTTGGTCAGCTTCATTTGGTTCTTCGCAGCGCTCTCGGCCGTGACGTCGGCCATCGAAGCTCCCGTGAAGGTGGATTTCTCACCCGTCGCCTTGCCGTCGGGTCCGAGGCCGTTCATGTCAGTAGTCAGAAGATCCTTCGCGAAGGCGGGTACCTCTCGCTTCTTCCCAGCACTCGCAGCTTCTTTCGCGGCGGGCTTCGCGAGAACGTCCTTCGCATACAGGGCCTGGAGGCCGGCGGGCGTGAGCGCAGCCAACGGGATCGCCTTGAGTAACGTTCTCCGCTTCATGGTCTGTCCTCCACTGGGATCGAGCTCGATCCCCGGGTTTGCACTGTGTAGCCAGGGGCGCTGGTGACTTGCCTAACGCAGCGGGCGCCTTTCAGCCCCAGAAATCCGCACTCCGCCATCAGGGGAAGTGCACGGAGTCTGTGGCGATGTTGTACCCGCCGGCGATCATGAATGATTGGCCGGTCGTGTACATGTTTCGCCCGTCGAGCATCGCCATGGCGAGATGTGCGCACTCTTCCGGCTCGCCCAATCTGCCTGCTGGAATATGAGTCAAGACGTTCTTCAATTTGTCCGGACCGCCCAGAGTCTTGATAGCATCGGGATAGTTCAGGAAATTCGTTCCGAACGCGTTGATGCAAACACCCTTTGGCGCGGCCGTCATGGCGGCGCATTGGACCGCCATATTCGCAGCGGCGCGCATGGTGCAGTAGCCGAGCATGTCGTAGAAGGGCTTTTCGCTCGTCGCGCTGGTCAGGATCACGATCTGACCGGCGCCCTTTTCCATGAGGGGCGGCATCGTGGCTTGCAGCGCGAAGATGACCGCCAGGAAGTTCGACTCATAGAGCTTCTGCATATCCTCGGCAGTCGTATTCAGGATATCGGCCCCTGAGTGGTGAGCGGTTCGAATGTAGGCCGAGTCGAAGCCGCCGAAATTCTTCATCGCCGCGTCGACCAGCTTCTGCGTGGAGTTGGGCTGGCTCTCATCGTTCGGACCATCTTGCTCGATGCCGGGAACCACGATGACCTTCGCACCGTGGCTCTCGCATTCCTTGACGAGGCCCTTTGCGGGCTGGGCGATGACGAGGTTGTAGCCCTGCTTGGCGAAGTTGCGCGCAAGCGGGGGGCCGATCTGCAAGAGCGCGTCGTTGATGATGATGACGCGCTTGCCGCCCTTGGTCGCGTTCGTCTCGAGGGTTTCACCGGGGATGGTCATCTTCGCCGAAGCCGTGTTCGCGCCCAGGGTGGCCGCACCGAGCCCGGCTGCAGCCAGTCCGCCCGCTGCGGTCGTCAGGAATCGACGGCGATCGATCGCGTTTGCATCGGGCGTGTTCGCCTGACCGTCGATGATCGGGGTCTCCTGATCTTCCATCGTGGCCTGCAGATCGCGTTCCTTGGACATCTATTGGTACTCCTTCGCGGCCTTCGCGGCCTAGCGTTGAAACGTTGATCGGCTCTTCACGCCACGGGGCGCGTTGCCTTGAAGGGAATGTCGAGGTACTCGATGGCCTCTGCTCCTGTAACGACGCGTCGGCCGACCGAATCGATGAGCTTCTTGGCGCGCTTCATCTGGTCGACGTTGCTGGGCCCGGTGTTCCAGTCCTCGAGGCCGACCCGGAAGCTGCCGCCTCGCTCGAGAGCCATTTGAGCCAGCGGTGTATCCATCACGCTGACACCACCGATGTTTCCGACCGACCATTTGAGGTCCAGGCCCTCCATCATCTTCAGGTAAAGCTCCAGAGCCTCGGGGATCGGCGGCGCCATCGTGCTGTAGCTCTCGGGGCCGAAATAGATGTTGAGCTTCGAACCCCGAGGCAGCGTCCCGGCCTTCACCATCGCGAGCACGTTCTTCATCCAGCCGGGCTCGAATACGGAGATCGAAGTCCCCGTCCCGTATCGCTTGCAGACATCCATGATGAACCGGGTATCACCCGGCCAGAAGCCGTACCAGAAGAAGGAGTCGTTGCTGCCCACCCCGTCATCGGCATAGCCGGCCAGGGGAACGACCCCGGTATCGAGGAGGACCATGTTGGCCAGTCCCTCTCTGGCCAGGATCTCATGATGTCCGCACTGCACCTCGGGGAGCCAGACCGTGCGCGTCTTGTTGTAGACCTTGGAATCGAAGTTCGCGGTTGCATAGAGAATGGCGTGGGGATGCTTCTTCCGAATCGGTGCAAAAGTGTCCCGGTAGAATTCGGCCGCCTTCTCTGGGTCCGGATCGGGATGGTTGGAGTGACTGTGCACGATGGTCGCACCCGCATTGAAGCAAGCGTCCATCTCGGCGATCTGCTCCTGCTTCGACTCGGGGACCAGGGGATTGACTTTCTTGCTGTTCGTCCCAGAGATCGCGACTTCGAGGATGACCGGGGTGTCTTCTACCGACTTCTTCGACGCCGGCGTAGCGGCCCGGGCTGCGCATCCCGCCGCGGACAACGCCGCGACTCCTGCCGAAACCAGAAACTCTCTTCTATCCATTGGTCATCTCCCCCTGACAAGCCCAAGCACTCACGCTCAGCGAGCATGCGTCGCGCATTGCTCCGCGCGTCGAAAGTCTTCCGACCGGGGCGCGCAACCATGAATGGCATTCGTCGGCGTTCTCGTGTTCCGCGCTATATCCGTATCGAGGTGGATGCTATGAAGTTTCCAATCCGACGACTTGCCATTTCGCGCCAAGGTGATCGGCTTCCGGAACATCTGCTTGGCAAGATGGTTCGCGCGGATTCCGGGCGCTATCGACTCGCCTGCATCGCTTGCAAGTAGGCCACCACCTGGTCGATCTCCGTCGCACTCAGCAGCTTTGAAAACTGTGGCATTTTGGACCGCGGATAACTTCTGTCGTCGTGGCGAACGTAGTCGCGCAGCTGCGAGGCATCGAGTATCGAAGAAAGGCTCCCTTCTCGATCGATCGCCGGGCCCACGTCGCCGCCGACGTCGCGCATGCGATGGCACTTGCCGCAATGCGCCGTATAGGTCGCGAACCCCTGCCGCGCGGCGTCTCCAGCAGTCGGTGGTGGCCGCGCTGGAGCAAAGTAGGCCGCCCGATCGAATCGATGGATCTCAGTCAGTTGGAAAGGCCATGGCAACGTTTCTGTGCCGAGATCGGCACGCTCATCGGCGCTGGCCCAGACCAGATAGAACGGATCGAGGCTGATCGTCTCAACCCCGTGTCGAAACGACTCAAAGTGAATGTCGCCTTCGACGGGCAGTGCCGTGTCGCGGATGGCGAGCAGTCCACGCAGCTGAGATTGCGATAGCGCCGATGGGTCGAAGGGAATTCGATAGCCGTCGGCGCAGACGAGCAGCAGCTCGGGTGCGTCGCCCAGCCCGATGTGATCCAACAGGGGCTCCAGCGCGAATCCTGCAAAGACGCGATTCGCGCCGAAGTGAGGATCTTTCGCGACCTCGAGCTCCTCGAGCCCGATTGCCGAAACGAGCTCCTCTATTGCGTACTCCCTTACAGAGCTACCGGCTCGAACCCGTAGGACGCGATCGTCGGCCATGGATTGCTCGGCCGCGGACAGCGGCGGCAGCAGACTGAGCGCACCGATCGCCAGCAGCATCGCGTGAGCGCGAAGGACGCTCCCTCCTCTCGATCGGTCCATAAAGCGTGAGTCCTTTCGAGTCAGCTCGATCCATGATTCCACTCTGGACAGAGTCGCGGGTTCTGTTGAGCCTGCTGGCCTTGTCCAAGCGGCTACCAACCGCCGGCCCGCGAAGCCAGGGTCGCGTTCGACGAGTTGACTGAACCGCTCAACCCCCAGGCATGCGTGCGCTATCAGCGCGGCCCCCGAATTCGTGGGGACGAGCCTCATGCGCCGCGCGATTCGTCGAAGCAGGGCGAAATGTTACAGCTCGAGCTAGAGCGCCAATCCGAACCGCCCAACCTGGCAGTAGAGAGAAACGCGAGTCGTGGCATGTGTCGAGCCCCGAACCCGCCGTCTCCGGTTGGCAATCAAGGGACCCCAACCGCCAGAACCCCACGAAATCGTGGGAAGTTCTCGGACCAAACTTGGGTAGTGGGAGCGAGTCTCTGCTTCGCAACCAACAGACCCGGGTCGCCAAGACCTCGCCGAATCGGGAGTTTTTCCGGAGGTGTCCTCGACCCGTAGCGAGCACGATCTGCTCGAGCGACCTGAGTGGCGGTGAGGGGAGTGGTCGGGCAAGCGCTCTCTAGAGCGACCGACCCGCGAACCCCGACCGTACTCCCAGTAGGTGGGGGGAGTCGCGGGCGAACTTGTCTCCGGAGGCGGGTCCCTGATGAGCAGGGAATGTAAAGGGAACTCTCTCGCGGATAGGAGTTTTAAGCAGCGTTTTCCGCACCGCCGTTACCCAGCATTCTGACCAGTAGGCCCCAATAGGCCCCGATAGGCCCGTTCCGGGAAACAGGCGGCCCATCTGGCCTAGCGGTCAGGCGTTCGTACGCGCGGCCTAGCGGCCTTTGTCCCCTCTTTCGTTGGCGACGAATTTCGATCGTTGAACTCTTTGATGTTCACGAGATGCCCCGTGTGCAGAGGTGCGTAACGAACATATGGGTCGATCGAGGAACCAAGCTGCTCGCCACGTCATATCGTTTGACTCGTATTGCGGCATGTCCGGGCCTAGTCGAAGAGCATTGTACGGGCCGCGGTACAGATCGCTGCGACGGCTGGGTCGGTGACTCGCCTTTCGACCGAGATTGCATAGAAACGCTCGACGACGCCATCCACCACGCCAATCGGCCGCGCATGATACTGCCGCCCCACCTCCTCCTCGACGATCGACGGGACTGGGAACAGTCCGGCACCGGCCTGGCCGAACGCCTTCAGGAGCGCGCTGTCCTCGAACTCGCCGACGAGCTTGGGTCTAATCTCATTGTCTGTGAACCAGTCATCGAGCTGCCGCCGTAGCGCGGTGCCGTCTGCGGGCAGGAGCATCGGAGCGCCATCCAGCGATCCTGGAAAGCCACGACCGTACTCGCGAGCGATCGAAGTGCTCGCCATGAAAGTGACGCCGCATTCTCCGAGTAGATGGTTGAAGGCTCGAATCCGAACTGGAGAAGGAATGGGCGCGTCCGACAGGACGACATCGATTCGATGGGTCGCCAGATCTGCGAGCAGACTGGGAAGCCCCGTCGCTCGGCAGACCACTCGGACGGGCTCGTCGAGATGAATCGCTGGCTCGATCAGGCGATGGGCGACGAGTTTCGGTAGAACGTCCGCCACACCAACCACGACCTGCATCGCGCGGGCAACCGATCGGCCCGCGAGCATTTCAGTCAGTTCGTCCCCGATCGCGAAGATCTCTTCCGCATATTTCAAGACCGCGTGCCCGACGTCCGTCAGCACGAGCCTTCGGCCCGAACGAGCGAAGAGCTGTTGCCCGATGTCGTGTTCGAGACCCTTGATCTGAGCGCTGAGCGTTTGTGGTGTCAGCCCAAGGTGCTGCGCGGCGCTCGTCAGGGTCTCCGAGCGCGCGACGGCCCAGAAATATTTCAGATGGTGGTAGTTCAGGTCTTCCACGGAGTCTCATTCTTCGATTTTTTCGAATATACAGTATCAAATATTCGAATAGACAGAATCTCAGACAATTGTTAGAAAGGGCGATTGGATTTTCGAGACCGTGGCATCGCCGACGCGCCGCATTCGACGAATGCAGTTGCGAACCGCGCGGGCTTGCGCCTTCCCTCTTCGGGTTGGCCTGGTTCTTTCTAGGGATGGGAAAGTGAAAAACGATCAGCGCGAGAGCGGACCGACGGCGGTCGACTCGCCGCAACCAATCTCAGATGGCCTCGTCCGAACTGGCCGATTTGCCGGCGGCCTGATGGACGATCTTCGGCGTCGACTGCCCCACTACGCTGACGACTTCAAACAAGGCCTTCATGGGAAGGTTCTGGGGTCCATCCTCTTTCTATATTTCGCATGTCTTGCAAATGCGATCGCGTTCGGCGCTCTCACCGGTTTCATGACGAATGGAGAGATCGGGACCACAGAGATGATGGTCGCCACCGCCGCCGGAGGAATTCTCTTCGCCGTGCTTTCCGGGCAGCCGCTGACGATCCTCGGCGGCACCGGACCCATCGTCATCTTTACCGCCCTCCTCTATACGACCTGCCAAAGACTCGAACTCGAGTTCCTTCCCGTCTATGCATGGGTCGGCATATGGTCAGGCGTCCTTCTCATGGTGCTCGCAGTAACCGATGCGAGCGCATTGATGCGCTACTTCACTCGCTTCACAGATGAAATCTTCGCCGCCCTGATCGCCGTGATCTTCATAGTCGAGGCGATCACGGACGTTTCCAAGAACTTCTTCAACGCCGACACGCCCCACGACCAGGCGCTTCTTGGGCTGATTCTCGCGATGGGCACGTTCATTCTGGCGCGAATCCTCCAAACCATCCGAAATTCTATCTACCTGCGGTGGTGGATCAGAGACTTCCTTTCGGACTTCGGCCCCGCGATTTCGATTGCCGTCATGACAGTCGTCGCAATATTGATGCACGAAGTGCCGCGCGAACACGCGCAGGTGCCTGATTCGATGGGGACGACGACAGGGCGTCCGTGGCTCGTAGATCTAACGGCCGTCCCGGAGTGGATATGGATAGCCGCAATCGGACCCGCGATTCTCGCCGTCGTTCTGCTCTTTCTCGACCAGAACATCACGACGCGCCTGGTCAACGCAAAGCACCACAAGCTCAAGAAGGGCTCCGGATATCATCTCGACCTCTTCGTCGTCGGACTGATCGTCGCCGTCGGTTCCCTCTTCGGGCTTCCCTGGATCGTCGCGGCAACCGTGCATGCGCTCAACCATGTCAGGAGCCTGGCAGATCACGAGGTCACTGAAGCCAACGGCCAACGTCATGAGACGATCGTCTCCGTGCGGGAGAACCGTGTCTCAGCGCTGTCGATACACGTTCTGATTGGAGCCTCGCTCCTCTTTCTTCCCCTCGTGAAGACCATTCCCATGTCGGTGCTATTCGGGCTCTTCCTCTTCATGGGGTTCACGACGCTTGCCGGCAACGAATTCTTCGAGCGCGCCAAGATGTGGGCAATGGATCCAGAACTGTATCCGACCACCCATCATTTCATGGGCAAGGTACCCATCCCGGTGATCAAGGCGTTCACGGCAATCCAGATGGTCTGCCTCGGAGCGCTCTGGATCCTGAAGTCGAGTGCGCTCGGCCTCCTGTTTCCGATCTTGATTGCCCTCCTCGTGCCGATTCGCAGATCGCTGACTCGCTTCTTCGACGCGGAGCACCTCGGTGCGCTCGATGCGGAAGAAGACCCCGAGATCCTCGAGGAGACGGGTGGTGGTCGGCTGGGTCCATAAATGATGAGCAACGGCCGGGTCGACACAGCTCGATGCCAACTACGAGATCTCTGCCTCGAGTCTTCTGCACTCGATCAGTGAGATTCAATCTGGTTCAGGGGACCGATGGCGAACGTGATCTACATCGCTGAGCGTTGCGACACATCCATTCGAGAAGCACACGCGTCGACTGTGCCGAAGAGCGACGATGAGTTCGCCGAGACTCCACTCAGATGTTCCGAGAGAAATCCAAAAGCACCATCAGAAAGCCCCGCCGGCCCGGGTCTTCCAGGGTGGCACACGCTGGCCTCCGATCCTCGCTTCTTCGATGGCTTGCGTCGAGCCTTCGCATTGGCTTCCGAGCGGAATCAATTGGCTCAACCAACCAATGCTCGCGTTCTGGCGGGGTTGATTCTTGCGCTCGCCTGCGTCGGCCCCGTATCCGAAATGGTTCGATCTGGCAGCATCGAGTTCTTCAGCACGACGATGCTCGGGACCGCCACATTGATGATCCTCTCGGGTCTATGTTGGCGATTCAGGAGCAGCGAACTTCCTCCGGAAATCCTGTTTCCCCCTCACGAAGACTCGTCCCCCAAGAACCGGCCTTCCTCGACAGGCAGCGTCTGATTCCCAGGCAAGAACTTTCCGGAATTCAGTAGGCCCCCGCCTTTGTTCGCATTCTCTGTGGCGCATCGCCAATCAGGGAAATTGCCGAATGGGTCTCGAATTTCGATCAGCTGAGTTTTCGCACACTACGAGGAGACGACGCGTTCGCCTCGATCGTGCCCGGTCGGCTTCACGGATCGGCGACTCGCGGTCGAGCGTCGGGCCCAGGATGCCGGTCGGCGATCCCGCGCGCGGTCAGCGTTACATGCGCAGCTTCGCGACGTCCGGATCGAGCGTCCAATTGGCGTTCGGGCCGGTGGGGAGCATCTGGCCGTTGTCCTCGCCGACCTCTGATTCGATCAGCTGGTTGAGCTTCCCATTCATCGCGACCAGAAGGTCGCCGTTCTTGCGCTGATTCTGCGCGAGATTGTCCACCTCGTTCGGGTCGTTCTCGAGATCGAAGAGTTCGACGTCGTTGTGAGCGAACAGTTCTTCGATCGTCTGTGGCGTGTGGTGCTCGAGTGGCGAGTAGTATCGATTGAGCTTGTAGCGGCCATCGAAGGCGCTGCGGATCGCGCCTCGCTTCCCCAGATCGGGGCGCCAGCCCTTGCTCGGAAGCTCGGAAAGATTTCCCCCCTCTCGAACGAACTCGGAAACCTTCGTCAGGAAGCTTCCATCCTGATAGGCGAACATGTTGTAGTTGAAGAGGGTGCCCGGGCGCAGTGCGTCGACGCTGGCTGATTCCGGATCGCCGAGTAGCGCCGATATGTCGCGCCCGGGGAGAACGCTTTCACTTCCGGCGCTGACGCCCGCGATGCTCATGAGTGTTGTCGCGATATCGACGTGCGAGGTGACGGCCTTGCAGTGTTTGCCTTTCGGCGCGTCCGGATGGGAGATGATCAGGGGGACGTTCTGCTGTTCGCGGTAGCCGGTCGCGCCCTTTCCGCTGAGGCCATGAGCGCCGGCATGTTCTCCGTGGTCCGAGGTCAAGATGACGATGGTGTTGTCCGTCATTCCGAGATCGTCGAGCTCGTTCAGGATCTCGACTACGTGCCGGTCGGCATCCTGAATACAGTTCAGATAGTAGTTATTGAGTCGTTCCCACCGAGCGTCCTCATTCGGCACCCGGCCGACGAGTCCCGAACGCGCAATCGCGAACTCTTCGTGCGCCGAAGGTCGCCCCTTTCCCGCAACCGACTGGTTGCGAGACTCCGGCAGCTTGACGTCCCACTTCCGCGCGAATTGTTCGGTCGATGGCTCACGGTTCAGGTGCGTCATCGCAGTCCTGGCTTGGAGCCGCGGCGCGCCTGGGAGATCCGTGTTGTAGTACATCACGTCATGGGGATTGACGAGGTTCACCGCCATGAACCAGGGCTTCTTCTCCATGCCAAGTCGGGTTGCTCGACCCCGAAGCCAGCTGCGTGTCATCGACGTCGTGACGCCGTCGTGGAGATAACCGCCCTCCGTGTGCGCGATCATGTCGCCGATTCCGAAATAGTCGGAGAATCCGTACTCCTCCATCTCCTTCGAGAGGATGCGATCGGGCATGTCCACCCGATTGGCGGTCTCGAAGGCATCGGTCAGATGCCACTTGCCCTTGTAGGCCGTGTAGTACCCCTGCTGACGAAGCAGGTCGCCGATCGTCGTAAAATCCGTCGGGAGGTCGGACGCCCAGGGAAAATTCGTGTTGTCGAACATCCCGTTCTTCTGGATGTGTTGCCCGGTATAGAGAACCGCGCGCGAAGGCGTGCAGACGCAAGACGCAATCTGGTGATTCTCGAAGGTCACCCCGCGAGTGGCCAGCCGCTCGTGACCCGGTAAATGGTACCCGCTCGGCAGATCGCTCGGACGCAGATGGCGTTCCTGGTCTGTCACGATCATCAGGATGTTGTACCGCCCCGAACCCTTGGCATGAGCCGCGCGCGCTCCGGGCAGCCCGAATGCGGCTGCGCCGACCACCACGGCCGAGCCCGCCTGCTTGATGAAGTCTCGACGGGAAAAGTTTCGTGTCTGGCGTGTCAACTCATCTCTCCTTTGGGACGGTTCAGGGTAACCCATCCGCGCGGCTCGGCGATTCGATGCTTCCTGCCCATCCGCGACGAAGGGGAGGAACTCGACCGATCTGTGGCGCATCGTTAGTCAGATGAATGGTCGAATTCGTTTCGGATTTCGATCGGCTGAGTTTTGGCACACTACGGGCTACCATCCAGCGGACTCGTCCTTGCAACACTACCGCCCCTCAGCAGGTCACTATCGATGAGGACCATCACGTTTCGGGTCGCAGCCGGCATAGGTGTTGCGATCGTCTTGGTCGGCGTAACTGTCGCCGGCATCCGTCTCTTCTCAAATGGGCCGGTCGCGATGCTGCCGGGAGGTCCGATGTCTGGACAGCTGGTGTCCGGCCCTTTCCCTGGATTCGAACAGCCTCCCGGCGGACTGATCGAGTTGCAAGTCGAGGGGTGGCGACCCAGCTCGCGGACCGTGATCGGATTTCTGCATGAGGGAAGTCTCTACGTGCCGGCCGTGCGGGCCGAGAGCAAGACGTGGCCAGAGCTGGTACTAGCGAACTCCAACGTGATCGTTCGCCACCGAGGCAACCTCTACGAGAGAAAAGCCAAGCGAATCACGGATTCGAATCTCATCTCCCGTCTTCACGAGACTGTTCCTGACACGGGAAGACTGACACCCGAGATGTTCGTCGCCGATACGACATGGTACTTTCGGCTCGATCCGAGGTAGCGCCGTCCAACAAGGCGCTGTAGCAGACGTGGCACAGCGCGGTCCAATGAGCGCCGCCCTTCGCGCTCGGGCGAATCGAGGGCGAACTCGAACCGTCGAAATTGGCAACAGAGATAAACGCGTGCAGCCGCGCTTACTCACCCGGAAACCCGTCCTCTCCGATTCGGATTCGATAGATCTCAATCGCCAAAACCCGGCGGAATCGCGTGAATTTCTCGATCTAGGTTTGGACATCTAGGGGAAGTCTCTGCTCGCACAGACTCAATGGCGGTGGGGGGAGTCGGAAGCGAACTCGTCTCTCGGGGTGGATCCTTGTTTTGCAGGGAAAGTGCAGGGAATTTCTCCTCGATCCGTCGCGCACAAGTCGTCAACATTCTAATTGCGCGCTCCCACAGAGCAGGTAGGTATCAATTTCCCACGACCAGGAACAGGGAACTCGTTCCGACGAGCGGGAAATTCGGGAGGATCCGAAATAGGCTGTGAGCCGAGACACTCGAGCGAATTCAACCAATCATTCGCACAGGTAGACGGGCCGAATCGACCGATCAAGGGCGCATCGCCAGTGGGACCGACGACCGAATGCGTCTCGAATTTCGCGCAGCCAAGTCTTCGCGCGCTATCCGCGGCAAGTCCGTGCTACCGCGGCTGGCTGCTGCCTTTGATCAGGAACAACCCAACGGCCCCGAAGCCGAGCTCGAGCACTAGATAGACGCTCAGAAGCGGATTCGGTATCCCGTCGACAAGGAGCGAGAGCAACCTGCCAGCTGCAAGACCAAGCATGAAAATGCTCAAGCTCCACAGCGCTGGAAGCCTGAGCGTCTCGCAACGTGCTCCACAGATCCAGAAGAGAACCATCGCCAGATAGAGCCCCATAACCGCACGGAAAATGTGCATGGAATTGACGGGGCTTGCATCAATCTCGAAAAGCATCGACATGCTGGTCGCTGGAGACAATCCATAAGACAAAGCAATGGGAGTCAGCCCTAGAGCAGCGACCAAGAGGAATACACTCTCTCTCGTCATCGGCCTCCCTGAACTCCCTCACCGGGCTAAACCAACGCCCGATCGCGTACAATCATAACGATCGGCACTGCGCGTTGCGCGGCTACCAGCGCGATTGGGCCAAATCATCATCGCTGCGACCTGGCAGTCCACCGAGCGGCCAAGAGCAGAGGAAGTCGCCCCGCGCGGCGGCGAATCCGAACCGTCCAACCTGTCAGTAGAGATACACGCGAGTCGTGGCATGTATTGAGCCGCGAACCCGCAGTCTCCGCTTCGGGTTCGCCAAGCCCCTCGCCGAAAACCCCGCGGAATCGCGGAGTTTTCCAAGTCGCTTGACGCTGTTCGGTGAAAGTCTCTGCCTCGGCAGACTCAATGGCGGTGGGGGGAGTCCTGGAGCAACTCGTCTCTCGGGGCAATTCCCTGATCTGCCGGAAAAATGCAGGGGAATTCACTCTAGCGAGTAGCTAGACGCGAACGATCTCATCCTTCAGGCCGTAGTTCATCGCGAGCACCTCCGCCTTTTCGACGTCGCCGACACCGTGCTTCTCCATTGCAGCTAGCAGATCGTCCAGGACAGCCACGAACTCTGCGTCCGAACAATTCATGCCAGTATGGGCGGTTTTCATATCGAGACCCTTGTACTCCTGAGGACCACCCGTCCCCGAACAGAGGAGATCGACGACGAGGTCGATAATCTCGGCGTCGCTCTTCTTGGCGACCGCATAGCGAGTTGCGATCACTGGATTGCTCTGATGCATCGCAAGCAGGTCAGCCACCATGGGCCGAATTCGCTCTTCGCCGCCGAGTCGATCGTAGAGGCTGGCGTCTGACAATGAGTTCTCCTTGGTCAAGTAGACGAAAGGCTACCCAGCTAGGTCGCACGGCACGAGCGGCCAGGCCATCGTATGAGCCTAATTCCGAACAGCCCAACTTGGCAACAGAGAGATTCGCAAGCGAAGGTTTCGATTGAGGCCCGACCCCGCCGTCTCCGGTTCGGAATCAAAGCAGCCGAACCGCCAAAACCCCGCGGAACCGCGTGATTTTCTCGGCCTACGCCTGTCTATGCTGGAAAAGTCTCTGCAGCCGCAGACTCAATGGCGGAGAGGGAGGGATTCGAACCCTCGATAGGGTATTAGCCTACTCGTCTACAGAGATCCGAGACGCTCTGCTCGCCTCGAAGCCCTTCGAGGACGATGCGGATCTTCTCTTCGGGAGAGAATTTCCGTCGGGTCCTGCGGCAGATCTCTCGCACGGCTGCTTCGCTGGACTGCTTCTTCTGGTTCGACATCCCGACACCCTCCTTGGGGTCATGGACCCCGGAATGTGTCTCTTAGCTTAGGAGGGTCTGGGGTCCACATCCTGCTGACGGGCTACACGCGCAGCTTGTCAGCGTCTTCGAGGGTGACTCACCAAATAGCCGTCGGTACTGCATCGCGAACCGGCCGAAATCCCAAAAACCATGGCGAAGAGCGGCATCGCCAACACTCGCCGCCTCACCGCCACTCAGCGCCTCCCGTACGAGGCTCAGCCTCCGGTGCAGGAGGTAGCGAGCCGGGGGCTGTCCGACATGCTCGAGAAAGGCCCTGTGAAGAGTGCGGCGACCTACTTGAAGCGAAGCGGCGATTCGATCGATTCGAAGCTCGTGTCTCTGCGTGCGCACGAGTTCCTCTGCATGTTTGACGAGGCGCCTGGCAGCACTACGTGATTGCGAGGGGAGGGTGGGCTTTTCGGAGCAAACGACGTCGAGCACGGATTCCGCGACCTCATCGAGCAGACACTGCCGAGAGGCTTCGTTCGACCAGATGGCGGGGTTTCCCGTCAACGCCAGGGCGGCGCAGCGCCCTGTCGCCCGCGCGGCGAGACTCGCGGCCGGAGGCCCCTTCCACATTCGGGGCGCATCGAGCAGGTTCCGGAGTTGAGGACGCTGTTCGAACTCGGCGGCGAGGCGCTCGGTCGAGAGGGTCAGTACGAGATAGGACACGGCGCCGTGGTGGACTGCGTCGTGCTCGCCCTGCCCCGGTACGACGCCGACATCCCCGGCGGAACCCTCAGAACCCCAGTGAACCGACGAGCCCTCAACTTCGAGAAGTAAACCAAAGGCCACATGGCCAGCGGGGGCGAGGATTCCTCGTGCGCGCATCGAACGGTCGAATTGTCCCAACGAGATGGAGCCCGCGTCGCTGACCGCATGCAGGATGCTGCCCCCCATACATCCCGGGGCGAGCTGCACCGTTGAGAGATCCGAGGCCCAAGCGGCCTCTCGAAAGGCTTCCACACCCGCGATTCGATGATTTGTGATCGACATGAGATCGGACCCTCCAAAGCTCGTCTTGTCAAGAATCGCATAGCCAGCTTAGCGCTCCGCATGCTAATTCACGGTTCAGCTGCGTTTGTGCCCTGCACGCTCCACATCTTCGTCGAGGCGCCACACGCGTTCTGACCATTTCCTTGGATGCAGTTTCCCAGCGACGACTCTGCCAAAGTCTTGTGTCTCGCAGGAGTAAGGCTGCTCTACCCTATCCACCCTCATTAAAGGGATCTCGAAGGTACGCAATGAGAATGACATCCTCGCTTCTAGTCCGCTTCCTTACTGTCGCTGCGGCACTCGGTCTTTTCATCGCCTGCAACGAAGCTGACGAGTCTGGCAATCAAGCCAAAATTCCGTTCTCGACCATCGAGCCGATCGATTCTAGCGACTGGTCTACGGACCCGCGGGATCACGGGATGACCGCCGAAGAGTTCATTCGGTCCGAGTCACTCAATTTCATGAAGGGCATGGCGGCGCGCGAGGGTATCAACAACTTCTTTCACTTCACCGCCCTCGCGAGCGCGGAAGACAAATGGGTAGTCAGCCCAAATAACGACGTGATCTATTCGATGGTGGTCGTAGACGCTTCCAAAGGGTTCACCCTCACTCTGCCGGACACCGGCGAGCGATTCATCACAGGGCAGATCGTCAGTGAAGAACACATGAGCCGCCAGCTCGTAGGCGGCGGGGTTTACAAATTTGGCGGGCAGGAATTCAACGGAACTCACGTTGCAATCGGAGTGCGCGTCGGAACCGATGCCACCGACAACGATGTCGCGTATATCGTCGAGCAGATTCAGCCGCAGATGAAGGTGGAAGCGTACTCGGCGAACGACGTCCCCGCTTACGACGAAGAGTCGCTACTCGCGGTTCGTGCCGCATTGATGGCCGAGTACAACGCGCTCAAGGACACCTTCGGCCAAATGAAGGATGACGTCGGGAAGGTCGAGGACTGGGAAAAGTTCACCTACGTCACCGCTGGCGCCTGGGGCCTGGCCGAAGACAGATACGCGATGTACTTGCCCTACAATCTGAAGGGCGCGAGAAAAGACGTGTGCTATGTCGCGACCTATACCCAACCCAAGGTCGACGAATTCTGGTCCATCACGGCCTACAACAATGAAAAGTACCTGATGTCCAACGAGGACAATATCGTCAACAGTGGGAATGCGACTCTCAACGAGGACGGGACATTCACTGTCCACTTTGGCCCCGAGTCCTGCAAGTCCCGGAAAGAGGTAAAGAACTTCATCCGAACGACTGAGGATGATTGGGGCTTCCTGATGCGAGCCTACGAACCCGATGTCGGCGCGTTCGAGGCCTACATGATCCCGGAAGCTCGGGCGGTCGATTCGGGCGACGGCGAGATGTCGGATACCAACTCGTCCGGATCCATTACGAAGGAAAACTACGTCGTCGCGGAAACCGACTTGTATTTCACCAAACAACAAGCTCAGGCACCGGTCAACACCTTTACCCACAACACGCCTGTAAGCAAAACCAATCAGGATGTGATCCGATCAAACAGGGATGTGATGTATTCGCTTGCGGTCGTCGACATAAGCGAGGGAGCGACCCTGTCCATTCCGTCGCGGGATGCGTTCCAGGCCATTCACATCATGGACGAACAGCATCTCACCCATCGCGTGATACGCGCTGGGGAATCAGTAACCGTGACTCCTTCAGACGTCACGATGGGGACGCACGTCTACCTGTTGGCACGAACCAGGATAACGGACGACATGGAAGAATCTCTCGCAGCGCAGCGCGCGATGACGATCGAGGCCCAATCCAGCAAGCCATACGTTGGCAAAGGATTCGCAGAAGATGACGTCGTAGCCTTCCGCAATTCGCTCGTACAGGAATTCATCGCGGGCAAAGTCCGAATCCTCGAGCACAAGTCATTTGGGGAAACGATGGATGACGTAGACCCCACGAGCTACATCTACGCGGCCGCTGTGGGGTGGGGAGGCCTTCCGTCACGAACCGCTCAATACCTGGCAGCAGTCAAGGGACAGGGCGGAGTCATGTGTCAGAAATACACGGTTCCAAAGCCCGATCTCGACTGGGATTCCGGCGGGTTCTTCTCACTCACGACTTACGATGCCGCTGGCTGGATCGTCGAGGACGATTTCTACATCGGCCACACAAAGATGCAGGATGATGGCGAGTCCTACTCGATCTACATCAACTGCCCTCAGGAGCGAAACAGCCTCACGGTCCAGGAAGGCTGGACCGGCATATTGCGCTTCTATCTCCCTTCCGACGAGGGCAAGATGATCGAGTACATCGACTCGATTCGAAATATCGAAGTCCAGCCTTATGCTACGGAATCACGTTAGGTACAGAGACGTCTAGCCAAGACGCAGACAACGAGATCTCACGTCTCGCGACGCTATCGGGGGCGGATCAAGAGCGAAATCGAGCCGCCGAACTGGCAAAAGAGATGAACACGCGCCGCGGCGTGCATCGAGCGCAAAATCCGCCGTCTCCGGTTCGTGATCGAAATCCGTCCACCACCAAAGGGCCGCGGAATCGCACGATTTTCCGGGAGTCGCGAGGAGCGGTGGCGAGCAATCTCTGCTCGAGCCACCTCAATGGCGGAGAGGGAGGGATTCGAACCCTCGATAGGGGTTACCTATACACCCTTAGCAGGGGCGCGCCTTCAGCCACTCGGCCACCTCTCCGGGACGCCGGAGAGTACCGAAATGGGGTTCTCACGCGACCCTCGACGGGCGGAAAAGGGGCGGATTCCCGGCAGGATGCCTCTCAGTACGAGGCGGTGCCTCGCCCCAAACGCTCCCGATCCGCGATATGGTCGAGAGTCCTCGAATCGCCACTCCGGGCCACCTGCGAGGCGACTTCGGCGTGCGGATTCGACGGCCGGCGGAGTCCGCGAACTGAAGCCTGCGTCCGAAGCCAGAGACACGGCTCGAAATCAGACCCATAGATAGAAAGGCCTCCCATGTCCTCCTACTCGACCATCCAGCTCGAACGCGACGGCGCGGTCGCGAAGCTCACGCTCGACCGGCCGGAATCGGCCAACGCGCTCAGTCTCGCGATGTCCCAGGAGCTGATGCACGCCGCGATCGACCTCGACGAGGACCAGACGGTCCGCGCGGTCCTGCTGACCGGGAACGGCAAGATGTTCTGTGCGGGTGGCGATCTCGGGGCCATGAAGGAAGAAGGCGATCGCGCCTCTGCCTATATAAAGGAGATGGCGGGCAACCTGCACATGGCGATCTCCCGCTTCGCGCGCATGCGGGCGCCCGTCGTGACAGCCGTGAACGGAACCGCCGCGGGCGCGGGCTTCTCGATGGTCTGTGCGACCGACCTGGCGATCGCTTCGGAGACCGCGAAGTTCACGATGGCCTACACGGGCGCCGGACTCTCACCCGACGGCAGCTCCAGCTACTTCCTGCCCCGCATCATCGGCGCTCGCCGCACGGCCGAGCTCATGCTCACGAACCGGGTCCTGAACTCGGCCGACGCCCTCGAATGGGGACTCGTCAACCAGGTCGTCCCCGCCGAGGAGCTCCTGCCCACGGCCGAGAAGCTCGTCGACCAGCTCGCCTCGGGCGCGACCGCCTCCTTCGCCGTCGTGAAGCGCCTGCTCCTGAACAGCGCCAACGACAGTCTCGAGAGCCAGATGGAACACGAGACCCGCGGCATCGCGGACTCGGCGCGTACGGACGACGGCCGCGAAGGCATCGCCGCCTTCCTCGACAAGCGCCGACCGAAGTTCACGGGGAACTAACAGCCGCCACGCCGCGAAGCCGCGTCAGTCGAAGACGATGACCTGGCGTGCGGCCTCGCCCTTGCGCATGAGGTCGAAGGCATCGTTCACCTCGTCGAGCTTGATGCGCGACGAGATCATCTCGTCGAGGCGAAGCCTTCCGTCGAGATAGAAGTCGACGTACTTGGGCATGTCGAAGCGGAAGCGGTTCGAACCCATGTACGAACCCGTGATGTTCTTCTCCTGGAGCGTGAGATCCGCGGCCGAGATCGGCACGGTCTGCGTGACGGGCACGACGCCGACGAGCACAGTCGTGCCGCCGCGCCCCGTCATGGCGACGGCCTGCTGGACCGTCGGCACGAGACCGATGCACTCGAAGACGAAGTCGGCGCCGCCGCCGGTCAGTTCGTGAACGGCCGCGACCGGGTCACCGTCCGAAGCGTTTACGCAATCGGTCGCGCCGAGATCCTTCGCGAGGTCGAACTTCCAGGGCTGGGCGTCGACGGCGATGATCTTGCCGGCGCCGATGATGCGCGCGCCCTGCAAGGCCGAGAGGCCGACACCGCCGCAGCCGATGATGACGACGCTCGCGCCGGCTGGGATGTGAACCGTGTTGAGCGCCGCGCCGAGTCCCGTCGTGACACCGCATCCGATGAGCGACGCACGGTCGAGGGGCATGTCGTCGCGGATCTTCACGAGCGAGCGCTCGGGGCAGAGCATCTGTTCCGCGAACGACGAGAGGTTTGCGAACTGCATGATGGGATTGTTGCTGGAATCGAGAAGCCGCGACTTCGTGCCTTCCGGTCGGCCCGCGAACTGGGTCGGACACAGATAGGGCCGACCGTGCGCGCAGAACTTGCAGACGCCACAAAAGCTCGAGAGACATCCGATCACATGATCGCCGGGCACGAAGTCGGTCACGCCCTCGCCGACCGCCTCGACGATGCCCGCCGGCTCGTGGCCGAGCACACAGGGCGGCGGCATGGGCAGGCCGCCTTCGATCACATGCAGGTCGCTATGGCAGATGCCGGACGCGGCCGTCTTCAGGAGAACTTCGCCCGGGCCGGGTGCGTCGATCTCGACGTCCTCGATCTCGAGCGGGGCATTGTTAGCGCGCATCACGGCTGCTTTCACGGGTGTCTCCTCGTCTTCCTGTCTTCTTGTCTCGGGTGTCGAGTGTCGTCACCGGATCGTCCGGGACCTTCGAGCGTCGCAGAATCCGCCCGCTCCGGCCAGACGATTTCGATGGGCTCCGGGGGCAGGCACGCGGCCCTGCGGCGTGTACGCTCTGCCGCATGGACGCAGCTCGCCCGGGCACGGCTCGGATCATGATCTACGGCGCGACCGGCTATACCGGCCGCCTCGTCGCCGAAGAAGCGAAGCGACGCCGTCTCGACATCGTCCTCGCCGGCCGCAACCCAGAGAAGCTGAAGGCCGTGTCGGAGCGCCTCGACCTTCCCTTCGAAACGATCGGACTCTCCGAATCCGCACGACTGCGCGTCGCCCTCGAAGAGGTCGGGGCCGTGCTGCATGTCGCCGGGCCGTTTTCCCGAACGTCGAAGCCGATGGTCGACGCGTGCATCGCGACGGGCACCCACTATCTCGACGTGACGGGTGAGATCGACGTCTTCGAGGCGCTCGCGCGGCGCGGAGAGGAAGCGGCAGACGCTGGGGTCTCGTTGTTGCCGGGCGTCGGCTTCGACGTGGTTCCGACGGACTGCCTCGCCGTGCATACGGCGGCGCGTGTCGAGGAACCGATGCGACTGCGTCTCGCGATCGCGGGCATGGACGGGGGCGTCTCGCGCGGAACGGCGCGTACAGCGATCGAATCCCTGGGCGAGGGCCTTCGCATCCGACAGGACGGAATCCTGCGCAGCCGACCGCCCGGCAGCCTCGAGCATCTCTTCGACTTCGGCGCGGGACCGACGCGCGGGCTGGCGATGCCGTGGGGGGACGTCGCGACCGCCTTCCATTCGACGCGGATCCCGAATATCGAGGTCTACTTCATCCTGTCCGGCGCGATGCCACTCGGGCTGAAACTAAGTCGACTTGCGGCGCCCCTTCTGCGATCGCCGCGGGTCCAGCACTTCCTGAACGCCCGGGTCGATGCCATGCCGGAAGGACCCGACGAGAAGACGCGACTCGAGAGTCGCGCACTCCTGCTGGCCGAGGTCGAGGGACCGGGCGGCCAGTTCGCGCGAACGCTGCTCGAAACGCCGAGCGGCTACGCGCTGACGCCTCTCGCCGCGGTCGAAGCGGCCGCGCGTGCGGCCCGGGACGAGGTGCCGCTCGGGTTCCAGACGCCCGCGATGGCGTTCGGGGCGGATTTCGTCCTCGACCTGGCCGAGTGTCGGCGGACGGATCTGGAGTAGGCTGGCTGGACTGCTCGGGGCGCCGCGCCGCCGGTTGGGACGCCGGCCGTATGCCGGCCGGGGGCCGGTTACGCGCCCGTCATGCGCGGCCCCAAGGGGGAGATCGCGCTTCGAATCTGCCCGGATCGGGGCTTCGTGTTCGGAATCGGGGCGCTCGTCGCCAGACTGCGCCGCCGACCTTGAGGAGCGCCCCGCGTTCCGGTACAAACACGCCCACGCCGTGGTCCCCGATCGTCTAACGGCAGGACAACAGACTCTGAATCTGTGAATTATGGTTCGAATCCATATCGGGGATCCACGCGGCCTTCCGCCAATGCCGGAACCGCCGCCGCGAGTTCCGACTCGCTGCTCCACTCGGAATGAACCAACAAAGACGGACACGCTACGAGGCGACCCGCGTTCGCGGACCGGTCGCGCCCTCTTTCCTTCCGCTCCGGCCTACGGCTGGAAATCCGGAACGTCTGCCGAGTCGAAGGGATCGGTCCCGAGGTCGAGTTCCTGTTGGTCGGAGACCCCGTCGCCATCGCAATCGCCCGCGCCGTTCTCGGTCAGGACGATGACGTCGGTTCCGCCGAGCTGCACGCTGCGTCGGTGGGCGTCGGTGTACTTAAGTCGTGGACCGCGGTTCAGTTCGTAGCGTCCGCAGCTCACATATTCCTGCCGACCCTTCTCGTCGACGCCCGTATCCGCGAAGTTGTCGATCGATATGCCGAACCCGGGTTCGACCACGTCGTAGGTTCGGCGGATGCATAGCCGCTTACCGGATTCGATGACTTTCGTCTTGCCATCAATCGAATCTATTGGGTTGACCGCTCCAATCTCCTGTCCGTAGCAGACAGCCAACTCGACGTTCGTCCAGGGTTCGGAAGTCGTGCGAATGACATCGATGAAATGGAAGACGCGCATCAGCTCGCCTTCCTCGACGATTCCGTCCGCGTCTGCGCCCGCGGTCGGCACGTACTCCGTGAAATGGCAGAACTCGAAACCGGGATCCGTCACGCATTCGGCGGACGGTTGGAACTGCGCCGAGGCACTCCAGGCCCAGAGGCCCGCGATCGCAATCGGCAACCAGAGAAACGACCGGGTCGTGCTCGTCTCAAACATCATTCGATCCCTCCTACGCCCGACGACCCTTCGCGGGTCGACGAGGTCTACTTCAACATCATCAGCTTCGACATCGACACCTCGATCAGGCCGAGTCCGCTTCCGGATCGGACAGCCTGATCTACGCATTACTGTGATCATGTATTTGCATACGGTGTGCCAACACGAGAGCGCTCTCCGAACCACCTAGCCGCTCCAGGCGGTCGTTCGGGACGACATCCCGGAGGGTCCGGGGCGACAAGCCCCGCGCGCGTGGCACGGGGTCGCTCGGAGAGCGGCGCCCTGCTTGGCTGGGATTCGGTTGAGCCTGGCGCTAGGCGAATGCGTCGGGTGCGTCGCAGTCGAGAAATCGCAAATTCGACCATGACGATCGATGCGGTCCCCGGCGAGGGAATTAGTTCATCCGATTACACCATTTGTTGTTATGGTCGAATTGAGGCGAAAAGTCAAACCATTCGTTTCGCAGATCCTGCATTCGATTCTACGCGCAGATCGAAGGGGAGCATGGCGAGCGTCGGACCTGTCGGCGATCCGGTTCCCGACCTGGGAATGGCGGAATCGAGACTCTTCATTCTCGCGAGGGGTCTCCTCGCGACGAGCCTGGGCCTCGCCTTCGCTTCGGCCTTCTTTCTCACGCTCGAGCTCGACGAAGCCTGGATCTTCGGATCGACGCGACAATGGGTCGCCGGCACGATGGAAGTGCCCCAGTTGAATCCGGCCCTCACTTCGGGTGGCCTCCACTTCGTGCTCCAGGCCCTCGCCTCGGCCGTCGGACTTCACGACCACTACTTCCTTCGCATCGTTTCCCTCGGCTACTTCGCCCTCCTCGCCTTCGCGCTCTCCCGGCTCTTCGATCTCTCGAGAGAGGTACGGAACGGACTACTCATCCTTCTCGGCACAGTCCTCTCCGTGCCCGGGTTGCTCGTTCATTGTTCCCTCGCCTTTTCCACCATCCTCGCGTCCGCTCTCTGCTTCATCAGCCTGGAGGTCTGGCTCGGCCAAACGGTCGGGAGCGGACGACGCAGACTCTTCACGGGGCTCTTGCTGGGTCTGACGGTCGCCACGCGATTCAACATGCTCCCCGCCATTCCGATCCTGGTCGGGTTCGCACTCTTCGCAAGAGAAGACCGGCGCGAACACCTGAAGGACGTGCTCTACGTCGCGACCATCGCGGTCGTCACGCTCGCCGGGAGCCACGTCGTACAGACCCTCGTGACCGGCGCGTCCCAGGCGCCGAAGGAGCTGGTCTGGCTGACCCTCAAGGTCTCCGGTCTATGGGACAAGAGTGCGTTCGCCGGGAATCCGCAGGGCGTGGGCGACGGCATATGGCCGTACCTTCAGCTCTGGATCTGGCTCGATCGCTGGCAGCTCGCGACGCAACAGTTTCCGCTCTGGGTGATGCTCTCGAGTACGGCCTATGCATGGGCGCCGCTCGGCCGATACCGATCCGATCGTGATTCGATGGTCCTGCAGTTCCTGGCCACCTTCGGATGGATCACCTGGTTTGCCTGGATCGTCCTGTCTCCGCTGCCGTGGTATCGCTACCTGCTGCCATCGCTGATCGCCTTCGCGGCGATCTTCGGCCATCTCGTGATCCAGCTCTTCAGGATGACGCTCGAACACAAACGGGACATCGCGTTCATCATCCCGATCTTCGTCGTGGCGAACCTCTTGAACTCGACGGTGATCGGCATTCGCCATCTGCGGCTCGGAGATTCCGAGCGGATCGTGCGCGAGTATTCCGGCGTCGCCACGCTGGCCAACAATCAGTATCTGCCTTTTGCGGCGGAGCAACTGCAGACGGATCTGGCGAGATTCATTCGAGAGAAGGTCGATCGTGGGGAATCCGTCGCCATAGCGGGCCTGAAATCGGATCAGCTCCCACTCGCGTTTCGTGCGCGTCGACTACTCACGAGCTTCGAAGACTCGATCGGTACGCCGTCGCGTCCCTCATGGGTGATCGTACCGGCTCGCGGCATCACCGACGACGTCCGACGCGAGATCCACTCCCAGTATCGAATCAGCAGGTGGGTCGGTCCCTACGCGATCTTCCGGCATGCGCGGTTCGCGCCCCAGGACGTCTCTTCGGTCGGACGTCCCTGAAGCGCGCCGAACGACGCAGCTCTCTCGATACCGCGGTTCAGCTCTTGATCCAGCCCCCGTACATCTCCTGACAGATGTTCGGCGGCGACGACGGCGTCAGTGCCCAATCACTCGTGAAACGAGTGCAGTGGCGGCGCAGGATCTCTTCGGGTTCGCGCACGCCGAGCTCGAAGTTTTTCTCGAGTTCCTCTTCGCAGTCGTCTCTGAAGGCGTCCATTTCGTCCGCGCATCGAAGCTCGATCGCCGCGGCGGCGTGGGGGTCCTCCGGTTCGACGAACGGAATTCCGTCCCACTCGCGAGGGTCGGTCCCCATCCAGCCCGACGATGCCATGAAACCGATCGCGCCGATCAGGATGATGAGTCGCATAACGAAGTCTCCTCGTGTTCGGGACCTGGGTTCTATTCCCGATGCAATGAACCTATCGGAAGCGGACCGAACGTCGCTGTGACCCTGCCCACGGCTCGACGTCATCGCGGGACGAGCGATCGACGTCGATCGCTTTCACGGAGTCTTCGATGTGGGCGCTGCATGCGAGTTGCCGAGCGGATGCACGTGCATCTTCCTGTCGAAACGAGCGAAGTCGTTGGGGGAACGAGCGCTTGCGTCCATGGGTAGCGATCGAAACGTTACGGAAATCACACGATCGAGCCGATGAATACCGGAATGGGGAGATAAAGGAGCATCCTCCGCAATGTCCAGAGGCTCGACATCTACGACGTTCTCGGCTCGATTCGACGCCAAGCGCTCGATGCTGCTCGCCGTTTGCGCATTCCTCTTCTTCGGCGCGGGCTCGGCCTGGGCCGTGCCGATCTCGGGCTTCGTCATCAGCGAAGTCATGTACGAGCCGTCGGGCGGAGACAACAGCCGCCAATGGGTCGAGCTCTACAACGGAACGGGATCCAGTATCGATCTCTCGAACTATCATCTCGAATGGGGTGAGGGCTCGCTGACGGAATCGTCGGGCGCGCTCTCAGGAACCCTGGCCGCGGGCGCGACCTGGGTCATGGGTGGACCGACCAGTGACGGGAACAACGGCAACCCGATCTACGACGCCATCTACAACTTCGTGCCGAACCTCGGCGACGGTCGGCATATCTGGCGGGAAGACGGAATCGCGCTCTTCGAGACCGCGACGTCGACCATGCTGCATACCATCGTCTACGGCGGCAACAATTTTGCGGTGAACTTCGTCGACGAACAGGGCGGCACGGCCGTCGCGTTCGACGACAGCACGCTCAACCCCGGCGAGAGCATTGAATTCCTCGGCACCACCGTCTGGCAGATCGGCACGACCGCGACACCCGGTGCGCCCGACCCAGGGATCGTCCCGATCCCCGAGCCCACGCCCGCCATCCTGCTGGCACTCGGCCTGATCGGCCTCGGCTCCGTCCGGAAGACGGACCCGGCGAAGATCTCGACGCGCGCCTAGCGCAGCCGGATCAAGGCTCGTTCGGATTGTCGATGACGTCGACGACCTTGGTCACGCGCGAGAATCGACTCGTGTTGCCGAAGATCACCTTGCCGACATTCCGGTAGATCCAATCGAAGCGATACGTGTCGCCACCGAAGTAGAAGGGGATCCAGTTCTTCCCCGTCGGATAACCGCGAACGTCGACAGGCTCGCCCAGGAGCTGGCGAACCTGCTGCTCGCTCATGCCGAGTTCGACCTTCGCGAGCGGCGAATTCTTCGGAATGTCGAGCGTCTTCTCGGGCTTCGCCTTTGCAGTCGAGTCTGAAGACGCGGCGGATCCGGATGTCGATTCCGAACCGGAAGCCGAATCACCCGTCGATGCACAGCCGCCCAGGGCCAGGATGAACACCATCAACAGACCGATGACAGAGATTCTCTGAATTCGCATACGACACGTCCCCCTCGTGTTTGACCATGATGATCTTGCAATGAGACCTAATCGAGCAACTCTACAGGATCACCCGCGCGGATGCGTCCCGCACTCTCGACCTTCGCATAAACCCCGAGGTTTCCGCCCGACTCTCGAACCAATGAACGCATGACGTTCGGGTCCTTCGGCAGATCCTCGAAGCCATGTGTCGTCATGACACAACGAGGGCATTCCACGGTCATCTCGATCGTCGCCTCGCCGATCCGCAGGCGCCGCCCGCACCAGGCGATTTCGGGGAACGGCGCATCCGAACCTTCGTGGGCGATGACGAAGTTCGGCCGAAAGCGGCGAACGTCGAAGATCGAGTCCGACGCTTTCTCCTGCATCGACCCGAGTGCCTTCTCGGTCATCACCAGGAGCGGGAACGCGTCGAAGTACGTGCCGGGCGGCGACTCGAACTCGATCAGCTCCGGAGGAAAGACCGACAGATCCGGAAGCGGCTCGTCGGCCGTACGACCGAACATGGTCCGCATCTCCTTCTCGATGTCCTCGTGGAGCGGCGCGCCACGCCGGTAGTGATCGAGCGCGTCCGCCGGAAGCAGCGGCCAGAGCGTCACGGAATAGTCGATGGCCTTCGTCAATCGATCATTCACGTCCGGCGCGCCGGTCTCGACCGTCGACCCATCCGGCAGAAGGATCTCGGCGGGACTCGAGCCCGCGGCGGCCGGCTCCTCGACATAGCGGGCCTGGAGACCCATCAGCGCCGGGATCTTCTTGGCACCGCGAATCCCGCCGCGCACTTCGTCGCGCACAGCCCAGGCGCGATCCCCCGGCAACCCACCATCCGCGAGTCGGACCTCCTCGAGAACCTCGCCGCCCATGCTCTTCACCGGATAGCGGCGAATCTGACTGATCTCTCCCACCTTCATGTCCGTCTCCCTCGTTCTTCGGATCTTCGTCTGGACTTGTCTTCGCGATCGCTCATCGACACCGCGGTCGATGCCCCGCCTGAATGGCCGCGGCCTGCAGCCCGACCGCTTCGGGCATCGCCGCTTCGAGCTGGCGGATTCGCGTCGTATGACTCGGATGTGTCGACATGAACTCGGGAGGCGACTGGCCACCCGCCGCGCGCCCCATGTTCTGCCAGAGCGGGACACTCTCGCGCGGATCGAAGCCGGCGCGCGCCATCAATCGGAGACCGATCAGGTCGGCCTCGCTCTCCTGCGTGCGACCGTACGGCATCAGCACTCCGTATTGAACGCCGAGACCGAGCGCGCCGAAGAGCATCTGTTTCTCGGGAGAGTCCGCGCCGAGCATGACTTGCGCCATCGACATGCCCGTCTGCACGAGCGTCGTCTGCGAAACCCGCTCGTTCCCATGCCGCGCGAGGACATGTCCGACCTCGTGTCCGAGCACCGTCGCGAGTTGTGAAGGCGTCGTCGCCACCGCGAGCAGACCCGTATGCACACCCATCTTTCCGCCGGGCAGCGCGAACGCGTTCGCGGTCGGGTCCTCGAAGAGCTCGACCTCCCAGCGCGTGACCGCGATCGGGCGCAGTTCGTCGGGCGTCAGGATCGCGGTGATCGCATTCGCGACGCAATTGACGTAGGCGGTCTGGGCCGTGTCGACCGAGCGCGGCGTGTTGGCCTGCATGTCGGTGAAGGCGGCGGCGCCCATCTGGGCCATCTCGGCTTCGGACATCACGAGGAGCTGGCTACGCCCAGTCGGCGATGTCACGCATGCGAGGCAAAGGGCGAGGAGAAGAATCGGGATCAAGGAAAGAGAACGACTGGGACTCACGATGACTCGCTTGTATTCGGCGAAGGTTCGGGACTTCGAAGTGTGATGGCGGAGAGGGTGGGATTCGAACCCACGAGGGCTTTCACCCTGCCGGTTTTCAAGACCGGTGCCGTCAACCGCTTGGCTACCTCTCCGCGAGAACCCGAGACGGGCAGGGAGAAATTACACCAGTCGAGGCGGTCCGCTCAAACCTGGCTCAGGGTCTAGGGCCCTACTAAGAGTCAACCCCACCAGCTACGGCTGGTGGGGTCGATGCCACAACGCGCTTCGAGAACTGCGGCCTGCTGCGGCAGCCTCATTTCACTTCGCAGGCGCGTACCAGATCGGCGAGGACCAGGCGCGTTCCTGGATCGTCGTGGGCACTTCAGCGGGCGGATCGATACCGAGCGCCTTGGCATCATAGGTAGACCAGCGAGGCGATCGCCATGACCGTGAGCCAAAGAATGAATGCTAGACCGCAAGCCAGAGTCATCGGCCGACTTGCTTCATTCATGGTGCGCACCCATCGAATAGAGAGAGATCCCGGAATCGCGCTTCGGCTCACAGGGAATCCTTGTAGATCACGCCCTCCTTCATGATCACTTCGAGCGTCTCAATGGGGTGTGTCGCCGGATCAGGCTGGGCGTACCAGTTCTCCCGGCCCCCGATGACCGAGATGTCTTCGAGGGGATTGCCGTCCACGAGTAGGAGGTCGGCCACTGCGCCGACTTCGACGACGCCCAGTTTACCCGGCGCGGGATTGCGCGGCCCCGAGAGCGCCAGCACTTCACCGCCGGTGGACGTGAGCTGCTTCAGGACTTCGAAGTTGCTCCCGAACATCTGCGTTCGCCAATAGATTTCATAGCGCCTCGACCGGTTCGCGTCAGAAATCTCACCCACCCAATCCGCCGAGAAGACCACCTTGACCTTGTTCTTGACCATCTTTCGGCCGACGTCCTTGTACTGCTCGGCAAGCTTCTTCACGAGCGGAATCTTCGCAGGGGGCATGAGCGGGTTCTGGGCCAATTCCGGCGAGAGTCCCCACATCTGTGGCGCTGCAAAAGCGCCTTCCTTCGCCATTCGTTTCATCGTCTTCTCGTTGATGAAGAAGGCGTGCTCCATCGTCTTGACGCCGCAATCGAGTAGTCGATTCACTGCCCGGTCGTTGAAAACATGGGCGCCGACATAGGTTCCCCAATCAGCGGCCGCTTCAACCGCGGCACAGACTTCTTCGATCGAGTACTGCGTCGTGTCGATCGGATCGTATTTGGAGGACCCGCCGCCGCCGGCCATGATCTTGATCTGGGTCGCACCGTGGCGAAGGTTGAGTCGCGTTGCCTTCAAGACGGCGGGAACGCCGTCCGCCACCGTCCCGATTCCAAACCGCTCGAAGTTCGAAAGATCTCCGGGAATGTTCACGGAAAACCCTGCGTCAGACCGATCACGGAAATCTCCGTGTCCCGACGTCTGGGAGATGAAGGCACCCGCTGGGTAGATCCGTGGACCGGGAATCCTTCCGGACGAAACCGATCGCGCCACACCGAATGCGGGGCCGCCCATGTCGCGGATGGACGTGAATCCGTCCATCAAGAAATCCTTGGCGACGATCGCACCGCGAACGCCCATCTCGACGAGGTCGAGGTCCCGCTCGACCTCGGAAAAGTTCCCGTTGATCATGATGTGCGTATGCGAGTCGATCAGGCCCGGCATCAGAGTCTTGCCCCGGCCTTCGATCACCCTGGCGTCGCCATTCGTTTCGATCGGGTCCTCGGAAATCGCCTTGATGAAGACTCCCTCGACCAGAACATTTAGATTCTCATAGAGTCGATCTTCGCTGCCATTGAAGACGCTGACGTTCGAGAAGAGCGTCTGCGTCGGCGTATTTCCGTCCACGTCGTCGCCAACGGCCAGACTCGACGCGAGGAAGGAAAAGATCAGGGCGAGAAAAAACGTGGAACGATTCGTCACCATGTCGTTGGGTTCCTTTTCGAAATTGACCTTCACGACAAAAGATTCGCGATCTCTGCCCCGAAGCGATGTACCAGCTGGATGCTCTGGACTTGATCCATTGTCCCGAATTCGAGCTACTAGACAACATCGAACTTTGTCAACAGACTGTGCATCCGAGATGAGCGGGCATCGTGGAAAACACGAGCAACATGGAGTCGGCCTGGTCCCGAATGACAAGTGATTTCAGAGGTCGCGACTCGACTCGCGGAGAACATTTTGTCCCTTTATTGCGTATGTCGGTGGCGGGTCAGGCTAACACTCTTTTTCCTCTGCCTGCTCATGGAAACGGCATTCCCGCTCGCTATGGCGAACGCAGACGAGAGTCGGTCTGGCTACGAACACAATGAGAGTTTTGGCGGGCCGAGTAGTACGGAGAGCCAGCTCGAAGAAGACGATCAGTCCGGCGGGACCGTATTTCGATTCGAGTGGCTCGAGGAAAAACTCGCGCCCTACTACGGATTCAAGAAGCGTCTCCATGACGACTACGGCCTCTCCTTCGGAGCCGACTACACCGTGGTCTTGCAGAAGGCGAGTCATAGTCCGGGCACCGACGAGGCGACGGGGGGCATATTTCGGGCCTTCGGGACATGGGAGGCCATCGGCCGCGAATCAGGAAATACCGGTACGCTGACTTTCAAGGTGGAGAATCGGCACGGTCTCGGAACTCAGACTGCACCCCAGGACCTCGGCTTTGGAATCGGCTATGCCGGAATCACTGCCGCCGGCTTTAGCGACTACCGCAAGGATGGTTGGGGACTCACGAATCTCTTCTGGCAACAACGCTTCGCGGAAGGCCGATTCTCGGCCGTCCTGGGTCTCGTCGATGTGACGGACTACGTCGACATCTATGGAATGATCAGCCCCTGGCTCCACTTCACGAACCTCGCGTTCTCGACTAGCCCCACGATCGCTGCTCCCAACCAGGGAATCGGGGTGGCGATCGGTGCGAAGGTGACGGATCGGATCTACCTGATCGCCGGCGCGGCAGACGCGAACGGAGACCCGGTCGATCCCGTCGGCAGTGTCGACACGTTCTTCGATGACAGCGAGTACTTCAAGCATCTGGAGATCGGATATACGTCGGGGCAGGACCGGTTCTACCTCGACAATCTGCATCTCACGATCTGGCATGCGGACGAGAGAACGGACGTCGGCGTGCCCGATGGCTGGGGAATTTCGATGTCCTATGCCTGGTTCGTCGATGACCGTTGGATGCCCTTCGTCCGGGCGGGATACGCCAAGGATGGCGGCGCGCTCTACGAAGGCTCGGTGAGCGGAGGACTTGGGTACTACATTGCAAATCGCCGGGATTTGCTGGGGATCGGACTCAACTGGAGCCGACCCTCGGATACGGCGGTCGCGCCGGAGCTCGACGATCAATACACCGTCGAGATGTTCTACCGGATCCAACTCTCGCAAAGTCTCGCGATCACACCCGACATCCAGCTCATCGTCGACCCCGCACTCAATCCGGACGACGACTCGATCTTCATCGCGGGAGTGCGCGTGCGTTTGGCCCTCTAGCCCTGATCGACGAAACGAAAGGGCCACTCACGCATACCAGCAGCTCTGTATCAAGCTGACTCATGATGACTCACGGTTGCTTGATACGACACGGGCATGGACGGTGGCCAAATCACCGAAATCGCGGAGAAGAACGGCCCATCGGCCTAACGTCTTTCAAGACCGGTGCCGCCAATCGCTTGGCTACTTCTCCGCTGGGAGAGGAGGATGGCGCCTTCCAGGCGGCCTCTCCTCAACCGTGTATCCAACAACCCTCGTGACGGCCGCCCTCCTAGTGCCGTGTTCGGCTGGGAAGGACCCGTTCAGAAGACCGCAGTCAATGCCAGGATCGCGCGCCAGGTGGCTGCGTCCTTGGTAGGCCGAACCACGTTGTAACCGACCTGCGCGTAGGCCTGGAACTGATTCTCGAAGAGCTTGAACTGTCTTCCACCGCCGCCGCCGATCGGAACCGTCCAGCGGTCCCCGCTCGGAGCCTCCCAGTCTGCCGCGACGGTCCAGTTGGTGATGAAGAACCAGTCTTTGGGAAGCAGCCGGACCGCCTGATATTGAAAGTTCAGTAGGCTGATCTCGTCGCTGTCTGAACCCGCAAACGACCAGACATTGTCGAGCAGTCCAAAGATGGACCAATTGCCCGGCTGCGCGCCTACGATCAGCGCAGGTCCAGCGGCCCACTTGTCGTTGCCCAGATCATCGTTCGTATGCGTCGGGGCCTGCAGCGCCGGTCCGAAGCCCCAGATGATCGCGCCTTCGTTCGGCGGAACGAGATAGCCGAAGAAGGTCGAATCTCCGAGACCGTTCGTTCGATCCGCGTCCGGAGCCAGGCGTGGCTGTGAGACGATCGGAATGATCGAGTACGTCACCAGCTTCCAGCCCTCGACGAGCGGGAAGGGCCAAACGGGTTGGACCGTGGTGGCCCAATCCGTCCCTTCGTCGGGCCCGACGTTGGGCAACACGTCGAGCTGGAAGATCACCTCGCGCAGATTGCTCAGCGGGTTGTGGAGCTGCTTCGCGATCTCGGACGGAGTGGGCGCGCCCTTCGAGCTCGCGTCTGGCTCGTTGGGCGCGCCGGTCCTCTCGGCGCTGGCGGTCAGCGACCAGAGCGCAAAGAGAACCGACAAGACGATACGTCCCGACATGGCCTGAACCTGTTGTCCGATCACCTGGCCGGCTCGGCGGCCAGGGACTATTTCGCCTTCTTGATGTCGGGAAGCACCCATGTCTGATCGAGGAACGGCTGGGTCGGGGAATACAAACGGAAGTACGGGAACCATGCTTGATCCGGGATGGTTTGTACCCAGTTGGATTCTTTGCCCTTGGGCGATTCGGGGCCGAAGTAGAGATCAAAAGAACCGTCTTTGTTCTTTTGAAGCTCGGGCTTCTGGAGCGAAGTCACATCGCCTTTTTGAGTTTTGTTATCGATGAGCGTGCGCGTCGACACATCGTAGACGGAAACGGACCAGAACGTTTTAGCGGGCGGGTTGGCCGGTATATGCAGAACGTAGTTCACAGCGCCGTCGAGCCAGTCCCCATCAGCATCCTTATAGGCACTCATGTAGACCTGACCCCAACCGGTCTCCTGGCCATGCATAGACTGGTCATTCGTTACGGCCTCGTAGAGCCATGCTGCTGTTCCATCTAGTTCCTGATAGTACTCGGTGCGCGAATTCCAGTTTGCGGTTGTTGCGAATTCCCAGTGCGATCCGTCACGGTAAAATGCTTTCTTGAGACGCTTGCTGTGGTCATTGGCCTTTGCCATTGCTTCGCCGACGAGCAATGCGTCCATCAGAATTTTCTTTTGGCGTTTATTGGGCTTGAACGGCAGTCCCTTCTCAAAGCCGAGCGGCTTGAGCATGGCCATGAAGTAGCGATCCATCTCGCGTACTGGCTCACGGTTTATGCTGGTAGAAAGCGCCTCCCAATAGTCCATCGTGCGAGGCTGGTGTGCTTTCCACTTCTTATCCCCAGGCACTATGGGCTTGAGTTGTTTGGGGTTTTTGCGGTCGCTGTAGGGATACAACTTAACCTTATCCAGCAAGGCATCTCGCGTTTTCTTGTCCTGGGACATCAGTCGGAACCCGACAAAGAAGTTGTTCATCGGGCTGTGGGTAATAATGTATCCCTCGCTCTCTGCACCGACGGGAAGCTCCTGGTTAGGCCCCACGAACAGATATTTTCCAGGACGTGTCAACTGCGTCATCTGTATCTGCCACATGTCAGATGCCGCGCCGCGCACCTCGCCGGGTGGCATTTCGATCACAAAAGGACCTGACTCCGCCAAGTCGACAAAACCCGTCACGTAGGGTGTTGTGGCGTTGAGAGTCAGCATGGCGAGCCTCTCATCGTAATCATTGATGTACAAGAGCTGCCCGTTCTTGGCGCCGAAAGTTTCGTTCTGGTGAAGTTGCCAGTACACGAAACCCACCAATGGAAGCGACCACATATAAGCCTGTGACGCGCGTTGAAAATCCATTTCGTCGTAGAGTTTCTTTACCGTCTCGTCGGTGGGATACCCGTGTGCGAAGTCCTTCGTGAACTCCAGTGTGCCGATGCGGGAGTCGACTTTTTGCGATTGGGCAAATGCCGAACCACTGCAGATAAATGTTGCCAGCAGCAGTATCGCTGTGCTGCGTTGAGTGAACTTCATGAAGTTCTCCAATCAAGATAAGGTTTGTCGTTAGCACCAGAGATCTGATTCATCTCTGGCAGATCGGTTCTGACTATTCCATTCGCTTCACAGCCGGCAGCTTCCACTTCTTGTCCAAAATGGCCTTACTCGGTCCATACGTCCGCAGGATGGGCCAGAACGGCCCTTCGGGCGCGGGCAGCCAGTTGGTCTCTTTGTCCTTGCCAGGCGACTTGGCCTGGAAGTACAGCGTGATCGAGCCGTCCTTGGCCTTCGTGAGTCCCGGCGTTGCGCTGCCGATCGAATAGCGGTCGATCGGATTGTCCACCAGCCAGCGCTGGGGCAGCTTGTACATCGTGAAGGACCAGAAGTTCTTCGCCGGCGGGATCTGATCGGCCGAAAACTTGATCGTGTAATTGTGCTTGCTGCCGTCGAGCAGCTCGCCCTTGTCGTCCTTCGCCGTAGCGAAGTAGACCGACACCTTCTTCACGTTGCCGAAGATGCCGACCATGACACCCAGTGCACGGTTGTAGTAGTCCTTGTCCAGGTCCTTGCGCGAGCGGAAGAACAAGCTGGGATCGGTGATGTGGGTCGCCCCCTTCTTCAACTCGGCCAGGGCGTCCTTCATCCCGGCTGCGATCGCGGCGCGGACTTCTTTGCTCTGAGAAGCAGAGTCCCACGTCTTCCCCGCAGCGAGACCGATCTTGGCCATCCGATCCTGAACCGGCTTGTCCTGTGGGTTGGGTGTCGTAAAGGACAGCATGAAGTTCACGTAAGCCCAGAACTCGTCGGTCGTCTCGACGCCGTCCTTCCAGGGCTTCCACTGAATCGCTGGCGCGGCCTTGGGCGCGGGCTTGCCCAGGTAGGCGCTGAGGGGTTGGAGCTTGTACTTCTTCTGGATCTTCTTGACGTTGGGAAGATCCTTGGGCTCGAACAATTGCGTGCGCGTCAGGGTGCCGAGAAAGTCGGTGTCGCCCTGGACGACGCGCTTGATGCCCTTGGGCAGCTTGCCCTTCCAGGTGGGCGACGCCAGCAAAACGCTTACGCCGTCGTTGCCATCTTCGACCGATCCGGGATTGTCGAGCACGAAGCCCCAGAGATCGTCCCACTGACTTGTGTAGAAGCGGCTCTCTTCGATTTTCGGCAGCGTCACGACCCAGGGTTCGGCGCGCGTGTCGACCCATGCGTAGGAGTACGGCGAATCGTTGTTCGGCGAAACGATGTCCGTGTCGTTCGGGGAGGAAGTTCCGAGATGGAGCCACTCTCCGAAGCCACCGCTGTAGGACTTGGACTTGGCGTCGATCGCTTGGAGGTACATCGTCCGATACATCATCACGAGCGGGTAGTTGAATATGTACGCTTCCTTGGCGATTGCGCGGGCTTCTTTGGCGGTCACCGCAGTTGCGGTTGGGACGACTCCCAAGACCAATGCCACCAACATTGCGGCGGTGAGCATCGACTTCATATCACGCTCCAAGATTGTTACGGGACGGATGATCTCAATGCGAAATCCCCGGCGCAATGGAGAAGGTCCAGCGTCTCGTCTGCCGATTTCGGCGCTCGATCCTACCGAAAACGCCCGAAGCGAGTCTATGTCAATTCTGGCAAACGAGATGCGGCGGGCACGCCCTCTCTCCACCCATCATTCAGCCGCGAAGGGATCGAGAGGCCGAGGCGCTGCGATGTGAGGGGGGCGACCCAAAGTCGCCGAGGGCGTCTCATCAAACATCTGCCGATAGAGGACGCTGAAGCGGCCCGCGTGCGAAAAACCCCAGGTCATGGCGATCTTGATGACTGTCGTGGAGCCAGGAGAAGCTGCAGCGAGGGCTCGATGTGCGTTGTTGAGACGAAGACGGCGAAGGTACACGCCAGGCGATATGCCGAGCCTTTCTCGAAACAAATCTTGTAGAGATCGCTGGCTCACGTCGGCGGCGGCAGCCAAGCTTCGCGCCGAGATCGGCGCGGACGAACGCTCCGCAAACTCGATTGCTCGGCGTACGGGTTCGACGCGCGAGTCGATTCGCCGAGCCCCGACGATCGCCGGGCTCGTACTCATACAAGCACCGAGTATCTCGAGGAATCGTGACTGGATATCCCGAACATGGCGAGGGACCTCGAGGAGCTCGGGGCTTGTCACGTATCGACGCAGCATATTCCTCATCGCGGCAGCCAGCCGTTGGCCATTCTTTGCTGAGAATTCGATGTGTCTCTGAGTTTGGAGCTGCTTGATCGACGCCCGAGTCAGCGCTGAAGCGAACAATCGCTCATCTGCGAGGAGCACCACATTGCGGCCTCCAGCGGGAATCGTAAAGTCGATGTCAGTGCCCGACGAGCCGCACGCGAAGCGACCGTAATCGAGCATTCGGCCGCCCCACTCCACATCCGACTGTCGCCAGGCCGCGTTAGTCCCGAGTACGATCAGACCTTCGGGCAACGTCCCGGATCCCTCGATTCCGTGTCTCTCGAGATGCTCATACAACACCATGCCGGAAGTCTTGATGAACTTCAGCGTGGAGTGATAGCTCCCCGCAGAAACCTGATTGATGCGACCATCCCATGGGGCTGCGGCCGCTACTTCTTCTGCGTTGAGGATCTCGATTCGCCCGGCCTGGCCCGCGATGTCGTCTGATCGCACATTGGTGTCGCGATACTCACCGCTCGTGTAATTCCACCACTCCACCTCCCCGCGATGAAATTGCCAGCGACCTCCCACCTTTCTTCCGGGCAGGCTGCCTTCTCGCGCGAGCTTGTACAGCGTCGAACGTGGCCGCTCGAGGTATTGCGCCAACTCGCCAATCGTCATCACATCCGGGGCTGCCATTGTGCGCACCAATAAGAGGTTTTCGATCTCCATGGATCTACGATGAGCCGCAAGCGACTCGCCCAGAAGAGCATTTTACCTGAGGAGTACGCGCCTGTTCCTGCCACGGACGACTTCTGGCGCTGAACAGGTCGTTTCTTTCAAGACTGAGGACAATTGAGATGATCTCACATACTCCTTCGACGACGGCGTCCGGATCGCCGCGTTCCGGCGGCTCGCCTGGACAATCCCGCGAGTGATTTCTTTCATGCCCGAACGAGAGTAAGATCGCATGCCTACCCGGTTCGTTCGACATGCGGAGACCTCCAGAGATCATGCGGCCTTGGATCCTCGCGCTCGCATGCGGAGCACTCGTCGTCTGCGGCCCCTCGTGGGCCGAGGGCAGTCGGTCTTCGGGATCC
>Ga0315338_1000602_pt1 | contig 73493 bp, 72 predicted proteins | sample ASW8metaG_FD_204518 | JGI IMG/M metagenome (GOLD analysis project Ga0315338, IMG submission 204518) | Ammonia-oxidizing marine archaeal communities from Monterey Bay, California, United States - ASW #8 | ecosystem: Environmental > Aquatic > Marine > Coastal | place: USA: California | collected...
AGAGCTTCATGATGTTGGCCTTGTGAATGGCCGCGACCGTCGGCCGCGACTGCTCGCGGGCCAGTTCGAAGGCGTAGCGCGCGATGCGCAGGCTCGCGGTTTCGGTCACGACCTTCAGGCTCTCGACGACGCCGGGCGTGACGCGATGCTCGAGGCCGGTGTAGAGACCCTCGGTGTTCTCCCGGATGATCACGAAATCGACGTTGTCGTATCGCGACGGGACGCCGGGCACGGTGCGGATCGGCCGGACGCAGGCGTAGAGATCGAGCGCCTGCCGCATGAGCACGTTGGCGCTCTTGAAGCCGCCGCCGATGGGTGTGCCGATGGGGCCCTTCAGGGCGACGCCGGTCGTTCGAACCGAATTCAGCACGTCGTCGGGCAGTGGCGTGCCGTGCTTGATGAAGACGTCCGCACCCGCCTCGACGCGCTCCCAAGCGATCTCGACGCCCGCCGCATCGACGACGCGGACGGCCGCTTCGACCACTTCTGGGCCGATGCCATCGCCGGGAATCAGGGTGGCTCGAAACTTCACTTCGTTCTCCTCGTCGACGTCGATCGACATTCTCTCGTTCGCTCGGTTCGCGGGTCTTCGACCGAGACTCGTCGGCCGCCGGTCGATTCCTGATCGGCCAACCGGGCCAGGGGCCGAATCCCAGTCGCGAAATTGACGGAAGTCCTCGGAATTGCGTCGAAAATCGGCTGATTCGCGAGCGCGGCGGGCCTCTGCTAGCCTGCCGCGCTCCCGAGATCCGGTCGACTCCTTCGATCGGCTTCTTCGGGAACGACAGATGCCAGAATAGTCCTAGATCGCCCCTCGCGCGCGGCCACTCCGAATGGAGTTCGATCCCGCCGCGAGCCGCATCGACCGCGACGAACCCATTCCGATGATTCCGACGGATAGACCGACGGATGAGATGGATGAAAAAGGGTTCCAATCCGGACGAGGAGATCCGCATGTCCATTGAATTGCTCTGCAAGAAGCTCGGAATGACCCAGGTGTTCGCCGAATCCGGTGAAGCCGTGCCGGTCACGGTCCTCGAGGCCGGTCCCAACGTCGTCGTCCAGAAGAAGACGGCCGAGAAGGACGGCTACGACGCAGTCCAGCTCGCCTTTGGCGATCGACGAGAGAAACTCTTCTCGAAGGCGGAGAAGACGCATTTCGAGAAGAACAGCGCCGGCGCGCCGAAGCGCTGGCTCTCCGAGAGCCGGCTGACGGCGGAAGAGGCGGCGGAACTCGAGTCCGGCGCCGAGATCAAGGTCGACATCTTCGAAGCCGGCCAGCGCGTCGACGCGATCGGCAAGAGCAAGGGCCGCGGTTTCACCGGCGTCGTCAAGCGACATGGCTTCGCGATCAAGAAGCGCACGCACGGTACCCATGAATTCTTCCGACACGGTGGGTCGATCGGCGCGGGCGCCAGCCCCGGCAAGGTCATCAAGGGCATGAAAATGGCCGGCCAGCACGGCAATGCGCGCATCACGACGAGGAACCTCGAAGTGATCCGAGTCGACGCCGAGCGGAACCTGCTCTTCGTCCGCGGCGCGATCCCCGGGCACAACAACGCCCTCGTGAAGATTCGCAAGGCAATCATGGACAAGGCGTAGTCGCCCTCTTGGGCGACGCGTGAGGGGCAGGCGTCGCCGCATGCGACGCCCGTGCCCCTCAATCGCCCGTTCGCGGAACGCCCCGTTTGTCGAGTCTCCAACGCAAGACGTCGATCCGATCCTGACCGAAGAACGACTCGCCCTCGAACACGAATGTGGGCACACCCCAGTGGCCCGACGCTTCCAGTGTCGTTTGATTCGCTTCGACCTCTTCCATCTGGCTCTCGCCGACGACGGCCTCCTCCATCGATGCGAAATCGAGCCCGTCGGCCTCCGCAGCCTTCGAGAGATGGTCGCCCTTGTCCCAATCGGACGTGCCGCCAAAGATCAGCCGCGAAACCCGAGCGGCGAAATCGATGCCTCGTCCCCGCCGCTGTGCTTCGACGCCGAGGCAGCTCAAGCGGTAGATGTAGGGCTGCTCCTTCGCGATCTCGAGGGTCTTCATGTCCTGCACGATCGGGTCCGGCGAGGGCCAGGCGTTCGGCATGCCGAGGAAATCAGCCACGCGCGGCCAGTCGCGCACGATGTATCCCGCGCGCTTCGCATTCTCCGGGTTGAAGAAGTCCGGCTGCCGGACCGCGAGCGGGAGCACCACGCGTAGATTCACTTCGACATCGAAGTCGCGTCGAAGGGCCAGCATGCCCGGCGTGGCGAGATAGGAATAGGGACTTCGGAAGGACCAGTAGACGTCGACGCTCGCGGTCAAGATGTACTCCTGCGTTTGGCTGATGTGTTCTCGTCGTCGTTCGGTGCCCGGTCGAGCGTCGCTCTGGGCGCGCGTTCGATCTCGCACGGCCGCGACCGAGCGGGATCACGAATGGGCGGCGGCGACCTCGTCCAGATAGAAGACGTTGCCGTCGGGGTCGGCGACGAGCGCCATGAATCCGCCCCAGGGCTGCTTCGACGGCGGCATGGGGAACGAAACTCCGAGCGCCGTGAGGCGCGCGTGTTCCGCCTTCAAGTCCTCAACCGCTAGCCCGACGCCTGTATGCCGCCCGACGAGTTCGGCCTGGTCGGGACCCGCGACCGCGAGCCCGAGCTGAACGGGGCCTGCGTCGATCGACGCGTAGCCGTGCTCCGGGTCGGAGAACTTCGAGGTCAGACCGAGGATCGATTCGTAGAAGGCGACCGCCTTCTCGATGTCCTTCACGAAGACGTTCACGTAGGCGATCTGCATGGCCAGCTCTCCGATTCGTGCGGATTCTCTCTGACCCGGGAACCCGACGCTCCGGGGGCGACGTTCAGGACATCGACGACAGTCGGTGGTAGGCCAGCGTCATCATGATCATGCAGAAAGGCATCGTGAGGAGATTGCCGAACACGACCAGCCCTCCGAGGCTGCTCAAGACCAGCAAGATCACGACGAACACGATCGAGAGGGCGATGTTGTTCCTTACGACTTCGTAACTCCGCGACATCGCTCCGGTTGCTGTCTCCCCCTCGATCGCGATCGCCTGGAATGCGAACGCCATCGCAAAGCCGAAGACCAGGCCTGGAACGACGAGCAGGAGCAGTCCGATGAAGACACCGACGCCGATCAGGATCGCGGCGATCAAACTCGCGCCGAGCTGTGAGAACCCGTCGAAGATGTCGGTCGGGCCGGCTTCGTCGCCGCGGCGGCGTCGCTCGACGAGCCGGATGAAGCCGACGGTCATCGGCCCGGAGAACAATCCGAGACTCACGATCGTGACAGCGACGAGCAGCAGGCTCGCGACCACGTAGAGGACGAAGTCGTTCTTGAAGAGATCCCAGGACTCGCTGAGTACCTGCGAGACGAGATCTTCATCGGGGATCGGTGCGGCCATGACAGCCTCCCTGTCGGCGATGCGCAGCGGACGAGGATAGTCGACGTCGGTGCTTTCGCGAGATCCGTCTTCGGAACCTCAGACTCGGGACGACGTCCAGGCCTTCACGCGTCCGGCGCGAGGCGGAAGATCTGGAAGCTTTGGTACTCGAGGAAATCCAGGGCTTCCGCCAGCTCGTATCCCGCAGCTTCGAAAGTGGCGCGGATCTCTTCGGGAGGCGTGGCATGATTCCCGAGCCAACCGGCTTCCCGGACCTCGACCACAGCGACGCGTCCCTCCGCTCGCAGCGTCGATCGTGCGTTCCGGAAATACGTCTGCGTGTTGGGAAGGTGATGGAACACGTTCGAAAGGAAGATCAGGTCGACACTCCCGTCGGCCAGCCCGAGACCGTCCTCGGGCGCGAGGATCGTTTCGATCTGCGGTAGATCCCGCTTCTCGGATTGGCTCGCGACGTAGGCCAGCAGCGACGTGTCTACGTCGACGGCGTAGACGTGTCCCGTCCTGCCGACGACTTCGGCCATCGGAAACGTGAAATAGCCGCCGCCCGATCCCAGATCAGCGACCACCTGTCCGGCTTCGAGTCCCAGCGCGGCGACGACTTTTCCCGGCTGCTGCCAGTCGTCGCGACCCGGGCTCTCGTACATCAAACGCTTCATGGCTCCGCAGCCGGAGGAGCATCCGCCGAGGCCGAAAATGGCCAAGAGGGCGATCACGGAAAGCTTATTCATCCTGGTCTCCAGTCTGGGCGGCTCGTTCAATATGTGACAATATGCTCACATAAAGTACTCGCATTCTCGAATCTGACATAAAAGCGCAAAAGAATGTCTAAGTTACTGAAAAAAATACCAAAACAAGAACGCTCCCGAGTCACGGTCGAGACGATCGTTGAAGCGACGACTCGCATTATCGAAGACGAGGGTCTCGCCGCCCTCTCCACCAATCGCGTCGCCGAGGTCGCGGGCGTCTCGATCGGGTCCCTCTATCAGTACTTTCCGAACAAGGAAGCGCTCATCGCCGAAGTCCGGACGCGATTCGGAGCGCGTTTCGAGACCGCGATGCTGGAGCTCCTCGGTCGACTTCCCGGGCTCGAGCTGCGCGAGGCCATTCGAGCCTGGGTGACGACCCTGGTCGAACTCCACGCGGAGAGCCCCGGCGTGCACAACGCCGTCGGGACGGGAACGCCGCCCGAGGCCGTCCGGGCGATCGCCGCCGCGGTCGACGGCTATCTGGCCTCGCGCGCCGGAGCCATCCGTCGGCCCGACCGGCGCCTGGCTGGCCGTGTGATGTTCGACGCGGCGGAAGCGCTCGTGCACAACACGGCGCTTCGCGAGCCTGCCCTGCTCGACGATCCGCGCTGGGTGGCCGAAGTCGGAGATCTCCTCGAGCGCTACCTCGTCCTCGACGATCACTGAGCGCCGAGCCCCGATCATCGAGCGGACTCGACTCGTCTCGTGACCGCGCCCCGCGATCGCGGGCCCGCAATCGCGAGCCTGATATCGTCGGCGCGAATGGCCCGCTACAAGCGAAAAGATCATCTTCATCAACGCGCCAAGCAGGAAGGTCTGCGCTCGCGTGCGGCCTACAAACTGGAAGAAGTTCAGAAGAGCGCCAAGCTCCTCTCGAGGGGACAGCGAGTGTTCGATCTCGGATGCTGGCCAGGTGGCTGGCTCGAGATCGCCGGGGCCCTGGTCGGCACGGGCGGTCGCGTCGTCGGCATCGATCGCGCCGAGGTCGAGCCGCCCATCCCGCTTCCGCAGGTGCGCGCTCTGGTCGGCGATCTCGAGGAACCGGGCGTCGCTTCGCGGCTTCGCGAGGCACTCGAAGCCGATCGTGCCGATGTCGTACTTTCGGACGCCGCGCCGAAGTTGACCGGCGTGCGCGAGACCGACCGCGCCAACGAAGAGCGGCTGCTCGAAGCGATCGAAGCCCTCCTGCCCGAGATCCTCGCCGAAGGGGGCTCGTTGTTGATCAAGATCCTGGAGGGTCCAGAGGCCGCCCTGATCGATCGCCGCATGCGTGGGCGGTTCGAAGGGGCGCGGACCGTGAAGCTCCGATCGACACGAAAGGGCAGCAGCGAGCGCTACCTGATCGCGCGCGGCTATCGCGGAGGCGATGACGATCTCGGCGACGACAGTGCGATCCGTTAGAATCGGCTGCCCCGACCACCCGAGGTCGGACCTTCCCAAGGAGTCGTACGATGGCGAGCCCCCGCCCGTTCCAGGTTCTCGGAGTCCAGCAGGTCGCGGTCGGCGGCCTCGACAAGAACAAGCTGCGTCGATTCTGGGTCGACATCATGGGCCTGCGCTTCGGCCACTCCTACAAGAGCGAATCCGAGAACGTCGACGAGGACATTTGTGCGACGGGCGTCGGGCCCTTCGCCGTCGAAGTGGATCTGATGCAGCCGATCGACCCGGAGAAGCGCCCGAAGGTGCACGATCCGGCGCTCAATCATATCGGGCTCTGGATCGACGACCTGCCGAAAGCGGTCGAATGGCTCGAGGCTCAGGGCGTTCGCTTCACGCCGGGCGGCATTCGAAAGGGAGCCGCGGGCTACGACGTCTGCTTCATCCATCCCAAAGGCAGCGACGACGCTCCGATCGGCTCCGAAGGCGTGCTCGTCGAACTGGTGCAAGCGCCGGACGAAGTCCGCAAGGCCTTCGAGACCATCGCGTCGGCCTCCGACACTTCCGCCTAACGACGACCTAGAGTCCTTCGGCCTCGCTCTCGTTCCTGCCGTCGCGCCTCTTGCGTGGGCGGGGAATCGCCGGACCGAGAAGGATCGCGACCCATTGGGTCGACGGCTGGCTGTCGAGGGTGATGCGAAGGATCACGGTCAGCGGCACCGCGAGGACCATGCCGATCGGTCCGAGGACCCAACCCCAGAAGAGTAGAGAAGCCACGACGATCAGCGGCGAGAGTCCGATCCCATCGCCCATCACGCGCGGCTCGAGGAAGTTGCCGATCGAGATGTTGATGCCGACGTAGCAGAGGGCGACGAATCCCGCGGTCTCCGGACCGTTGTCGACGAGTGCGAGCGCGACCGGAGGGATGGCGGCGATCACCGATCCGACCGCTGGCACGAAGTTCAGCAGGAACGCGATCAATGCCCAGAGTGGCGCGAACTTGACGCCCAGGATGAGGAGCGCTGCATACGCCAGGAATCCCGTCGCCATGCTCGTCAGGGTCTTGATGCCGAGGTAACGCCGGATCGACTCACCGATCTCCGTCATTCGATCTTCGAGGTCGGGTGAATCGCCGAAGGCTTCTCGAACCTTGTGCGGGAAGCTCGAGGCTTCGAGCAGGATGAAGCACACGATGATGAAGAGCAGGAAGGCGTTGTTCAGGATCGAGCCGAGACTGCCTGCCAGGTTTCCGACCAGGCCGAGGGCGGCCTTGGGGTCGAAGGGGTTCGTGTCCTTCGTCGCGCCGCCGAAGTCGATGCCGAACTCGGCGAGGGTGGCTGTGAGCGAAGCGAGGATCGAGGCGAAGCGCTCCTGATAGGAGGGCAGCGATCGCGTGAATTCGTTGATCGAAGTGCTGAGCAGGCCGCCGAAGACAGCACCGATGCCGAGCAGGCCGAGCAGGACGACGATGAGTGCGATCGGTGTCGGAAGTCCCTTGTCGCGAAGCCAGAAGAGGGCGGGCGAGCAGAGCATGCCGATGAAGCCCGCTAACAGGAAGGGAACGAAGAGCGAACTCGCGGCGCGAAGACCCGCGATGATGACGACGACCGCGGCGAGCGCGAGCATCGCGTTCGTCGTCGAATGCGAACCCGCGAGCAGGCCCGACGTAGAACTCTGTAGCGTCGATGTCGGCGCCGTCGTCTGGTCGTCGTCCTTGCTCACGAGCAGAGCATGCCTCGCCTCGCCCGCGATCGACAGGGGCGGCCTCGACGGGACCGATCGTCCAACCGATCCCCCAATCAACCGTCGAGTCGATCGCGCTGCCCGTCGAGTCGATCGTGCTGCCGATCTCGACCGATGCGCGCTGAGCAGGCGATCGGCGCGTGCTAGCTTCGAACGAGCAGAACGAGCTGGAGACCAATGATGCAAGGATCGACCTGGGAGACGTTCGATCTCGCGCGACTCGTCGAGAAGTGCGAGTCGCGGGGGACCCCGCCCTACCTCGAGTTCCTGCGCGTCCCGCAGCTCTCCTGCGGCATCTACTCACTTGGCGTGGGCGCCACGGATGCCCAGTCGACGCACGACGAGGACGAGGTCTATCTCGTCCTGAAGGGGCGTGCGGCGATCGTCGTCGATGGCGAAGAGAGCCAGCTCAGCGAGGGCTCGATCGTCTACGTCCCAGCGGACATGCCTCACGAGTTCGTGAAGATCGAGGAGACTCTCTCGCTGCTCGTCTTCTTCGGTTCCGGCGGGCCATCGGGCGCGCAGGTCTAGGCCCGAGCGCGTCACCGCTCCACTCCGGACTTCGCAATAGAGAGATAGGAAGGCGAGGGGAAGATGGACACGAACGAACTGCTCGAGATCGAGGCGATCAAGCGGCTCAAGTACAAGTACATGCGCTGTGTCGATCTGAAACTCTGGGACGAGCTGTCCGGGCTCTTCGTTCGCGAGGCGACCTGCGCATATAGCGGAGGACGCTACAGCTATTCAGGCCGCGACGAGATCGTCGCCTGGCTGAAGAAGTCGATGGAGCGCGACGGATTTCATTCCTCGCATAGCGTTCATCATCCCGAGATCGAACTGATCGGCCCGGAATCCGCGACGGGCATCTGGGCACTCGAAGACCTCGTGATCGACACGGACCACGACATTCAGATCTCGGGCTCTGCCTTCTATCACGACCGCTACCAGAAACAAGACGGCGCCTGGCTCTTCGAGCACACCGGCTACGAGCGTGTGTTCGAACAGATCGAATCACGCGGTGACCGACCCAGCCTGAAACTGACCGCCTCGATGTGGACGACGGGCGGAGCGAGCAAGATCCCGGCCTAGCCGCCCGGGTCCCCCCATCATGGCCAGACTCAGCGAGGGCCCCGGATCCGAGGAGCGACGTAGTCGTGCTGCCGAGCGCGAGTGCGGATCCTGTTCCCTTTGTTGCACAGTGCTTCGCGTCGACGAACTCGACAAGGCCGCCGGTCGGGACTGTCCGCATCAGCGTGGCGAGCACGGCTGTGGCATCTACGCGAAGCGGCCGCAGATCTGTCGCGGCTACGAATGCCTGTGGCGCCAGGGGGGTCTCGAAGACGACGAACGACCGGACGTCACGGGAGGCATCGTCGATCTCGAAACGGTCGGCGTCGGACTCCGGCTGTCGATTCGCGTCGAAGGGCGCGGAGATTTCGAGAAGTCGCAGCCGTTGCAGGCGATCGCGGAGCGCTACCGGAACGAGATGCCTGTGCGCGTCAGCGATGCCGAAGACGTGATGAATCCGGATCGTCCGTTTCGAGTTCTCATGCCCGCGGGCGTCATGCATCATGTCGAGGGCGAACGAATCGATGTCTACCAGGATGGCGTTCACGTCGAACGCAGCGTCCTTCCATGGGCCGAGCGCTGGGCGCGGCGCCTCTCGATTGCGTGGCGCAACCATGGGCTGCACCGCTCTTCGATTCGTCGTCGACGCGTCGCAGGCAAGCCCGAATCAGACTAAGTTTGCAGATGAATTGCGTGGTCTTGGATGCCCGTTCGGACGATGAGAACGTTCGACGCAGGAGACTCCGATGGCAGACGTCGAATCGAAACCCGCATGCGGTCGCCGAGTCGCAGGACTCGTCCGACATGGTCACTTCGATCGCCCAGATCAGACCGCGAGCGCGCAATCCCTCTTCCCCCTGAGCGCGACGGGTCAGGATCAGGCGCGCCGCGCCGTCGATCCGATCCTCGACTACTGCGAAGAGCTCGGGCTCGAGCTCGATTCTCGACTCGAGTCTTCCCAACTACTACGCGCCTGGGAGACCGCGAACCTGATCGCGGAAGCGCTCACGGCCCGAACGGGTCGACGCTTTCATGTGTTGCAGAGAGACGAACTGATCGAACGGGGCCTCGGCAGCTGCGCGAACATGACCTTCGGGGCGATCGGCGAGATGCTCGGCCAGGATCCGAGACTCGGGCCGCTGCCCGAGAACTGGCGTCGGCTGCCGGAGTTTCGACTACCGGTACAGGGCTCCGAGTCGCTGATGCAGGCGGGGGCTCGCGCCGCGGCACGGATCGCCACGAGTCTCGATTCGATTCCGGCCGAGGATCCGCGAGACGTGATGCGCCTCTTCGTGGCGCATAGCGGCTGTCTACGTCATGCAGCGGTCGCGCTGGGTGCGATCGATGTTCGGGTCGTGCCGGAACTTTCGATGGACTTCGCCCAGACGGTGCTCGTCGAGAAATTGCCGCGCGGCGACTGGGTGCATATCGCTGGCGAGTTCAGGAAGCAGCTTCGCCAGAACTGATCTCCGGTCCGGGTTCCGCCGCAATCTTTCCGACATGTCGCGCTTCGAGATGGCCTGCTTCGTACATCCAGCGGAGCGTATCGGCGTAGGACTCGTCGGCACTCCGAAACGAGACGCCGAGGTCGCGAGTCGTCTCCTCGCCGCTACAGCCCGGCCATTGGGTCGCGTATTCCATGGCGTCCCGCGTGAGCGGAAACGAGAAGTCATAGACGTGTTTCACGAGATCGCCGACCCGACCGAGTCCCCGGAAGAGCGGTCCCGGGATCGGAAATCGCGAGATGCGTTTGCCCGTCAGCCCGTCGAGGAGCGCGTAGGTCTCCGGCCAGGAGAGCATCGATCCGGCGGCGAGATAGCCGCAGGATCCCTCCGGCCATTCCAGGAGCACACGATGTAAGTCGGCGAGATCCCGGACGTCGACCGTCTGGAAGCCGCTCGACGTATTCACACCCGTCTGTGTCAGAAAAGTGAAGAGCGCGTGGTTGGCATCGCTCAGCTCTGGATCTTCGGGGCCGACGATGCCCGTCGGATAGGAAACGCGGATCGGGGCGCCTTCTTCCTGCATGCGGCGTACGTCGACTTCGCCATGAGCCTTGCTCTGTCCGTAGGCGGTCGTCCCGGGCGCGATCGGCATGTCGAGATGGATGGGTCCGCAGCCCGGCTCGAAGAAGACGGATGCGCTCGAGACGTAGACGATCGAAGGAAGCCCGCGGCGATACGCGCCGCCGACGACGAGTTCGACACCGCGGCCGTTCGTCTCGAGGACCTTGCGCGCCATCGATCGGCGCATGTCGACCAGAGCCGCGCCGTGGAACACGGCGTCGCATCCTTGCATGGCGCGCGCGACGGATTCCTCGTCCGTGATGTCACCCACGATCACGTCGGACTCGGGGATGCCGATGTCGTGCGGATCGAAGACGCGGCGGACTTTGTCGCGGTCGCGCACGAGCATTCGGACGGAATGCCCCGCCGCCAGGAACTTGCGGACCGAGTGCGAACCGGTGAAGCCCGTTCCGCCGGTGACCATCACTCGCATCGACAACGCGGCGCCTCCTTATCCGGCCTTCGCCTTGCCGGACATGGCGTGGTCGAGCATCGAGACCTCGGGTCGGATGAAGATGCCCTCGGCCTCGGCACACAACCGCTCGCCCACGTGCATCGTACCCGAGACGAAGGTCTTGCGTCCTTCGCGTCGTTCGATCCAGCTGCGCATGCGGATCTTCTCACCGATCGGTGTCAGCGATCGATAACGAATCGTGAGGGTGCCCGTGAATCCGCCGATGTCACGCATCGCGCCCAGGCTGCCCAGGAGTTCGTCGAAGACGAGGGCGATGATGCCGCCGTGCACGGCGGTCGGCGGACCATTGTAGGGGGCGTCGAAGACGTGCTCCGCGTGGATCTCCTCGCCGTCGAAATCGAAGCCGACGGGCGCGGCGATCGGATTCAGCGCTCCGACGACCGGGCTATACGGGAAGTACTCCGCGGGGATCTCCGTGTCCCGAACGTGGCTGTTCATGTCGCCCATCACGAGGCTTCGCTGCTGGTAGGGCCCCTCGTGATCGTAGGGCGCCAGGGCCTCGTTCAGCTCGGAAACCTGGGCAGCGACGCGCTCGAGGGTCTCGCGGGGTGCCTGGGTCTTTCGGAGGTGTGCGACCAGGCGACGCACGTCGGCCACGGCGTTCGCGAGCGCCTCGTAGTCGGGTTCTTCTTCGCTCATCGGTTTCTCGAATCTCGGGCGTGCGTGTCGCGGGTGTCGGCCATGTCGTCGACCTTTCGGGTCCGGCGCGGTATCGGGTGTCTCGCCGATCGAGCTGCCGGCCCGGCGCGATTTCTCGCGGGGTCGAACCTTCATCGCGGCGAATCATAACGCGTTCGCGTTCGTGCGCAGTCGACCGAGCAGGCCTCTCGCGGCCATGCCGAGCCCTCTTCGACGGGTGGCAGCGATCGAATGCATTGCTGATCTTGTAGGGTCTACGGAGGCGATCCAGATCCGGAGCCGTCCCCTCGCTGATCGAAGGTCCCATATGTACATCGGCTACGACGAGAACCAGGAAGAACTGCGCCAGACCCTTCGCGCGTACTACGCCGACCTGCTGACGCCCGAGGTGCAGCGCGAGCTCGGCCTTGGGCATGGTGTCGGCCCGACGATGCGACGAATCGTCAGGCAGATGGGCGAAGACGGCTGGCTCGGGATCGGCTGGCCGAAGGAATACGGAGGCCAGGGTCGTTCGGAGATCGAGCAGTTCGTCTTCTTCGACGAGTCGATGCGCGCCCGGGCCCCGGTTCCGATGCTGACGGTCAACACGGTCGGCCCGACGATCATGCGAAATGGCAGCGAGGAACAGAAGAAGTTCTTCCTGCCGAAGATCCTCGCCGGTGAGCTCCACTTCTGCATCGGCTACAGCGAACCGGGCGCTGGAACGGATCTCGCCTCGTTGACGACGCGAGCCGATCGCGACGGCGACGACTACATCATCAACGGACAAAAGACCTGGACGAGTCTCGCGAGCGATGCCGACTATTGCTGGCTTGCCGTTCGCACGGATCAGGAGGCGGCGAAGCATGCGGGCCTCTCGATGTTCCTCGTCGACATGAAGTCCGAAGGGATTCGCATCGACCCCCTCCACCTCCTGTCCGAACACGACATCAATACGGTCTACTTCGACGACGTTCGCGTTCCTGCGGCGAATCTCGTGGGTGGGCCGAACAAGGGCTGGGGTCTCATCACGAGCCAGCTGAATCACGAGCGCGTATCGATCTGCGCCCCCGGGATGATCGAGGGTGCGTACGAATCCGTCGTCGAGTGGGCGGCGCAGACGCAGACGGCAGACGGGATTCGCGTCATCGACCAGGAGTGGGTGCAGACGAATCTCGCGCGCGTGAAGGCGGGCATCCACGTGTTGCGACTCCTCAACTGGAAGGTCGCCTGGACGGTCGCCGAAGGCATGAAGGTGAACGCCGCCGACGCCTCGACCGTCAAGGTCTTCGGGACCGAGTTCTTTCTCGAAGCCTTCCGTCTCCTGATGGAGGTGATGGGACAACGCGGCTACCTGCGACGTGAGTCGGACGGCGTCGTCGCCAACGGCATCGTCGAGACGCTCTACCGCAGTCTGCTCATCCTGACCTTCGGTGGTGGCACGAACGAGATCCAGCGGGACCTGATCGGTCTCTTCGGTCTCGGCCTCCCCCGCATTCCGCGCATGTAGAAGAAAGGCGGACCCACGTGAACTTCTCGTATACCGATGACCAGCAGGCGATCTTCGATCTCGCGGGACAGATCCTGACGGAGGCGACTCCCCAGGAGCGACTGCGCGAGCTCGAGCGACCCGACTCCGTTCGTTTCGATCCGATTCTCTGGAAGAAGCTCGGAGAATCGGGCTTGATCGGACTCGCGGTGCCCGAAGAGTATTCGGGTGGCGGGCTCGGCTTCGTCGAACTCGCCGGGGTGATGGAATGGATTGGGCGGACCACCGCGCCCGTTCCCTTCTTCGAGACCGCCGTGCTAGGCGGCCTGGCCATTGCCGAGTACGGTTCGGACGAGCAGAAGAAATCCATCCTGGTCGACCTCGCGGAGGGCAATCGGATCCTGACCGTCGCAATCGTCGAACCCGAAGCCGCGGACCTGACGCCGAAGACGAGCGCGAAGAGAGTGGGCGACGGATGGCGACTCGACGGGGCGAAGGCCTACGTCCCCGCGGCCGAGATCGCTGACCAGATCCTCGTCTCTGCGACGACCGACGAAGGCCTCGCCGTCTTCGTCGTCGATCGCGGTCTTCCCGGCGTGACGCTCGAGCGACTCGAGACGACGAGCCGGATGCCTGAATCGATGCTGCGACTCGACGGCGTCGAGCTCGACGAGAAGGCCGTGCTCGGCCAACCGGGCCGGGGCGGCGAGGTCATCGACTTCATAGACCTGCGCGCCAACGCGGCGCTCTGCAACCTCGCGCTCGGCGTCTGCGAAGCGGCGCTCGAGTTGACCGCGGAATACTCGAAGGCCCGCAAGCAGTTCGATCAGCCGATCGCGATGTTCCAAGCCGTGTCGCATCGCGAGGCCGACGCCTATATCGATACGCAGTCGGTTCGCCTGACAGCACTCGAAGTCGCCTGGTTGATCTCCGTCGGGCGCGATGCCCGGCACGAGGTGGCGATCGCCAAGCACTACGCGAGCGACGCGGGCCATCGCGTGACGTTCTCGGCCCAGCACATCCATGGTGGGATCGGCGTCGATCGCGAGTACCCGCTGCATCGCTACTACGTCTACGCGCGGCATCTCGAGCTGATACTCGGCGGATCGACCCACCATCTGAGGCGACTCGGCCGCCTCATCGCCGACGACGCGGCCTGAGTTCGTGTCCGGATTCGTCGAGATGGCGGGTCCGTCGGGTGCTCGGACGAAGGACGCGCCGCCGCGAGAATTCTTCATCGTCGGCTGTCCGCGCTCCGGAACGAGTCTGCTGCGCTTCATGCTGGACGCGCATCCCTCGATCGCAGTCACGCCCGAGACCCATTTCGGCGAACGTCATCTGTCAGACTCGCGCTCGGCGGCTGTCGGCGCGTTCTGTGCATCGGACGCCTTCCTGCGGATGCAGATCGACGAAGATCGTTTTCGTCGAGCCGTGAATGAAGCTCCCCAGACTCCTCACCTTCGCGAGGATCCGTGGCGGCCGCTCCGGATCGCCCTACACGAGTTCGCTCGCTGTCGCGGAGTGGACATCGTCGGAGAGAAGACACCGAGTCACGCGCTGCATCTGAATGCACTGTCCAGTGCTTTTCCACGTGCGCGCTTTCTCCTCGTCCTGCGGGACCCGCGCGCCGTCGCCGCTTCATGGCTGCAAACCAGCTGGTCGAAGCAGACGCCGATCGAGGTCGCGGAGAAGTGGAGACGTCATTCGCGCGCGATGCGGCAGGCGCGGGACTCGCTGGGCGATCGATGTCTCGAGGTTCGATACGAGGAGCTGGTCGAGGATCCGGAGGCCGTTCTCGGATCGATCTGCTCGCTTCTCGGCGTCGAGTTCGATTCTCGCATGCTTCGTTTTCACGACCGCCGTCGCGACGACCCCGACGCGCGGCTTCCGCCCGACGAGGGTCGAGACAATTCGCGCCTCTACGGGCCCGTCGATCCGACGCGGATGGGGGCGTGGCGCCATGAACTCGGGCCTCGGGATCGATGCCGAATCGAGAGTGCTTGTGGGCGGACGATGATCGAGATGGGTTATCGGCCGGAAACGCCGTTCCTCGGGCGACTCGCGGAGTCGCTCTTGATCGCTCCGCGGCTCCTGCGCCGCGGTCTGCGCCGCCGATTGCGCGAGTTGCGATTGTCGCCGATCGCGCCGGTCGATCCGATATGAGGATCGGCGGGAGAAGAAGGATCAGTCGGGGACGGACTGGCCGTTTCGTTTCAGGAAGTCACGGATCAACCACTGCGAGATACTGACCTTGCCCGGAAAGGAAGTCGGCATCGCGTCGGCCGCGAACCAGCCCGCTTCCGAGATCTCTTCGCCATCGACCTCGATCTCCCCCGAGTCGTATTCGGCGCGGAAGCCGAGCATCAGCGAGTTCGGGAAGGGCCACGCCTGACTCGAGAAGTACTGCACGTTCTTCGCGACGATCGCGGTCTCCTCGAAGACCTCGCGCACGACGGCTTCTTCCGCACTCTCGCCCGGCTCGACGAAGCCGGCCAACACGCTCATGATGCCGGCCGGAAAATGCGGGGATCGCGCAAGCAGGATCTGATTGTCCTTCTCGACGGCGACGATCATGGCGGGTGCGAGCCGGGGATAGGTCGGGATCTTGCAGCTTGGGCACATTCTCGATCGATCGTTGTCGGAGAGCTGCGTCGGTTCGGCGCAGGCGCCGCAGAACTGATGGGTTCGGTCCCATTCGACGATCTGCACGGCGCGACCCGCGAGCGCGTGCATGATCTCGTCCAGCGTTCCGAAGAGCATGCGCAGATCGGCGAAGCGATAGTCCCCTGCCGTCTCGACGTCGTGCGGTAGCTCCGCCGAATAACAGTGTCGCCCTTCGAGATGTCCGAGATACTGAGTGCGGATGGCTTCGACACCCTGGGCGTCGATCTCCTCAACACTCGGCAGTCGAAGCTCGCGCGTCACGAGCAGTTCGCGGCCTCGGAACGCGAAGAGGATCGGATTGTCCCCGGGGCTCTCTGGCGACTTGTAGTTGGGAATGAAGGGAAGCGGGAATCGACTGAAATCGGGCATGCTTCGAGCCTACCGGACTTCGCTGGCGCTCACCGCGGTCCTTTGCGCGCGGGTTCGCTCTGATACCCTCCCGGGCGAATCGAGCGCGACGCGCGAGGCGTCGATGCACGATCGATCGAAGGGGCCTCGGGCCCCGCGAGGAGAGACCACGCAACCATGGGCACCCCGAGCAAGCTCCGCATCCTGATCATCCTGCTGGTCGTCGTGGGCGGCATCTTCTTCGTGCTTCGACAACTCTCGAGCGAGCCACCTCTCTCGATCGCGCCTGGCACGACCCTCGTCGTCGGGGTCGGTGGCGATTACATCGAGGCCCCCGGAGCGGCACCCCTCGCGAAGCTCGCCGGCGACACGACGCGGCCCTTCATCGATCTGCTCTCGATCTTCGCGATGGCCGAACGCGACGAGCGGCTCGCGACGGTGATCCTTCGGATCCAGCCCCTCTCTATCGGCTGGGGAAAGGCCGACGAGATCCGGGAAGCGCTCGGCCGATTGCGCGACAAGGGCCTCCACACCGTCGCCCATCTCGAAGTGCAGAGTTTCTCGGCGAACAAGGAACTCTTCGTTGCGAGCGCGGCCGACGAAATCTTCGTCGCGCCTGGCAGCACACTTCCGCTCGTTGGTATGGCCGCGGAGTACCTCTTTCTCGGAGGTTTCTGGGAGAAGCTCGGCGTCGAGTTCGAGGTTGCTCGTGCGGGTCGATACAAGAGTGCCGTCGAGATCTTCACCGAAGAGACGATGTCCCCGGCGGCCCGCGAGATGGCCGACTCGCTCCTCGACGACGCCTTCGACCGTTTCGTGCTCGCTCTGGCGGCGGGCCGCAGCCTGACACCCGAAGCGGTTCGTGAGGCGATCGATGGAGGCTCCGTGAGAAGCCAGCGCCTCGAAGCGCTGGGCCTGATCGATGGCGAGATGCATCTCGATCGGCTGGTCGAGCGATTCGGCGAGCACCATGTGACGCATGCGGACTACTCGAGGGTCGATCCGGCGGACATCGGCTTCCTGGCGAAGTCACAGTTCGCGCTCATCTATGGAACGGGCGCGGTCGTGCAGGGCGGGTCGGACGGTTCGGCCTTCCGCACGACACCGGTATTCGCCTCCGAGACGATTTCGAGCGCGATCCTCGAGGCAGCGGAAGATCCGGCGATATCCGCAATCGTGCTTCGCATCGACAGTCCCGGCGGATCGGCGTTCGCTTCCGAGCTGATCTGGCGAGCGATCACCCGTGCGAAGGCGATGGGGAAGCCCGTGGTCGCTTCATTCTCGGACGTGGCCGCTTCGGGCGGCTACTACGTCGCGTCAGCGGCGGACGCGATCGTGGCCGATCCGGGAACGCTGACGGGTTCGATTGGCGTGTTCGCGCTTCGGCCCACGGTTCGTGGGCTGCTCGACAAGCTCGAGATCGGAATCGATTCGCTGACCCGAGGCCGGCATGCCGATTTCCTGTTGTCGAGCGACAAGCTCTCCCCCGCTGCCCTCGCCAGATTGCAGACCTCGGTCCTCGATTCGTATCAACTCTTCCTCACCCGCGTCGCCGATGGGCGCGGACTCTCGGTCGCGCAGGTGGACGAGATCGGACAGGGCCGCGTCTGGTCCGGGCGGCAGGCGAGGGAGATCGGCCTGGTCGACGAGCTCGGCGGCCTCCATACCGCCGTTCGTCGTGCCAAGGTCGCCTCCGGTCTCGAACCGACGGACGACGTCTATCTGGTTCCCTATCCGAAACAGAAGACGCTCTCACAACAGTTGATCGAAGCGTTTCAGGTCAGCCTCGTGCGGGCGGCCGGTCCGGGCTTCGATTGGAAGTCGCGACTGCCCGAGCCACTCTCCCAGTTCGCGGTCCTGTTGGAGGATTGGCCGAGCGGAATGCCGCTCTTGATCCCGCCCGCGATCATCGACATCCATTGATTCAGTCGAACCGATTCGCCCGCGATCGGTTCTTGGCATGACCTGATACGCACGACCGAAGACGCATGATCGACGAAAGGAGAGTTCTCGCTTGGCACGGCTCACGACGGACGACGGAGTTTCCCTCTACTACGAGCATCACACCGTGGAGGGATCCGCGAAGCCCACTGTGATCTTCTCGTGCGCCTATTGCACGACGCACGAGAACTGGCGGGGCCAGGTCGAGCCGCTCGTCGCGGCGGGCCATCCCGTCGTGCTCTGGGACCTGCGCGCGCACGGTCTTTCGGAAGCGCCCGACGGACCCGACGCGTATTCGATCGAACGCGTGGTCGCCGACCTGCTCGCGGTTGCGGCGGCAACGACGCCCGACGCGCCCTTCGTGGCGGCTGGACTTTCCTTCGGCGGCCTTGCTTCGCTGCATTTCACCGTGCGACATCCCGAGCGGGTCGCAGCCCTCGCCCTCGTCGATTCCGGGCCGGGCTTCAAGAATCCCGAAGCCGCGGCGGGATGGGCCGCGCAGGTCGAGCGGACGGCGAGCTTCCTCGAGAATCGGGGCTTCGACGACTTCGTGAACGGACGGGCGGGGACGACTTGCATCGGTTCGAAGCCCGACCTTCCGGCGGCGCAGGCCGCCGCTCGCGCCATTCGCGCCCAGGCCGTGCCCGGAGTCGCTCGGTTCGGGCGCGAGGTGTCGGGGCCCGCCCCGCCGGTGATCGACGAGTTGTCCGACATCGCCATGCCAGCCCTCGTCGTCGTCGGAGAGCACGACAAGCCCTTCCTTCGTGCCGCGGAGGTGATGGCGGCAAAGCTGCCGAACGCCCGCCACGTCGTCATTCCCGGAGCGGGACATATCGTGAACATCGAAGAGGCCGAGATCTTCAATCGCGAGATGCTCGATTTCCTGGCGGCTTCGGTGTGAGCCACGAGGCGCGCCCCGCAAGGGACTAGGTCGCCCCGCGCAACTATTTCCGCCCTGGCCGGTTCGAGATCCGTAGCGGAGGTGGAATGCAGATCAGCGATCCGGACGTCCGGCTCATGCTCGCGTTCCGCAAGGGGGACGACTCCGCCCTGTCGGATCTCTATCGGCGCTGGGCCGGGCCCCTGCTCCGATATCTGGAGCGCATGGTGCACGATCACGCGACGGCCGAGGAACTGCTGCAGGAAGCGTTCATCCGCGTACACGACGCGCGCTCCCGCTACTCGCCAAAGGCGCGCTTCTCGACCTGGCTCTTTCGCATCGCTCGAAATCTCGCGCTGAACGAACTCGATCGCGCGCATCGACGCATGCCCCACATCACGACCGATGCGGCCGAGGCGTCGGATGACACACGCCGACCTTCGCTCACACTCGTGTCGAAATCGCCCTCGGCGCTCTCGCAGGTCGAGACGCGCCGAACGTCGAGTCGATTGGAGGCCGAGCTCGCTCGACTTCCCGAACGACAGCGAAGCGCGCTCTGGCTCGCGGTCGTTGAGGGCTACGCCTACGACGAAGTGGCGGAGATCCTCGACACCTCGAACGCCTCGGTGAAGTCGCTCGTACATAGAGCGCGATCGGCGCTCGCGGACCGAATGAGCGATCGGAAAGCCGAATCCGCGCGAGACGCGAACGACGAAACCTCGGAGATGAGACGATGACCGACACGCGAGATCCTGAAGACCCGAAGCTCGAGCGTCTCGACCTGCTGCTCTCGGCGAGTCTCGACGACGAAGTCGGAGCCGACGAACGCGCGGAGCTGGCGAACTTGCGGGCGGGCGCCGAAGGGGAGACTGCGGAACGCGAACGCGCCTTTCGGGAGGTAGACGAGGAACTTCGCGCGCTGGCAGGCGAGCCGCTCGACGACGCGCAGCTGTCGAATTCGCTCGCCGACCTTGACGCCCATCTCGAAGCGCGTCGTGAAGGTCGCGAAGCGAGCGGCGCGTCGAGTGATCCATCCGGCTTCGGGGCTGGCCCCGGCCTCGGAGCGCGACGACTCGCGATCGGTCTGGCGGCGGCGGCCGCCGTCGTCTTCTACCTGATCGTGCCGAGCGTCGAGCCCCCGGTCGAAGGAACCGATTCATTCCCGGATGCTCGCGCGGTCGATCCGGGCGTCGACGCGTTCGCGATCGACGAAGGAGACGATCCCTCGGACTTCGAAGAAGGCGACGCCGTCGAAGATCTGGTTCTGGCGATCGGGTACGGCGAAGAGAACGCCGAGATCGGTGTGATCATGGGCGACGATTTCGAGGTCATCGAACAGCTCGAGCTACTCGACTATCTCATCGCGCTCGACGGGGAGGGGCGCGGATGAGGATCTTCTCGCGAAACAACGGCCGTTTCGGCTGGACGGTCCTCGCCCTGGCATTCGTCCTGGCGGGTCACCTCGTCGATACGCGCACCGCCCAGGCGGAGGATGCCGAGACCGACGTTCGGGCGGAGGATTCGCGACGGCCGCCTTCGGCCGCACGCTGGCAGCACGCGACGCGCGAAGAGCGACGCGAATGGCGGGAGGCGGCGCGTCAACGCTGGGAGGACGCGACCCCGCGCGAGCGCCGCATCTTCGTTCGCGGCATGCGCGGCCTGGCGACGGCGTTGCCCGAGTTCAGTCTGATCGAGCGTCGTCTGCTCTTTCGCACGATGGTCGGCATGTCGAAATCCGATCGCGCCGCGCTGCGCAAGAGACTCCGGCGGATCGATGAGCTCGAGCCGGAGGGAAGAAGCCGCTTCGTCGCGGAGCTGCGCTCGCTGATGGAGGAGTCGCCCGAGCAGGCCGCTCGAATCGATCGCAACATCGAACGCTGGAGGTCGATGCCCGAATCCGACCGCGAAAAGTATCGCGAGCAGATGCGCCGCTTCAGGGAGATGTCGAGCGAGGAGCGTCAGAAACTGCTCGAAGAATGGGACGAGCAGTCGACGAAGGACACGAAGCGCTAGAGCGCGACGCTGTCCGCGCTAGGCTCCGGGCCGGGCTCGTGAGATAGCGAGTGCGGACACGCTGGGAGTCTTCGTCATGGATCGCCCTGATCTCTCAGATCGAATCGTCGTCTACGCGGATACGATCGTCGCCTTCTCGGTCGTGAACGGATTCGCCTTTCTCGTGGCACTCGGCGAACCCGATATCCGCTGTTCCATCGTCAGCGTAGGCGTCGTCGTCAGCCTGCTCGATCTCGCCATTCCCATTGGGAGCACGATCGCCCTCGTCTGGTTGGGACGAATGCAACGCCGCTTTCGCCACGGCAAGGGGCGCCACGGCGAAGGGCGCAACGACGAAGAACGCGAACGCGAGGAAGACGACGACGTCACCGCGCATTTCTGGCGAGTCATCGTTCGCGTCCGCATGGCGCTCGTTTGGATCTTTGGCCTGCTGGTCTTCTTCGGAATCCATGCGGCGCGTTTCGATGCCCGATGCATCGGGAGTCTCGAATGAGTCGACAGGTCGTCCCCCTCGAAATCGACCGCAGTCGCTGCGTGCTGTGTGGCGGACCGAACGACTGTGCGCTCGCGAAGCGCGGCGCCGACGACGGCGCGGAGAATGCGGACGAGCCCTGTTGGTGCGTCGATCGACGCTTCCCCGCCGATCTGCTCGAACGCGCATCGGCGCGGGACGAAGGAGCGAGCTGCATCTGTCGGAGTTGTCTCGAAGCGGGATCAGGATCCGAATCCGATCCTGCGAGCGCGCGGGGCGCAGAACGAGCTTCGCGCGACTGACCCGACCTAGCTCTCCGCCAGGCGGCGCACCTCGCGGATGCCGCCCGAGACGTGGGTGGCCTCGAGACCGATGCGTCGCATCAGGTCTGCGAGGTGGGCGCTCTTCAACCCGAACTCGCAGTAGAGCACGTAGCGGCGTGTCGCATCGAATGACCCGTAAGCGCGGAGCGCGTTCGGAAAGTCGAGGAACAGGGCACCCGGATGATGCCAGGTCTCGAAGGCCGCCTTGGATCGCAGATCGATCACGATGTCCTGGGTGGCGATCTCCTTGGCCGCGAGGTCCTCGGCTTCCCAGGCGTCGAGATCGAGTTCCGCGAGATCGAAGGCGACGCGATTCTCGAGCGCCTCTTCGAGAACGGCCGGATTCATCTTGCTCTCTTCTTCGAGGATGTCGTCGAGGCGAGCATTCGTTGCGGGTCGGCTCGGCACGATCGCGCAGTACTCACCGACCTTGGCCGACAAGTCGTGCGTCCCCACGACTTTCGACTCCGCGATGATCTCGTTCTTGTTGTTGCCGACCAGAGGACGAAGGATGGGCAGCGCGGCGCCGTCTTCGATGACGGAGAGATTCTGCAGCGTCTGGGACGAGACTTGCCCGATCGCTTCGCCCGTGACGATGGCGCCTGCCTTGATGCGGGCGGCGACGGCTTCGGCGCTTCGCAGCATCATCCGCTTCAAGACGATCTGCCAATAGCGCATCGTCACCTTGTCCTGGATCTCGCGACTGACGGGGTCGAAGTCGATGGCGTGAAAGCGCGGGCGTGTTCCGCATTGCCATAGGTCGGCCATCCGTTTGGCGATCGTCAGCGTCTCGAGCTGGTGGATGCGTCCGCCGAGATTGCAGAAGACGTAATCGAGCGCGACCCCGCGTCGGAGGAGTCGCCATGAGGCGACGGGCGAGTCGAAGCCGCCCGAGAGCAGGCTGACCGCGCGTCCTTCGGTACCGAGGGGCAGGCCGCCGGCGCCGCGCTCGCTGGCGACGAAGTAGTAGGCGCTCGTCGAATCGACTTCGACGAAGATCGTCGCTTCCGGATTCGACAGGTCGACGCGGCTGGCGATCGGGCGGAGTGCCTCGCCCAGGTCGCGCTCGATGTCGGGTGAGCGGAGCGGGACCTCGTTGCGGTCGCCGACGCGTCGGGCACGGATCGCGAAGCGACGATCGCGAACGAAGGGCTCGCCGAATCGCTGGCCCGCCTGGACGACGTCCTCGAGGCAGGACCAATCCTCTACATGGGTGAGCGAGACGGATTCGATGCCGAATACACGGGCCATGCGCGTGACCATCTCGTCGTCGGAGGGACCCGCACCAGCCTCGATCTCGACGAAGATGCGGTTTCGATCGACGTTCACCCGAGCGGTGCGACCGCTCTCCCGGATCGAGGCGCGGAGGTTCTCGACGAGACGCGAAGTCATGCGGCGTCGGGTGGCCTCGGCCTTCGTGGTCAGGTCACCGCTGAAGCGAAGCAGGACGAGACGGGTCGCCGCGCGCTCGCCGTCGTTCCTTGCGTCTTTGGAGGGACTCTCTTCGCTGCTGCTCAACTCGGACTCCGCCAGGGCTTCGTTTAGGGACTCTGCGCTCGAGGACACGCGTTCGGCTCAGGAGGGGGACGCGACCCGGTCCGGCCCGAAACCACGCGCCGGCCACCAGTTCACGGCCTGCACCAACGCCGCGACCCCGAAGAACACATGGTAGACCAGCAGCCTGTCCGTCGACTCGGCGAGGGCGATTTCCAGGCCGAACCCGGTCACGAGGGGAAGGATGGCGGCGGCGAGGCTGACGCTGACCGCCGCGGCGACGAGGATGCGTGCGGGCGATTCGACCGGGGTCAGCTTGAACAGGACGTGCGTATCGGCCATGCCGAACCCGGCGGAGAGGATCGCGTACAGAAAGAAGAAGAGCAGCGCGCCCGCGTAGGCGGCATCGCCGCTGCCCGAGACGCCGATCAGCGAGAGGGTCAGGATCGCGAGCCCGATCGACGACGATCGGAAGACGATGGCGGCGCCGCGTCGATCGATGATGCGGCCCCAGAAATAGAGGGAGACGAGGCCGCCCGCGAAGTTCGCGATCGTCGTGGCGAGGATCTGCGCCTCGCTGAATCCGATCTCGCGACGCAGCATGACGAGTGCGAAAGGCAGGACGCTGGCGCGGAGCGCCTGGCCACTCGCCACGGTTGTCATCAGTCGACGTAGGTCCGGGCTCTCGAGGATCAGCTTGAAGGCTTCTCGGACACGAATTCCCTGATTCGTGAGTTCGCTCCTCTCGGGCATCCGCGCGATCAGGATGAGGCGAACGAGTCCGAGTCCGAGGACCGCGAAGAAGAGCGGTGCGAAATCGCCCGGGAAACGCGAGAGCCAGAACGCGGCCGCGACATAGAAGACGATCAGCGTGAGGTGCCAGCCCGATCGGAGCAGTCCGAAGAAGCGGCCGATCCGCAGCGGGTCGACGTAGGCGCGGAGCATCGGAAACCAGACCGTGTTCGCGATGCTGATCCCGATGGACGCGATCGCGAGCGCGCCGAGCGCAATCCAGGCGGGCCAGGCCTGACCTGCCTCCGCCGCGTCGCGAAGGGGCGAGAAGGCGAGGAGCGGCAGCATGCCGACGATGGCGAGCAGATGACCGCGCGTGAGGATTTTTCGTTTCGGAATCGTCGCGACCCGACGCAGCGTGGGGAGCTGGATCAGATTGGCGCCGGTCTTGATCGCGCTCTGACTGCCGACGACCGATTCGCCGGCGCCGAGGGCGAGAAGAGCGAGTGTGGGGAGATGCTCACTTAGCGCCATCGCGAAGGCGTTGCCGGCCGGATGGCTCATGATCGCGAGTCGTCGCCCGCGCGCGCGGTCCTCGTCCGAGAGCGCCGGCGCGTCTCGAAGCTGGCTGCCTGTCATGGCTGGGCGGGCTCCTGCAAGTCGACCTAAGAAAGCTCCTGCAATCCAGACCGAACTCGCGACGAATCCGTGCAGGAGGGTGGTGCGATGCGGCATCATACCCGGCGATGAATCGCATGCGACTCTATCGACTGCTGATGGGCACTCTCGGGGTGGCGGGATTCGTCTTCGGCCTGGCCCTGGTCGCGACCTTCTTCCTTTACCAGCGACCCGACTCGGTTCCGGGGATTCCAACCGGTCCGATCGGACATTATTTCGTCGCCTTCGCCGGCTGCGCCCTGATGGGCTGGGCAGGTGGCCTGATCGGCGCTGCTCGCGATCCCCTCTCGTCCCGTTCGGTCGGCACGATGACCGTCGTCGTGCTCACGGTGATGGCGGTCGTGCGGATGTTGGCTTGGGTGATCGGGGACTACTGGGTCTGGCTCGGCGACCTGCCGCGCAGCGAGGCGACGGTGCTCCTGCTGATCGCGATCGCACTCGTCTGGCTGCGTCCGACCGTCGCCGAGAGCTGTGCCGTCTCGGAAGATGTCGGGGAAGGGAGTACGCCGTGATTCTTCGTTCGCTCGCGACCGTGGTGCTGGCGGCCTTGCTGCTGCTGAACCTGGCACTGCCGACGACCTCGATCGGCCGTCGGGGGTCGGAGACGCTCGTGCGCGCCGACGTGACCAGCGAGCTGCTGATCGGAAAGACACTCCCGCCCCTCGAACTCCTCGCGCTGGATGGTCGCGTCGTCACACAGGAAGACCTGCTCGGGCATCGCGTCCTGCTCACCTTCGAACGCAGCGTGGACTGGTGACCATTCACCAAGGCGCGGCTCGTGGAGCTGCGAGAAGCATTCCGAAATACGCCGGACCTTAGAATTGTCTGGGTGATGTCCGATGCCCAGATCAACGAGCGCACCCGGGTGTTCATCGACGAGCTCGGTCTGGCCGATCGCATCCTCTTCCTGGCCGATCCGAAGAGCCAGCTGATTCGTGAACTGGGGATCCTGAAGGAGAACCCGGAGAGCATCGAAGTAGGGGTTCCACACCCCACGACCATCGTTCTGGACGAGTCCGGAACCATCCGATTCGTGGACGTTCGCGAAGACTTCCATATCTGGCTGGACCCGTCGGCGCTGACCGACGTGTTGGCGCGCGCCGACTGAGCGTGTTCGTCGTCACAGGGAAGCGTCACGAATCGGTCGAATTGGAGAGCGTTCTTTCGAATCGACCCTTTGATGCACTCGTGGCAGGTCGCCACGGTTGCAGGACCCGCCGGGAGCGTCCATTATCTCGCTCGAATCCGGCATCTCGGGTGGGGATGTCGAGCGACGGTGGCGAGACGAGTATGCGTTTCGCGGCCGTGGTTTTCGCGACAATATATTTTGATCTGGATTTCGATTCTAGAGCGAGCAGGTATCCAGAAGATCGATGGGTTCGCCGGCCGACTGAGATGGTCGGTTCGGGGCTCGTCGTGGAGGCAATGACTGAATCATGATGCGACGAATTTTCTCTTCGACCGACATGCGATGGGTAGCAATCCTGCTCGCCTTCATGCTGGCCTTTGCAGCGGGATGTGCGTCCACGCCGGAGCCCGAGGAAGACGCGGCTGATGCCGTCGACAGTGAGTTCGACGACGCGGCGTCTGCCGTCCCGGACTCGAGCATGGACGACACGAACGTGGCGAACCGCTCCTTCAACATCGCGCCCGTCTACTTCGATTTCGACAAGTCGGACATCAAGGCGGAGTTCGGGTCGATCCTGAGCGCGGGTTCGGACGCACTCAAGGACTCCGGCGCGACGGTCACGATCGAAGGACATACCGACGAGCGCGGATCCGACGAGTACAACATCGCCCTCGGGGAGAGGCGAGCCGTTGCGGTTCGGAAGTACCTCTACAACCTCGGCGTTCCGATGGCGCAGATGAGCGTCGTCAGTTACGGCGAAGCGCGCCCGGCCGTCAGTGGCACGGGCGAGACCGCCTGGAGACTGAACCGCCGCGCGGAATTCAGAGTTCGCTGACAGCGAGCACTCCATGTCCAGTCCATGGCTCGCCTGCTGAGGGCGAGCGACAGACATGGCTGACAGAACGACCACGAAGCCGGCGAGCCCGATGAGGCGCTCGTCGGCTTCGTCGTTTTCTGCGCGTGATCGCTCGAACTCGCTTGGCTGCGCCGCGAACCCGGTGATAACGTAGGCAGCCGGGCCCATTCCTCGGCCCAGCGAATCTGCGCGCACCCAGCAGGATGGAGATCCCCCATGCCCCAACACGGTGGAAAACTTGCGGCCAAGGCCCTCAAGGAAGCCGGCGTCGAAGTCATCTTCACGCTCTCCGGCGGCCATATCATGCCCCTCTATGACGGCTGCATCGACGAAGGCATCAAGATCGTCGACGTGCGCCACGAGCAGGCCGCCGTGCATGCCGCCGATTCGTGGGCGCGATGCAATCCCGGCAAGATCGGCGTTGCGGCGATCACGGCCGGCCCCGGCGTGACGGACGGCGTGACCGGCATCGCGAACGCCTGGCGCGCGAATTCTCCGATCCTGATCTTCGGTGGGCAGGGCCCCTTCGAGAACCTGCGCCGCGGATCGCTGCAGGAGATGGATCATCTCGGCGTCGTCCGACCCATCACGAAGTACTGCGACGCGATCTACGAGACGAAGCGGATCCCGGAATACATCGAGCTGGCGATTCGCCACGCCGTCTCGGGTATTCCCGGCCCGGCCTATCTCGAGATTCCGATGGACATCTTCATGGGCGCTGTACCCGACGACGAGCCGGTACACATCCCGCGCATCCGCACGGAGCCGCCGCGCCTCTCGCCCGATCGGGTCGAGATCAGCCAGGCGATCGACATCCTGCGCACGGCCGAGCGACCGATGCTGATGGCCGGAACGAGCGTCAAGTGGTCGAAGGCCGCGCCCGAGATGAATCGCTTCATCCAGGAGACGCACATCCCGACGTTCACGAATGGCATGGGTCGGGGCAGCGTGCCGCCGGATTCGCCCGAGTTCCTGAACCGCTCGCGACGTGATGCGCTCCAGCAGATCGACTGCATCATCCTGGCGGGCACGCTGCTCGACTTCCGCATGCGCTTCGGGCAGACGATTCCGGCGGACGCGAAGATCATCCAGCTCGACATGGACGCGACACTGATCGGACAGAACCGGCAGACCGACGTTCCGCTCGTCGGCAATCTCGCTTGTTCCTTCGAGGGCATGCTCGAAGAGATGAAGAGTCAGAGTGTCCAGCTCGACTTCTCGGCGTGGCGCGACGAACTGCGCGCAATCGAGAACGAAGCCGAGAAGAAGGTCGAGGCCAGTCTGAACAGCGACGAGGTCCCGATCGATCCGCAGCGCATGTGTCGCGAGATCCGGGATTGGCTCGACACGCAAAACTCGCCGATCGTGATCGGCGATGGCGGCGACATCGTGGCGACCGCGGCGAAGATCCTGCCCGTGAAGGGGGAGGGCGCCTGGATGGATCCGGGACCCCTCGGCACGCTCGGTGTCGGAATGCCCTTCGCGCTCGCGGCGAAGCTCGCGCATCCGGATCGACAGGTCGTGATCGTCTACGGCGACGGATCCTTCGGCTTCAATGGCATGGAGTTCGATACGGCCGTGCGTTTCGGTCTGCCCATCATCGGCATCGTCGGGAACGACGCCGCCTGGGGACAGATGATGCGACCGCAGGGTGCCGTCTACGGATGGGACCGCCTCGAAGGTGTGCTCCTGAATCGAACTCGCTACGACAAGGTCGTCGAAGCGCTCGGTGGTCATGGTGAATACGTGACCGAGCCCGACCAGCTGCAGCCCGCTCTCGAGCGCGCCGCGAAGTCGGGCCTGCCTGCGCTGATCAACGTCGAGATTCGCCAGGATCGCGAGTACAAGGGCGGCATCTACGTCTAAGGAAGGGGGATCCGCATTGGGATCCCCTCTTTCGGGGTCAGGCGGTTCGGGGTCGGGCGGTTCGGGATCGGACAGCTCGGGATCGGACGGCGAGTTTCGCGTCGAGCGCGTCGACCCGTCCGTCATTGGGCTCGCGCTCGACGCTCTTGCGCCATGGCTCGACGCGATGGGTCCGGTCGCCGTCATCGATCTCGAGACGACGGGCCTGCCGGACAGCCGCTCCGCCGAGATCCTCGAGATCGGCATCCTGCTCCTCGATCCGCAGGAGACGACGGTCGGGGTTGCTCGCACGTTGGTGCGACCCGGCCGCTCGATTCCGTCCCTCGTCAGTCGCCTGACGGGAATCGTCGATGCGGACGTGCGCGCTGCCCCGACACTCTCCATGGTTCGAGACAAGGCCAGGGCGATGCTCGAGGGTCGCGTCCTCGTGGCACATCAGGCCGACTTCGAGCGCAGCTTCCTCGAACGCGAAATCGATTCAAGTCTCGGCATGGCGGCGTACCTCGATACGCAGGACATCCTCGCCCTCACCCATCCGGACGCGTCGGACCTTCGCCTCGAGACCTTCACGCGGCGACTCCTCGGGCGTGAGGAGCGGCATCGCGCGCTCGACGATGCGATCGACGCGGCTTGCGTGCTCGCAGAGATCGCCCGAGGCGCGGCGGAGGGCGAGGCGCGATATCGCGAGGCGCGTCGCATCATCGACCTGCATCTGGATCATTCGGCGTGGAGTTCTCTGCTCACGCCGCGCTCGGCATCGCGCGACCTCGCTTCCGATGGCTCTGACCCCTCCGACCCCTCCGACGCCAACCCCGACCCTGATTTCGATTTCGTCTCGTTTGCGCAGGAAAGGTCGAAGTCCCCGACCGCGGGCGAAGAAGAGGAGGCGCGCGCGGGTTTTCTCGCGATCGGAGCGAGCGAGGAAGAGCCTGTTCCCTTCGATGCCGAGGCGATCGTCGCGGCCTTGGCCGATTCGGAGCGCGGTGAGCGGCATTTTCCGGGCTATTGCGTTCGAGCGGAGCAGCTCGAGCTGACGCGAGAGTTCGTGAGAGTGCTCGGCGACGGCGGTGTCGCCCGGCTCGAAGGAGGTACGGGGGTCGGGAAGTCGCTCGCCTACCTGGCAGCGGCGATCCCGTTTGCGATCGAGCGGTTCCGCGAAGGTGGCAAGGAGCCGCTCTTGTTGTCGACGCGGACCAAGCTCCTGCAGGATCAGCTGCTCGAGAAGGACATCGCCGCCGCGGCACGCTTTCTCGGCTACCCCGAACTCCGGGCGCTGTCGATCAAGGGTCGTGCGAACTACATATGCGAGCGGCGATTATCGGCCACGCTCGCGGAGTCACGGGACCCGGTCCTCCTCGACGACGTGCGCTCGGACTATGCGCTTCTGGAGGCCTGCGCGCGCATTCGTCCGCACGGCGAGGTTGGAACGGTTCCGACGGCCCTGCTGCGTCGAAATCCGAGGCTTCGAGAACTGCTGCGGGGCAGCGTCGCCGCGCGTGCCGAGCAATGTTCGCGGGAACAGTGCGGTCACGAGCGTCGCTGTCCATTCGGCCGGCATCGCAGGATGCTCGCGAAGGCGCATCTCGTCGTGGCGAATCACGATCTTCTTCTGCGATGGCCGCCCGACTATCCCGCGTTCTCCCACGTCATCATGGACGAGGGGCACGAAGTCGGCGGGGTCGCGGAGGAGGTCTATGCCCTGCGCGTTCGTCCGGAAGACATTGCGGAACGGCTCGAAGATCTCTTCGGTCGGGCGGCGGTTCGGGGGCGAACACGTTATGCGACGAATGGACTCGTGGCGGAGCCGGCGTCTCGCGGAGAGGAGACTGCGCTGCGGCAGAATCGGCGCGACCTGATGCTCGAGTTGTCCGGGTTGGGTCGCACGATGGGCGACCGTGCCGACGCTTTCGGTGGCGCCGAACTACCAGTGCAGGCCGGCGCGAAGCTCGGTTCCGCCGCGGCGATCGCGGAGAGTGCGGCGACGCGTCTCGAAGCGCTTGCTATGCAGGCCGACCGCGAAGGGGCGGCGCGGCGGGTCGTGAAGAAAGATGACGAAAAGGATGCGCCCAGAGCCCGACCCGAGCGCGATCTCGAAGCGGAGGAAGAGGCGAGTCGGGCGATCGGCGGACACGTCGAAGCGCTGCTCTCGTCCGCGAACGCGCTGCGGATCGCCTTTGCCATCGACGAGGACGACGTCGGAGACTATGTCGGCGCATTCGAGGGCCTCGAAACACCCTTCGACCGATGGTCTCTCGTCCTGCGTCCCGTCTCGCCCGGAGAGGCCTTTCGCGAGCAGTTCCTCGGACGACTCGAATCGCTCGCCGTCGTCTCGGCGACACTCTTCGTCGGTGGGGACGATCATGCTGCCCTCGGAGAGGTCGGCCTCGGCCAGATGGATCTTCCCGATAGCTGGAGCCGTTCGGTCGGTTCGCCCTTTCCCTACGACCGTGCGATGCGCGTTGTCGCGATCGAGAGTGATTCGGATCTTGTCGAGGAAACCGCACAGACGCTCGCGATCCTCGCCCGGACCCTTGGTGGTCGCACGCTCGGTCTCTTCACGTCGCTCGCGCGGATGCGCGATACCGCGGATCGTCTGAGCGCTCTTCTCGAGGGCGAAGGGATCGAGGTCCTACTGCCTCGACGCGCGGGCGACGACCCGGGCGCGATGGTCGATCGGTTCCAGCAGGCGCCCGGCGGCGCTGTCCTGCTCGGGGCCCGTCGATTCTGGCAGGGCATCGACGTTCGAGGCGAAAACCTTCAGGCCGTGGTGATCGAGAAGCTGCCTTTCGATGTACCCACCGAACTTCGCAAGCGACGGGACACGCGCTTGCGCGAAGCGGGCGAGGATCCGTTCATGCGTTCGACGCTCGGTCGCATGCTGCTGCATCTGAAACAGATGGTTGGCCGCCTGATCCGCAGCGAGACCGATCGCGGCATCGTGGTGATCGTGGACGCGCGCCGCGATCGAGGATATTTCCGGCGGCTCCCCGACGCCCTTCCCGATGGCACGAAGGTCGAAATCGCGCCGCGCGAGGAGCTGCCCCGGATCGCCGCTGAGCTCGGGTTGGTCCGCAGGGACGCGGGTCGAACAGGGCCGAATAGGGCCTAAAACACTACGCACTGTCCGGTCAACGATTGACGTTCTCTGACTATCGGTCATGCTTTCGGGCCGGGGTGATGGGGCTTCGATAATTTGCGAGAGATTTGCAGTTCGCAGGTCGATCGGCCGCTACTTTTCGTCTTGACGGGTTCCTCGCGGGGCTGTCGTCGCGCCATGGATTCAAGGCCGTGTGCGCGCGAGCAGGTCCAGCGCCGACATGACTGGGTCGGGATCGAGGGCCGGAAGGGTTGGGGGGAGCGATTCCCGACGGCGATTGGCTTCGGTCCTCCGCGCGCGTTGGCGTGACGGACGAATGGCGAGGCCGAGCCCTGCGATGGGGCGTCGTGAGGGTCGCTCGAGCGGGGCGCGATCGAAGCGCGCTCGTGGTTGTATCGATGGTGAGAGAGTGACTGCCGAGCAGGTCAACGAGCCTCGGCGCTAGCGAACTAAAGGGGATTCTCTTGGGTACGAAGTTGGATACGGGCGATTCCCGAGCGACTTTTCCGGCTAACGAATGGGCGCTCATCCTGGGCGGTTCCAGCGGCTTCGGCCTGGCTACCGCCAAGCGCCTGGCACGCGCCGGGCTGAATATCCTGGTCGTGCATCGCGATCGCCGCGGCGCCATGAAGGCGATCCAGCCGCATTTCGACGAACTCGCCGAGATCGCCCCCGCGCTCCATATCTGGAACGCCGACGCCATCAGCGCCGACAAGCGAAGTGAGACGATCGACGCGATCGCGGAGGCGATCGGACCCGACGGCCGCATCCGTGTTCTGCTGCATTCGATCGCCTTCGGAAACCTCAAACTGATCGCGCCCCAGAAGACGGAAGCGCGAACCGCGGGTCCGAATCTCGCGACGCGTCTCGGAGTCGATTCCTCGAAGCTGACCGAGATCGCCGACGAACTCTTCGCAGAGGGCGAGGATGGGCTGCATCCGCTGAGCACGGCCGCCGTCTACCCCGACAGTTCCTATCTGGACGAGGAAGACTTCAGTCGTACGATCCTCTCCATGGGCACGAGCCTTCTCGGCTGGACCCAGGAACTGCATTCGCGTGGCCTCTTCGCACCCGATACCCGAATCTTCGGCCTCACCAGCGAAGGCAACGAGGTCGCCTGGCGGGGTTATGCCGCGGTGTCGGCTGCCAAGGTTTCGCTCGAAGCGCTATCGCGTTCGATCGCGGTCGAGTTCCGTCCCTACGGCATTCGATGCAACGTGATCCAGGCCGGTGTCACCGATACGCCTGCGCTCCGCGCCATTCCCGGCAGCGACCAACTCGCGAGCCAAGCCCGACTCCGCAACCCCGGCGGTCGTCTGACCACGCCCGAAGACGTCGCGGGCGTCATCTTCCTTCTCTCGCAGGACGAGGCGAGCTGGATCAACGGCGAGGTGATTCGCGTCGACGGCGGAGAGCACATTTCCGGCGCGACGCGATGAGAGCGGACATCTGAGGACAGGGCCTTGAGCTTGAACCTTCTGGGATTGGGGCACTTCCATCCCAAGAACGAGATCACGAACCGTTTTCTCGAAGACCTCGACATTGGTACCAATGACGAGTGGATCCTCGAGCGCACGGGTATTCGGAGTCGGCGTACGGCTCTGCCGCTCGACTATATCCGCGAGACGCGGAATCGTGATCCACGCGCTGCGCTCGAAGCTGCGGAGATCTCGAACGCTGCGAGCGGCGCGAAGGCTGCGGAGATGGCCCTCGAGAGGGCGGGTCTTCAGGCGAGCGACGTCGGTCTCCTCGTGGGTGGAGGTTGCGCCCCCGACACCGTGTCCCCGGCCGAGGCATGCAATATCGCCGCGGTGCTAGGCGTCGAATCGGCTTGTCTCGATATCAATTCCGCCTGCTCCAGCTTCATCGCCGGGATCTACATGCTCTCGATGATGGACCCCGCGAAACTTCCCGACGTCGTCCTGCTCGTGACCGCCGAACCGATGACGGGGACGGTCAATTACGAGGATCGCTCTTCGGCCGTGCTCTGGGGTGATGGCGCGCTGGCGGCCGTTATCTCGACGCGATCGCAGGGTCGCGCTGCGCTGATCGGCCAGACGCTTACCAGTGATCCGGGGGGAGCCGGCAAGGTCGTCGTACCCAGGCTCGGTCACTTCCATCAGGAAGGCCGAACCGTCCAGACCTTCGCGATCCGCAAGACGTCGGACCTCTACCTGACCATGCGCGAGACCTGGGAAGTGGACGAGCGGAACTTTCATTTCGTCGGCCATCAGGCGAACAAGCGCATGCTCGAATCGGTTTGTCGCCGCTGCGAGATCCCCGACGAACGACACCATTTCAACTGCGAATTCTTCGGCAACACGGCCGGAGCGAGTTCCGGCGGCGTGATCTCCCAGAACTGGGACAAGTGGACCGGCAAGGACGACATCTGTGTCGTCGGTGTCGGTTCCGGACTCACGTGGGGAAGTTATCTGATGCGATTCCACGAGGGCGGCTGAACCACGATGATGACTTACTCCGAATTTCTGAAACGAGATTCCTTCTCACAAGAGGAACTGCTCGGCTTTGCCTACGGCCGCGGAATCGAGGGTGCCCCCGACGAATTCCAGGCACGCCTGCCCCTGCCGCCGATGTTGATGGTCGATCGAATCGAACATATCAGCGCCGAGAAGAGTCGAGGAAAGATCAGCGCTTCGCGCGACGTGCGTCTCGACGATTGGTTCTTCCAATGCCACTTCCTCGGCGATCCCGTCCAGCCAGGTTGTCTCGGTGTCGACGGCGTCTGGCAGTTGCTCGGCTTCTATTGCGGCTGGCGCGGGGGGCTCGGTACGGGTCGCGCACTCGGTTGTGGCGAGGTCGAGTTCTTCGGTCAGATCCGGCCCCATGACGGGACGGTTCGATACGAGATCCAGGTGAAGCGATATGCCGAGTTGAAGCAACAGGGAGCAGCGATGATCGTCGGCGACGCCCAGGTCCTCGTCGACGACGTGGAGATCTACACGGTCGCGGGTGCTCGGGTCGGGTTGTTCCGCGATATCGACTATCCCGATTACCCCTTCGATTCGGAGCGTGCTCACGGCGGGAGGATGGAGAGATGAGCGACCAGCCCGTCGCGCTCGTGACCGGTGGTGGCACCGGGATCGGCGCCGCCTGTTGTCGTCGGCTCGCCGCCGAAGGCTTCCGCGTCGGCATCCACTATCGGTCGAGCGAGGAGAAGGCACAAAAACTCGCGGCCGAGCTGGATGGATCGTTCACGATCAAGGCCGACCTGATGGATTCCGAGACTCTGGACGCACTCGTCAAGGAGCTGAAGGAAGTCGCGGGACGCGTCGACGTTCTCGTGAACAACGCCGGCTACAACGTGAACGCGCCGATGCTTGCCATGAAGCTCGAGGAGTACGACGCCGTCGCGAGTGTCGCGCGGGGTACGTGGTACCTGACGAAGCTGGTGTTGCGTCGCTTCATGCTGCGGAAGGGCACCGGGCGGATCATCAACATATCGAGCGTCGTCGGCCACACGGGCAATCCGGGTCAGATTCCGTACACGATGGTGAAGGCGGGACTCGACGCGTTCACCAAGTCGCTCGCGCAGGAACTCAGCGGTCGCGAGATCCTCGTGAACGCGATCGCGCCGGGATTCATCGACACCGAGATGACGGAAGAACTCCCGGAAGAGGTGAAGGCCGTGATCCTCGGAAAGATCCCGATGGGTCGGACCGGCGAGGCGGACGAGATCGCCGACGTCGTCGCGTTCCTCGCGACTCGCGGCAGCTACATCAACGGCAGCGTCCTCCACGTGAACGGAGGCATGTACGGTGGGTGACGTTCTCAGTCCTGCAGAAGTCCTCGCGAAGGTGCCCCAACAGGAGCCGTTCCGTTTCATCGAGGAGATCGTCGAACTCGACGCCGAGCACATCGTGGCGCGGCATACGTTCTCGCCGGACGCCGATTTCTATCGTGGACATTTTCCGGGAGACCCGATCACGCCCGGCGTGATCCTGATCGAGACCGCCGCCCAGGCGAGCGTGGTCGCCTTCGGGATCTATCTCTATGCGCTCCAATATTCACGTGAGGACATCGACAAGGTCCTGACCATCTTTACGGACTGCAGCATCGACTTCTCGGGCGTGGTACGCCCCGGAGATCGAGTCCAGACGACAGGTCGCCTCGACTTCTTCCGGCGAAAGAAGCTCCGCGCGAAGTTCGAGATGACCCTCGACGACGGAAGCGTCGTATGCTCTGGGGAGTTGTCTGGAATGGGAGTTGAGCGATGAGGGCAAGGGACGAAAGTAGGCGCGTCGTGATCACCGGCCTCGGCGTGATCGCGCCGAACGCCAATGGTGTCGACAATTTCGAAATAGCCCTGCGCAAGGGCCAGTCCGGCCTGAAACATCAGGAGACGATGGTCGAATCTAAGTTCGGCTGTACCGTCGCCGGCTCCCCGGTCGGCGTCGACGAGCTCTGCGACGAGACCTTTTCGCAAGAAGAGTTGATGGCGATGAACATGAATCATCGTTATGCGGGCCTGGCCTCGATAGAAGCCTGGCTCGATGCCGGCCTGCCCCGCCCCGAGCGCGATTCGGACGAGGTCGACTGGGAAACGGGCGCCGTTCTCGGCACCGGCATCGGCGGCATGGATACGATCGCCGAGAAGGTCGTTCCGTTGACCAATGCCGGCAAAATCCGCCGTATGGGCTCCGTCTGCGTCGAGCAGGTGATGGCGAGCGGCATCTCGGCGCGCATCTCCGGACTGCTCGCCCTCGGCAACCAGGTCACGACGAACTCGAGCGCATGCAGCACGGGAACAGAAGCCCTGGCCATGGGAATGGAACGCATTCGTGCGGGCCTCGCCGAGCGCATGGTTTGCGGTGGCGCCGAAGCGGCGAGTCATTTCATCTGGTCGGGCTTCGACGCGATGCGCGTGTTGAATCGAGGATCGAACGACGAGCCGGAGAAGGCCTCGCGACCTATGAGCGCATCCGCCGGTGGCTTCATTCCCGGATCCGGTGCGGGTGTCGTCGTCCTCGAGAGCCTGGAGAGTGCGGTCGGCCGGGGTGCGCGCATCCACGCGGAACTGGTCGGCGCCGGAATCAATTGTGGCGGACATCGCATGGGCGGCAGCATGACGGCGCCGAATCCCATGAGCGTCCAGCGCTGTATCAAGATGGCCCTGGCGGATGGCGGTGTAGAGCCGGATCAGGTCGATGCGATCAATGGGCATCTGACGGCGACGGGCGCCGACCCGAAAGAAGTCGGTTCCTGGGCACAGGCGCTGGAGCGCGCGCCGGGAAAGCTGCCTCCGATCACGGCGACGAAGAGCATGATCGGTCATGCCCTCGGCGCGGCCGGCGGCATCGAGGCGATCGCCTCGATCCTGATGGTCGAGCGCGGCTTCGTGCATCCCAGCATCAACTGCGAGGACGTCCATCCGGAGATCGAAGCGCATGCGGCCTCGATTCCGCACGAGGCGGCGGATCTGCCGGACCTCGACGTCCTCGTGAAAGCCGGTTTCGGATTCGGCGACGTCAACGCCTGTCTGGTCTTCAAGCGCTACAAGGAGTAGCGCTCGTTTGGTCCATCCGCGGATGGATCATGAACACGTTCGATTGCGAAAGAAATTTCGTCTAGTAAGGAAGAGGAGTGGAGCTGATGGATCAATCGGAAGTCATGGAGCGCGTGGTCAAGATTCTCACGCCGTGGGTCAAGGACGAGGCGGCGCTCGGCCAGGTGTCGATGGAGACGAACATCCTCGAGGACCTGAAGGTCAATTCCGCTCGACTCGTCGACGTCGTGATCGCGTTCGAGGACGACTTCGACATCGAGATCGCGGACGAGGACGTCGACCAGGTGAACACCGTGGGCGACGCCGTCAACCTCATTTCGGGAAAGCTCTAGTCCGTCCGCGGACGGACCACCTGGAATGAAGGGCGGGCGAAGCACATGAGCGTGTCGAAGCGAGTCGCGCTGAAGGACTCTTCGATGGTGCGGCGACACACGCTTCAGCGTGTCGTCAGCATGATCACTTCACCGTTTTGGCTCGGGTTCACGATCATCGCGATGCGCGTCTACTACCGGTATCGGATCGCGGATCTGACCGCGGTTCGCCAGCAATATCGGCGAATTCGTGCGCAGTCCGATGCGCCGATGCTGGTCTGCGCGAACCATCTCACGCTCGTCGATTCGTTCATCATCGCCTGGGCGCTCGGGTCGGGTCTTTACTGGTTCCGGCATCCCCGCGAACTCGCCTGGAACACGCCAGAGAGCACGAACTTCGAGACCAGCTGGCCCCTGCGCTTGCTGATCTTCGTGACGAAGTGCATCCCGATCACGCGCGGCGGTCCGCGAGAGGACATCGGTGAAGTGCTGGAGCGCGTGAAGTACCTGCTCTCGAGTGGAGAGACGGCGCTTCTCTTTCCTGAGGCGGGGAGAAGTCGCTCGGGGCGCGTCGAAGAGGACGCCGCGGCTTGGGGCGTCGGTCGCGTCGTAGGTGCGGTTCCGGGCTGCCGTGTGCTCTGCGTCTACATGAGAGGTCGCGAACAGGAAACCTGGAGCGACTTCCCGGCCAAGGGAGACACGATGGATGTTTCTCTCGTGTGTATCGAACCGAAGAGCGATGCCAAGGGAGTGCGTCGTTCGGTCGACCTCGCTCGTCAGGTGACCGGACAACTCCTCAGAATGGAAGAGGAGTACTTCGATGATCGGAAATGATCTCATCGATCTGCGCGATGCCGACGCGCGACCGGAGAGTTTTCGTCCGCGCTTCGACGAACGCGTCTTCTCTGCGGAAGAACGTCAGGCCATCGCGCGCGACGCGTCGTCCCTCGCGCGACGCTGGGCACATTGGGGCGCGAAGGAAGCGGCGTACAAGCTCGCGAGACAGGTCGATTCATCCTACGTCTTCTCACCCAGTCGATTGGTCCCGCGATTCGAAACCGAAGAGTCTCTGATCATCCATCACGCGACCGGTCTCGAAAGATGTGGACGTCTCGTGTTCCCGGCCCCTCTCCCGAATGGACTCGAGGAGCTCGAGATCCGCAGTCTCGAAACTGCCGAACGCGTGCATGTCGTCGCGGTACCCCTGGGCTCTGACTGGGGATCGATCGATCTGGGTATCGAAAGGATCGACGTTCGTACAGATGATTCGAGTCGTGCCGTTCGAAGCTTCGCGATCGGCGGAATCAGTCGAAGTCTCGGTGTCGAAGCGGAGCGGATTTCGATCGGGCGAAGGGGTCGTGTCCCAATCGTCCAGCTCGATGACGTGACCACTTCCCTCTCGATATCGCTTTCGCATCACGGTCGCTGGATCGCGTATGCGATGCGGCTTCACGTGGAGACGCCACGTCGTTCGGCTGGACCGAACGCATGGGTCGGATCTCGCGGCGCGAATGCAGGGCGGGCGTGACCGGATGAGTTCTACCAAGCCAGAGATTCGAAAGATCGAGCGCCTCGCCATCGTGAATCGGGGCGAGGCGGCCGTGCGATGCCTTCGAACGGCCAAGAGTCTTCGCGAGCACGAAGGCGGCGGCCTCGAGGTGATCGCGCTGTACACGCCGCCCGATCGCGACGCGCCCTTCGTTCGGCAAGCCCATCGCGCGTTTCCGCTTGCGGCGGAGGGAGGCGCGGTCGCCGCATACCTCGATCACGATCAGGTTCTGGCTGCCCTCTGCGCGGCTGGCGCCGACGCGGTCTGGCCCGGCTGGGGATTCGTGGCAGAAGACCCCGTCTTCGTCGATCGACTCGCGGACGAAGGGATCCTGTTCCTCGGTCCGAGCGCCGAGGCGATGCGTTCGCTCGGCGACAAGATCACTTCCAAGCGACTGGCGGAGAAGGCGGGCGTGCCCGTCACAGAATGGAGTGGCGGCGAGGTCGCGGACGAGACCGAAGCGCTCGAGCATGCGGAGCGGATCGGATTCCCCGTCGTGCTCAAGGCGACAGCGGGCGGCGGTGGGCGCGGCATTCGAATCGTCGAGAAGCCGAACGACATCGCGGAGGCGTTCCGCTCCGCGCATGCGGAAGCGGCCTCGGCCTTTGGCAACGGTGCGCTCTTCGTCGAGGCGATGGTTCAGCACGGTCGACACATCGAAGTCCAGATCGCCGCCGATCAACACGGGTACGCTGTGGCCGTCGGATGCCGTGACTGTTCGGTGCAGAGGAGACATCAGAAGGTCCTAGAAGAGGCGCCGCCTCCGGGCGTTCCGGATGCCGTCATCCAGAGTCTCGAGGATGCAGCCGTTCGCCTGGCGGGGCATGTCGGCTACCACGGCGTCGGGACCGTCGAGTTCCTCCTGACCGGCGAAGACTTCTTCTTCCTCGAAGTGAACCCGCGCCTGCAGGTCGAACACGGCATCACCGAGGTGATCGCGGGCGTCGATCTGGTCGAGATCCAGATCCGCATCGCGCGCGGTGAATCGATTGCGGACATCCCGATCCAGCGGCGCGGCATCGCGCTCGAAGCGCGTGTCTGCGCCGAGGATCCGGACGAGGGATTCCTGCCTTCTCCGGGAAGGATTGCGCTCTTCGAGCCGGCTCTCGGTCCGAACACGCGGGTGGATTCCGGCGTCATGACCAACAGCGAGATCGCATCCGAGTTCGACTCGCTGATCGCCAAGGTGATCACGAGCGGAGACGATCGAGCCGAGGTGATCGCTCGTCTGTCCTGCGCGCTGCGCGATCTCGAACTCGTGGTCGAGGGCGGCGCGACCAACAAAGGGTATTTGCTCGACATCCTTGCGAGCGACGATTTCAGACGAGGCGGCGTCGATACGCGCTGGCTCGATCGCTGGGGTGCCGATCGCGAGAGCATCGCCCTCAGTCATCCCCAGTTGTCACAAGACGCGCTGGTCGCTGCCGCCATCCTCAGCTACCAGCGAACCCGCGCCACTCTCCGCACGGGGATTCTCGGAGGGCGCAGCGGCTTCGATCGGCTGCCCTCTTCCGAGGGTCAACAGATCGATCTCACCTTTGGTTCCGAGAGCTATCGGCTGAAGGTCTACGCGATCGGGTCCTGGCGCTATCGGGTTCATCTCGAAGGAACCGCCGTGGGTGCCACGATGCGCGAGGAGGGAGCGCACGCGGGTCGACTCATCATCGACGATCGCGTTCGCCGCATCCTTCACGACTCGAACGACCGGGGGCTTCGCCTCGAGGTCGACGGCCATCCGCTGCGCTTCGGCTCGCAGACCGCCGGCCAGGTCCGCTCGAGTACACCCGCCGTCGTCGTCGCGATCCAGGTCGAAGTCGGACAATGCGTCGCTGCGGGCGAGCCGCTCGGTCTGCTCGAAGCCATGAAGATGGAGATCGGCTTCCAGGCGCCGGTCGCCGGAACGATCAAGGAGATCGTCGCGCAGAAGGGTCAGCAGGTGGCCGCGGGCGATCTGATCCTCGTGATCGAAGAATCCGACGCCGATTCCGAGGATTCCTCGGCGCCGGCGCGGCTGACTCTGCCAGCGCAGGCCGACCCGCTCGCCGGCCTCTTCCGATCGGCGATGCGGGACGACGGTCACGAGAGCCTTGGCGCTCCCGATCTCGAGGCAGCAGACGAGGTCGACCTGATCTCTCGTCGTGCTTCGATCGACGCCGCTCGCGAAGAGATTCGCCGGGTGCTCCTCGGCTACGACGCGAATCCCGATCGCGCCGAACTACTGGCCTCGTTTCTCGAAGCGCCACTGCCGGAATCGATCTCGGAGAGCTTCTGTCGTGAGCTCGCCGAGATCCGACATGAAGTGACGACCTTCGCCGACGTCGAACAGCTCTTCATTCGATCGCCGATTGCATCGATCTCGGGACAATCGGGTCCGTCGAACAGCGCTCGGCTGCGGATGTACCTGCGCCGCATCGAGGCCGAGGGTTCCGGAATCGACGAGGGATTCCTCGATCTCGTGCGCGCGGCCCTCTCGCATTACGGCGTCCCCGATCTGAAGCCGACCGATGCCCTGCGACGCGCGCTCCTGCGAATCTTGACCTGTCAGGCGGACAAGAAATTGCGCCTCGCCCTGATCCTCGGCGCGCTGCGGCGCATCAACGCGCTCGCCCAGAGTGGAATCTACATGGGCGACGACGATCGCCTCGCGCGAGCGCTCAATCGCATCACGCGGATGCGTCCATTGGTGACGGACGTCGTGGCAGATGCCGCTCTCGAGTCCGCCTACGTCATCTTTCAGGAGCCGGGCATCGAAGAACGCGCGAAGCGATCCTCGAGCACGGTCGAACGATGGTTGGCTGCGGCGGAGATGGACCCGGTCGCACCGCCAGGAGACGTGCTGCTCGAGGTCGCCTCATCGCCGCGGCTGGTGTTCGAACGCGTCGGCCGCTGGATCGCCGGATCTGATTCGAATCGTCGAGCGATCGCGCTGGCTGCACATGTCCAGCGACGTTATGCACCGAGTACGCCCGAGGCGTACCGAGCGGTGAGAGTCGATGGAGAACCGATCCACTGCGTCCAGTACAAGGGGAAGGGCGTCGTCCTCGCGGCGACGGGAACCGCAGCCGAGACGAGTCTCTGGGTAGACCGACTCGTGCGCGGTGCCGATTCGCTTCTCGAACACGATCCCGAGACCCCGATCGTCGCGCTCGAGTATCTCGTGCCGGCCGGGGAGGAACTCGCCTGGAACACGATGCTCGAGAGGGCGCAGGAGGCGTGTCGCGACAGGGACTTCGATTGGAGGATGACGATCGGCGTGCTGACGCCCGACGGCGAAGGAGACGTGTACCGGACGCTCGTGCGCCGCGGCGACGCGATCGAACTCGCGGCCGAGCATCACGATCTGCATCCGGAGACGGCGGGCCGAATCGCGCTCGACCGTTACTCAGCCTTCGATCTGGAACGGCTCGGCGCAGAGGAGGGCACGTACGCTTTCTATGGCCGATCGCGCGAAGCGCCGGGCGATGAGCGCGTCTTCGTGCTCGCGGACGCTAGAGATCGTTCGCCCGAACCGGGCCGCGAGCTCTATCACCACCTCGCGACCTTCGAGCGCGTCTTCAACCGGGCGGCTCGACGCCTTCGCACGATTCTACAAACGCATGACCCGCGTCGCCGCCTGCAATGGAATCGCATCGCCATCTTCGTCGCGCCTTCGATCTTCCTCGATCCCGAAGTCGCGAGCGACATCGCGCGACGTCTCGCGCCCGCCACTCGGCATCTCGGCCTCGAGAAGGTGCTCGTCCGCATGAATCGTCTGGATCGAGAGAATCCAGATGCACCCGCGGTGCCATGCGAACTCGTCATTCTCGATACCGGAGAACAGCTGGAAGTCGTCTGGCGCGAACCGCACGACTCCGTCCTGACTCCGACGCAGGAATACGAACGAAAAGTCGTCGCCGCGCGCCGTCGTCGCCTGATCTATCCCTACGAGATCGTGAAGATGTTGACGAGCGAATCGGAAGACGGTTCGCGCGCCGACGGCAGTTTCGAGGAATACGATCTCGACCCGAACAGCGACCGCCCCGTGGCCATCAGTGTCACTGACCGGCCCTACGGACAGAACGAATCCGCCGTCGTGTTCGGATTGATTCGGACGCCGACGGAAAAGGTGCCGGAGGGGATGCTGCGCGTGCTCGTACTCTCGGATCCGACGATGGGGCTGGGCGCTCTGTCGGCGCCCGAATGCGACCGTCTGGTTGCTGCATTCGACCTCGCGGAGTCGCTTCGAGTGCCGCTCGAATGGGTGCCGGTTTCATCGGGCGCGAAGATCGCGATGGACAGCGGGACCGAGAATCTCGACGCGACCGCACGCGTCGTGCGACGCATCATCACCTTCACCCAGTCGGGGGGAGTCGTTCATGTGATCGTGCAGGGCGTGAACATCGGAGCGCAGAGCTATTTCGATGCGCTCGCCACGATGTTGATGCATACGCACGGCGTGTTGATCATGACGCAGAACGGCTCGATGGTCCTGACGGGTCGCGCGGCGCTCGAGGCATCCGGGGCGGTCTCCGCCGAGGACGAAGTCGCGATCGGTGGCTTCGAGCGGATCATGGGTCCGAACGGTCAGGCGCAGTACTTCGCGCGGAACCTGGCCGACGCCTATCGCATCCTCTACGAGCACTACCGATACACCTACGTCGTGCCCGGCGAAGTCGGTCCCCGCCCGGGCGAGACGCAGGACGTGCGCGATCGGTCGATCGGGGACTTTCCGATCGCGGAGAGCGATGCCGATGGGCTCGCGACGGTCGGGGAGATCTTCGACGACGAGACGAACCCCGGCCGCAAGCGACCCTTCGCGATGCGAGCCGTCATGGCGTCGCTGATCGACAGCGACGGCGGTCATCTCGAGCGCTGGAACGCCTGGGTCGGCGCGGAAACCTCGATCGTGTGGGATGCTCAGGTCGGCGGTAAGCCGATCTGTCTGATCGGAATCGAGAGCCGCAACGTCCCGCGATTCGGATACCAGCCCGAGGATGGACCCGAGAGCTGGAACGGCGGCACACTGTTTCCGCAGTCGTCGAAGAAGGTCGCCCGGGCGATCAATTCGGCTAGCGGCAATCGCCCTGTCGTCGTGCTGGCCAATCTTTCCGGCTTCGACGGCTCACCGGAGTCGTTGCGAAAGATTCAGCTCGAGTACGGCGCAGAGATTGCGCGAGCGGTCGTGAACTTCCAGGGGCCCCTCTACTTCATCGTGGTCTCCCGCTACCACGGCGGCGCCTACGTCGTCTTCTCGCAGGAGCTGAACGACGACATGCAGGCGGTCGCCCTGTCGGGCTCCTACGCGTCGGTGATCGGCGGTGGGCCGGCGGCGGCCGTCGTGTTCAGCCGGGAAGTGAGGGCTCAGGCGCTCGACGATCCGCGCGTGAAGGACAGGACGGAGATCGCACGCCGCGATCCGAGCGAAGAGAACCGCGCGGTACTCGAAGCCGTGCTTCGCGACGTGACGCTCGAGAAACAGGCATCGATGGCCGTCGAATTCGATTCGGTGCATACCGTCGAGCGTGCACGCGAGGTCGGATCGTTGTCCCAGATCTTCGAACCCGCCGAGCTTCGACCGAAGCTGATCGCAGCTCTGGACGATTCGCGCCGCGACGCCTCGCGTTAGTCGGACGTGTCCGCGCAGAGCGAAGTCGACGCAGGTGTTTCACGACTCCGGGATCGGCTCTTGGCGGGACTGGTCCGCGCGCTGATCATCGTCCTCGAACGTCTCCCGATCGATTCGTCGACGGCCCTCGGCGCCTCGATCGGTCGCGCGTGGTACGCACTCTCGGCTCCACGTGTGCGTTGGGTCAGGCAGCAGCTCGCCGAGAGTCTTCCGGACGTCAGAATCGCGGATCGCGAGCGGTGGGCGCGCGAGGTCTTCGTGCATCTGGGTCGCGGTCTCGCGGAGTTGATCCAGTTGCAGGGTCGGCGTCGGGGCGAACTGCTCGATCGGGTCAGCATCGAAGGCCTCGAGAACCTCGAAACGGCCAGGCGACAGACAGCAGCCGGTGGCGTCCTGATCGTGACCGCGCACGTTGGGAACTGGGAGTTGGCGGCTGCGAAGGCCGCGCATCTGGGACTGCCGATTTCTGTCGTGTATCGGCCTCGGGAAGGGGCCGCAATCGACGCTGCGCTTCTCGCAGTCCGCGGGGCCAGCAACTCGACGCTCCCCGACGGAGCGGGCGCGGAAGGCATTCCGATCGACGGGCGCGCCGGAATCCGGATCGCGCGGGCGCTCGACGACGGGCGTCAGGTGATCGTCGTGCTGGATCAGAATGCACGAAGACACGAGGGCGTTTTCGTGAGGTTTTTCGGGCGCCTGGCATGTACCCGTTCCGGTCCGCTCGCGCTGGCTTCGATGCGCGGTGTTCCTGTCGTCACCGCATTCACCCATCGGGATCCGGACGGACGCCGTCATCACCTGCGAATCGATCCAGCGCTCCAGCTCGAGCCAGGAGCTTCCGATGACGACGAGGTATTACGGCGGAACGTCCAGCGCGTCGCCGACGTAATCGAAGAGGAAATACGAGCCTTTCCCGATCAATGGATCTGGACTCATCGGCGCTGGCGCACGCGACCCGCCGAGAATGATCCCAGAGCCGCAACCGATCGATCGGGAAGCTCGCATGTCGAATGAGGAATCCCGTCCTTGGCAGTCGATCGCAAACATCTCTCTTCAGTGGCCGCGGGACTCCTGATCTTTACCCTGACGGGTTGTGCGAACACCTTCTCGACGAACCCCTCGGACGAATGCAACACGGCGCGAGTGTTGCCGGAAGTCACCCAGGTCCAGCGGTTTCGTGAGGCCGAGACGGAGCGCGCCGCCAAACTCGTGCAGGAGATCGAGCGTCTCAAGGCCGATCTCGAGACCGCGGAAGCAGCGTTGATCGAAGCCGAGTCCGGTCTCTCAGGGAGTCATACGAGGGCCGAAGCCGTGTCGTCCCTCGCGGTCGCACGAATCCAGATCGAGCGAGCCGCGTCGCAGGCGCCGTGGCGAGCGATCGAGATCGACGATGCGCGCGCGAAACTGCTGGAGGCCGAGCGCCAGGTCGACGAGAGTCGATTCGGCGCCGCACTCTTCTTCGTGTATCGCGCACGACGCGTCGCCGATTCGATCCTCGAAGAGGCGGGCGTCGTGGAGAACCATCGCGATGTTCAGGTCATTCGCGCCGCACGGGTGAATCTGCGTACAGGTCCCGCGGCAACCGAACCGATCCTCTCGGTCCTCGACCGGGGGACGCCGATCTTTCCCCGGACCGAACAAGGCGACTGGATTCTCGTGCAGGTGAGTGGCGGTCCGGTCGGCTGGATCCATCGCGATCTCGTCAACGATCTGCGCTCGAGTCGGGGTGATCCGCCCGCCTCGCCGAACCCCTGACAGGCCAGCCAATCGTGCGAAGTTAGTCTGCGGCGAGGACGCGATTGCGCCCGGCGTCCTTCGCCGCGTAGAGCGCGGTATCCGCATCGATGAAGAACTGCTTGTCGTCGCCGTCGAATGCCGCGACCCCGATGCTCACCGTCAGCTGTTCCTTCTCGCTCGGGACGTCCGTCACGAAGTCTTCCATCTCGACCGCCGCCCGAGTCTTCTCGGCGAGTGCGACCGCGCCCGGGAGATCGGTGTCGAGTGCGAGAAGGGCGAATTCCTCACCGCCGTAACGCGTGAGGATGTCGGTCGCGCGAACGCATCGATGGATGACCTCGGCCAGACGGCGAAGGATCTCGTCGCCGCCCGCATGGCCGAGACGATCGTTCCAGCGCTTGAAATGGTCGATATCGATCAGGATTAGCGCAAGGGGCTCTTTCGTTCGCGCACTCCGCTTGCATTCCTTCGCGATGGCTTCCTGGAAGTAGCGGTGGTTGTGGAGTTTCGTGAGGCCGTCGGTAATCGAGAGCTGTTCGAGGATCGTGTTCATCTTCGAGAGTTCGTCGTTCTTGTTGACGAGTTCTTCGTTGGCCGCTTCGAGGGCACGGTGACTTCGCTCGATCTCGCGTGCGTTCTTGCCGAGGCCCCGACTCATGTCGTTGAAGGCGCGCGTCAGCAGGTTCACCTCTTCCGACGAACGCGTCGTCTCTTCGATCTCGACCTCCCGTTCGCCTTCGGAGAGACGCATGGCTGCTTCAGACAGCGCGCGGAGCGGCTTCACGAAGGAGCCCGCGATCCGGGAGGCGGCGAGGCCGACGATCAGCACGATGGCAAAATTCAGCGCGGCCACGCGACCGATCGACGAAACGACGGGAGCAAAGGCGTCGTCGAATGGCTGCTCTATGACGAGTGTCCATCCGAAGCGTGGGAACTCGCTCATGGCTGCGATCACGTGCACGTTCGAAACGTTGTCGTAGTGGACGACGTCCGAATTCGAATCGACTCGATCGTGTGACTCATCGCCCGAAATCGTGAAGCGGTAGTTGGGAGCGACACCGACGGGCGGATTCAGGAACTTCATATCGCGATCGACCAGGAAGACCTTCGCCGATTCACCGAGCTCCGTGTTACCGAGCGTCGGCATCAAATGGTCGAGATCGATCGAGGCATACAGTCGCGCGATCGTCCGTCCGTTCGAGTCCGTGAGCGGCGCGGATGCGAGCTGGAAGACGTCTCGTCCGATCCGGACCGAGTCGTTGATCACCGTCGCCCCCAGAGTCGGCGCCGATTCGGAGAGAAGGATCTCTGGCAGAGCCTCGCCCTGGCCGACCTCGATCATGGGCGTCCCGTCGGGTTTGGCGAGAACCAGACATTCGTACTGGGGAAAACTCTCGAGCACGTAGCGGAGATACTGTCGCGCCTCGTCCCTGGCCCTCGCGCCCCTGCGACCCTGGGTCTCGAGGTTCGGCGTGGATTCCGACAGGATCGTGCTGCCCGCGAAGACCTCGAGCTCACGGGCTCGCAGCGTGTACCACTGATCGAGGTCCTCGGAGATCTCGGAGGCCACCCGGGGAAGGCGCTGGTTCACCTTCTCGCGCAGGAACCCGTCGAGCGACTGCACGGAGATCAGCGAGACGGTGAGAGCGCTCACGACCGACGCGATGAAGACGAGCAGGATGATTCGGCCGGCGAGACTGCGAAGCGGGTTGTTCATCACTTCCTTTGCCGGGATCGAGGTGATCGGATATCGAGAACGCACGGAGTCTCGACGCCCGACGAGCATGGACCTGCGCCGCTCGAATCGAGAAACGCCCGAGTGCACAGGCTCTAATCGGCGTCTCGCCGACCTCGCTTGACGAGAGGCAGCAAAATCACCCGAGGGGATTCGATGTCGATCAGGCATATCCGAACAGGCCCCTCGAGACAGGTCGGGTGCTTCGCGGCGTCGATTGCGGATTTCCTCGCGCCTGTGTGATGATCCGCCCTGGAAGCGCCCGCCGGACCTGTGGAGACCATCTTGCGAAACCCCGAATCGGACTCGTCGTCCCCCCGCGCCGATTCCGCCATGAAGCCGCCGACTCCGAAACTCGCGGAGGTCGAGCGGTGGGTCGCGGACGTCGAGTCCGGTGCGGCCCTCGAGCGATCGCAGGCCGTTGCGATTTCTGCCGTGATGAACGACGACGCGATACGTCGTGTCATCTCCGAGGCCGCGCGATCGATCAAGCGAGCCGAGACGGGCGACCGCATCACCGTCTCGAAGAATCTCTTCATCCCGCTCACGAATCTCTGCCGGAACCGCTGTTCCTATTGCACCTTCGCGAAGCTTCCCGATTCGTCGGAGGCACACACCTACAGCATCGAAGAAGTCGCGGAGACGATTCGCGGCGGCGCGGCCACGGGCTGCATCGAAGCGCTGATGTGCCTCGGCGACAAACCCGAGATCGCCTACAAGAGTTATCGCGAGATGCTGTCTAGTCGCGGCATGTCGAGTACGACCGACCTCCTGGTGGAGGCATGCAAAGTCACCGTCGAGACCGGCATGCTCCCGCATACCAATGCGGGCATTCTCTCGAAGGAAGAGATGGCGAGGCTGCGCCCCTGGAACGCCTCGATGGGCTTGATGCTCGAGACGACGAGCCAGCGCTTGCGTGGCAAGGGGATGCCGCATTTCCACGCACCGGACAAGGAACCCGCCACACGCATCCGGATGCACGAGGAAGCGGGCGAGCTGAAGATTCCGTTCACATCGGGCCTGCTCCTCGGGATCGGCGAGAACGACGAAGAGCGTGTCGACACACTCTTCACGATTCGCGACCTGGCGCTTCGCTATGGGCACATCCAGGAAGCGATCATCCAGCCCTTCCACCCGAAGCCGGACACCAAGATGGCTGGCATCCAACCCCTGGCAGACGACGAGGTCGTCGGATGGGTCGCGCTGGCCAGACTGATCCTGCCGCGCGAGGTGCACGTCCAGGCGCCGCCGAACCTCGGTTCGGACATCCTGCCGAAGCTGCTGGATGCTGGCGTCGACGACTGGGGCGGTGTCTCCCCGGTGACGATCGATTTCATCAATCCGGAAGCGCCCTGGCCGAAGCTTCGCAAGCTGCGCGAAGCCACCGAGGCCGCCGGCTTCCGACTCTTCGAACGAGGACCGGTCTATCCCGACTGGATCCTCGAACGACCCGATTTCTTCGACCCGCAGATGCGGGCACTGCTGCCGAAATACGCCACCGACGAGGGCTACGCGCAGCGGAAACACAACCAGTCCGACGAGGAGGCCGCTTGAAATGTTCGAACAACTCAACGACGCCGTATCCCATGACGTGCGCAACCTTCTCGAAGGTGCGCTCGCGGGACGTGAACTCTCCCGCACCGACGCCGAAAGGCTGCTCCGGGCGGAGGGCTTCGACTTCCATGCGCTGATGGCGGCGGCCGACCTGGCGCGCCGGGACGATTGTGGCGATGACGTCAGCTACGTGGTCTGTCGCAACATCAACTTCACCAACGTCTGCTATGTCGGATGCTCGTTCTGTGGCTTCGCGCGCCACAAGGACGATCCGATCGATGCTTTCGATCGGAGTCACGAGGAGATCCTCGAGAAGTGTCGCGACGCGATCGCGCGGGGTGCGACCGAGGTCTGCATCCAGGGCGGGATCCATCCGAACAAGACCCACGAGCACTACCGCGACATTCTTCTTGCGGTCAAGGCCGAGTTTCCCGACCTCCACATCCATGCATACTCGCCAGAGGAGATGGATTTCGCGCATCGCAAGAGTGGCATGAAGCTCGAGGAGTACCTGCAGTGGCTCGTCGACGCCGGCCTCGGAACGATGCCCGGCACGGCGGCGGAAATCCTCGATGACGAGATCCGCGACATCCTCTCGCCCAACAAGCTGAAGACGGATCGCTGGGTCGAGATCATCAAGGCGGCCCATGGGCTCGGACTGCGCTCCACGTCCACCTTGATGTACGGCCACATCGAGGAGCCGCGGCACATCGCGGCGCATCTCGATCTGCTGCGCGAGATCCAGAAGGAGACCGGGGGCTTCACCGAGTTCGTGCCCCTCGGCTTCATCCACGAGCGCAACCTCCTCTACAACCTCCTCGGCGCACGCCCGGGCCCGTCCATGACAGAGGATCTGCGCATGATCGCGGTGTCGCGTCTCTTCCTTCGCCCGCACATCACGAACATCCAGATCTCGTGGGTGAAGATGGGGCACAAGCTGGGTCAGATGGCCCTTTGCGCGGGTGCGAATGATTTCGGTGGCACGCTGATGGAGGAGTCGATCAGCCGGGAATCGGGCTCGGACTTCGGCGAGAACACCCCGCCCGAGGAATTCCGCCGCTTGATCCGCGAGGTGGGACGCGTACCGGTCGAGAGGACGACGCTCTACGACGTCGTGCAGCGCTTCGACGATCCGGCGCTCGATCCCGAATCTCTCGAACCCAAGAAGCGCGTCGATCTCTCGGGCCCAGCGCGCTCGCGGCGTTCGCTCGAGACGGTCGAGACGCGAACCGTGGCCGACGCACCCGCCGCCTGAGTCGGGTCTGCGCGAGGCCGGCGCCAGCGCGGCGCCCATTTCATCGACGCTTCGAGGTCTCCTGATCGATGCGCTCCGAGAGGGCTTCGACCTGGTATCGCAAAGGCGCGTTCTCGAGAACGAGCCGTTCGATGCGCTGGATCGCATTGCGCACCGACGGGTGATCCCGGCCGAGTTCGCGACCGATCTCGGTGAACGAGGCGTCGGTATATCGATGGGCCAGATACATCGCGAGTTGTCGCGGGACCAGGACATCGCGACGCCGTGAGCGGCTCGCGAGGGCTTCGGGTCGCTTGCCAAAGAATGCCGACACGATCCGAACGATCTCGCTCGTCGAGAGGGACTTCGGAGGGAGTGTCGTGCTCGCCCCCGACTTCACGTCGATTGCTTCCCGGGTGAGTTCGAGGTCGATCGACCGGCCGAGCAGAGACGATGTCGTCACGACCTGGATCAGCACGCTCTCGATGTCACGAACACTGCCGGTCGTCGTTTCTACCAGGAGGTCGAGGCAGTCCGGGGGCAGATGAACTCCCCCCGCCGACGCCTTCGAGCGCAGGATGTGTCGGCGGACCAGCGCATCGGGCAACTCGAGCTCCGCGACGAAGCCGCGACCGACTTGTTCGCGCATGCGTTCGTCGAGTCCGCCGAGATCGCGCGGCGCCCGATCGCCCGTGAGGAGGACGCAGCCACCGGCGTCCAGGACATGCTGGACCGTATGGAAGAGCTCGAGCTGGGTCTTGGCCCGTCCGCTGAAGAACTGAACGTCCTCGACGATGAGCATGCGGATCGCGCCGCGATAGCGACTCTTCCATTCTTCTGATCGACCGAGTCGCATCGCCGAGACGAAGTCGCTCGTGAACTCCTCGGCCGAGGTGTAGACGACACGTGGAGTCCGATCGCTCGTCGACGGATGCATGTTGGTGTGCGGTCTCGCTGGCGCGCTTGCGGTCTGTCCGTGGCGCCGGGCCTCGATGGCGGTCGCGCGCGCTAGATGGGTCTTGCCCAGACCGCTCCCGCCGGCGAGGTAGAGCTGGTTGAGGCTCGGCTGCCGGCGACGCGCGAGGGCCAGGGCGGCTTCGCGTGCGAGGGCATTGCAAGGGCCGACGACGAAGCTCTCGAAGCTGAAGGGAAGCTCCGGCTGGGCAGGGCCGTTCGGAGCGTCGGGCGCGGCGCGGGTAGAGCGCGCGTTGCTCGAATTCGGAACGCTTCTCATGAGCGTGGCCCTCGGCGCGGACATGTCGGGAACGGGCCGCAGCGTCGCAGTCTGCATCGAAGATGTGTTCGGCGTGTGTGCACGTCTTGGCACAGAGGAGGCGATCGTCGAGGCGGGCCCATTCGTCGCTCCCCCGGTCGCCACTTGACCCACCGGCGCCCGGCTCGAAGTCCGAACCGCGACCGCGGAGCGCTCTGGCAGTCTGACCTCGATCGCGGCGCCTTCGGCCGCGTCGAATTCCTTCATCGTGAGGAGTTCGAGTCGCAGAGGTGTTCGCTCCTCTGCACCACTCTCGGACCGAGCGCTCTGCCAGCACGTCTGCATCGTCTCGGCGTAGTGATTGCGAACGCGATCGCGATGAAAGGAAGACGGGCACCCGAGCAGGACGCGGTCCTGCACAGACTTCACGGCCAGCGGCGCGATCCATGCGTCGTATGCGAATTCTGGAAGCTCATTCTGGAGTCGACGCAAAACGTCGCCCCAGACCTTGGGCGAAAAGGTCATTCGAACCAACCAGGAGTGGAAGACTTGGAAACCGAGCCGGAAAAGGCCGATACCGATGCTAGGTCGACGCCCTCGAGAACGATCTCGCAGATCTCATCCTGGGGCGCGAAGGCATGGGATTCCGTTCGTGATTCGTCGGACTCGCGTCCCAAGCCGACACGATCGGATCGATCGTCTGGCGAGGGATCGTGGAAGGGATCCGCTGGGGGGCGGGGCTTCCTGGCCTCAGATTCTGGAAATTCCAGGGATTCGAGCTGATTTCAGGGGATCTCAAGAGGTTCAAGGGGGATCTCGCTAGATTCGATGTCGAAGCTTTTCGAGCAAGCGCGAGTTAACCATGTGTCCCCTTGAATCGCAATCATCTCCGTTACGAAACGATGAAGTCGGGTGACACATTTTCTAAACAGTCCAGAACGCCCTCAAAACGCCTATTAACCAGTGTTTGTGATCGGATTTCCGATGCGAATCAAGGAGCTTCGGCGATGTTGCGAATGCGCTTTCAACATTCATGCTTTCCGGAATGAACCGCCGTTCTCAAAAGCGTTAACTCTCATATACGTCTTTTTTTGAGATCTATCGACGAAATTCGAGGTATTACGATTCGTCAGAAAATCGACGCTTCAATTCCGGAATTCGGTCGACGCGGACTCACCGGCGGCGGCCTCTGCGAGACGGAAGCGCAACAAATCAGCCATGATCTCGAACCGACCGACGATGCTGTCCGCTTCGAGCAGGCGCTGACGTTCGACCGGCAGGAACGCGATCGACTGAGTCAGCGAGTTGATGAGCCGCGACGGTTCGAGTCGCTCGAAAGCCGCGACCACTCTTTCGTGTGCGCCGTCCGCTTCGAGTCCATGCACCAGTCGCTCGAGTAGATCCAATAGCTCGCTGCGCTGTCGGTCGAGTCGTGCCTCGGTTTCGGGATCGTCCGGCGATCGATCCGCCAGGAGTTCCACGCGAGCGGATCGATAGAGTCGATCCCTCGATCGTGGATGTTCGTGAACGATCGCGAACCGACTGACCCCGAAGAGCTGGATCTGGAAGGTGCCATCGGGCCGCTCCTCGCTCTGCTCGATGCGCCCGAGGCAACCAATCGGGTAGACCTCGGGATCCCCGCCCATGTCCGTGAGACCGTCGGAGTGAACGGTGACCATCCCGATCTGGTGCGAGCCCTCGAGTGCGTCGCGAGTCATGTCGCGATAGCGCGGCTCGAATATGTAGAGGGGAACCGAGACTTCGGGGAGCAGGACGACGTCCGGCAGGGGGAAGATCGGGAGCGATTCGATGAGATCCATTTCGGAACAGTCTAACCCCGGCCTCCGCCGATCGTTGACGGAATGGCCAGGAGTGCTGAAACTCCGCGATGGGGGGCGGGGATTGGATCGTCGGACGAAGAAGCTCCTGCTTTCGCAGCTAGAGCGGGATGCGCTGCAGATCTGTGCGCGGTTTCGACTTCGGTACCGGGTGCTCGAAGCGGAGCGCGCGAATGTGAAGCGTCGCTACGGCGTTTGCTACTCCGACGGTACGATTCGCATTCGACTCCGGCATGCGACTTCGGGGAAGCCGCTCAAGTACTCGAGCCTCGTGAACACGCTTTGCCATGAACTCGCCCATCTCAGACATTTCAATCACGGACCGCACTTCCAGAGCTTCTACGGCCAGATTCTCGAATGGGCCCGACGCGAGGGGATCTATCGGCCCGGCGCGCGAAACCGCGCCGCCGCGCCTGCCGCGGTCGAGAGCGAGCCAGTCGGGGCGCGGCTCACGCCGATGGATGCCGTGAAAGGCGGCCGTGCCGAGCCCCGAGCCGATCCGGGGCGATCAGTCGGACGAACGGGGGCGCAGCTCGAACTCTTCGGGTAGCCGCGAAGGGGACGGGCTCGTTCAGTTGGGAGCGGGAGGTGAAGCCGTTTGTGGAAGGGCGGCCTGCTAGCCAGCGTTCGACGCGGCGCGGAGCTCGTCGACTTCCTCGAGGTTGTTCGGACCTTCGACGATCTTGCAGTTGATCTCGTCGACCGCGATCGACTTGTCGAGGATCTGGCTGATCAGGCTGTCGACGCTCAGCTCGTCGTACTCGGCCAGCCCATCTTCCAAGTCGCTCTCCGAGATGGAGAATTCGAGTGCGAGCTTGATCTTGATTTCGTTCATCGTTCTCTGGTTCCTCGACCGTCTCTCGACAATCATTCATAATCAAGCAGTCGTCGCCGTGCGCTCGCCTTTCGATTCGAGTGACTCGAGGCGTCACCTCAACGAGGTCTACGAGGTCTTCGAATGGCCTCGACTGCCTCGCTCGGACCGGACGAGGCTCCGGCCTGCAAGTCACTGTAATTGCAACGGAATTCCTGACTGGCCGCCTAGGATACAACATGCGGTCGGGTGGGGCTATGGATTTTTATCGCAATTTCGGGGCCTTACGGTCGAGATCGCCGACTATGCTTCGGGTCCTGTCTGACCGGCATCGAGCCAGGCATGGCGTGCGATGAGTCCCACGACGACGGCGTGAACGGCCAGGAAGAGTCCGATCGACGCCTGATGCAGCAGCCGAAAACGGTTCGCGCTCTCTGCCGTACTGGCCGGTCCGATCGCGCTCGGTCTTACGGCGGCGATCTCGGGCGTGATCCAGAGCTCACTGAACATGCATACGAGGGCTAATCCCAGCGGCACGGCCACCAACCAACCTCGCCGACCCAGCGCTGCGGCCGCTGCGGCCGAGACGATGGCGGCGGCGATGCCGCCGAAATGCAGCGTCGTGAGCAGCGAACCGGCGAGATCCCCCGCGATGTCACCCGGCAGGACCTGGAAGGCGACCCGCGAGACGACGAACGCGAAGAAAGCCCAGGAGCCGAACCAGGCCCCGAGGCTGAGCCAGAGCGCGAATCGAATGAGGCCTTGGGTCGGCATCGGCATGGGTCGGCGAATCGCAGTCGTCGGCTAGGAAGCCGACGCGCCGCCCTGGGGTTCGAGCGTGACCGGATCGAGTCGCTCCGATTGGAGATGCTGGGCCGAGTCGTCGTCCACGAGGTCGCTGTGACATGCCGCCTTGCGGCCTTCGTGACCCATCGTGGTCTTCGTCTTCGAAGCCAGTCGATGGATCTCCTCGGGTGAGAGCACGCCGCGCTGCGCGAGGATCTCGCGTTGTGCAGGATTCAGCGCGTCCGAGATCTTTGGCTTGTCCCACTGATACGACTCGTCCTTGCCGGAGACGAAGAGCGAGATCTCCTTGCTGATGCGGACCGAGCACCAGTCGTGTCCGCACATCGCGCAGAAGTCTGTGTCCACGTCGAGGTCCTCGTCGTGGTAGGCCCGTGCCAGGTCGGGATCGAACGAGAGTTCGAAATGCTTCTCCCAGTTGAGCGCAGCGCGCGCCTTGGTGAGTTCGTCGTCGCGATCGCGCGCCGAGGGAATCCCGAGCGCAACATCGGCCGCATGCGCTGCGATCTTGTACGCGACGCAACCCTGCTTCACGTCGTCCTTCTTCGGAAGACCGAGATGCTCCTTGGGCGTCACGTAACACAGCATCGACGCGCCGTGGTAGGCGGCGGCCGTCGCGCCGATCGCGCTCGTGATGTGGTCGTAACCTGGAAAGATGTCCGTCACGAGCGGGCCGAGGACATAGAACGGCGCGCCATGACACAGGCGTCGCTGGAGCTTCATGTTGAACTCGATCTGATCGAAGGGCACGTGTCCGGGACCCTCGATCATCACCTGACAGCCATGTCGCCAAGCGCGCTCGGTCAGTTCGCCGAGCGCCTGGAGTTCGCCGAGCTGCGCGAGGTCTGTCGCGTCGGAGAGGCCGCCGGGACGCAGTCCATCGCCGATCGAGAAGGTCACGTCGTATCGGCGAACGAGTTCGCAAATGTCGTCCCAGATCTGGGACATCAGGTTTTCCTGCTCGTGATGGATCATCCACTTGGCCAGCAAGGACCCGCCACGACTCACGATTCCGATCAGCCGCTTCGACACGTAGGGCAGGTGTTCGCGTCGCACGCCCGCATGGATCGTGAAATAGTCCACGCCCTGCTGCGCCTGATGCTCGAGCGTGTCGAGCACGGTCATCGCATCGAGATCCTCGATCTTGCGATTCAGGATCATCGAATAGATCGGCACGGTCCCGATCGGAACCGTCGATGCCTGACAGATCGCTTCGCGCGTCGCATCGACGTCACCGCCGGTCGACAGGTCCATCACGGTGTCCGCTTCCCAGCGCTCCGCCCAGCGCAGCTTCTCGACTTCTTCGTGCGTGCCGCTCGAGATGGGCGAAGCGCCCATGTTCGCATTCACCTTCGTCAGCGACGCGCGCCCGATCGCCATCGGGTCCAGGCCGTTCTCGAGATGCACGCGATTGGCCGGGATCACCATGCGCCCAGCCGCGATCTCGTCGCGGATCTCGGCGGCGCTGAGATGCGGCTCGCGTTCGGCGACCCGCTCCATGGCTGGTGTGATCCGACCGAGGCGAGCGAACTCGAGCTGAGTGACGGGTTCGAAGCCGGCCGGAGCCGCAAAGGCGTACGCGTTGGCCGGCGCGACGTCGGGGTGCTCCGACGTCGCACAGCGCTCGCCATTCGGCAGCGTCGTCCAGTCGGGCGGCATGAAGTCCCACGCAGACTTCTCGGAGGGCTGCGGCATGCCGGGCGTGTCGGGCGAGGAGAAGGTGCGAACGCCCCCGATCTCGGGTGGATTCGCGAAGCTGCCGGGAGTCGTGCCCTGCTCCTGCGAGGACGGGTTGTTGCCGAGCGTCGGCAGATCGAACTTGGAATGGAGGTCAGTGGTCATGGAATGGGCCTTCCCTACGCGCGTACTCCGCGTAGGCGCGGCTTGCGCGCGAGCGGATACGAGATCAGGTTCGAAGGGTCTGCTCTCAGATCGGCGTCCCGGCCCACACGGCCCGGTGAACGTCCGACCACCCCTAGGCGATCAGCGAATAAGCAGTTCAGTGGACGAGCGTATCACGCTGGCGGCCCGACTCAATCGTGAAGCGCAGGCTCCGCGTCGGTCGTCGGGCGCTTGGCGGCAGGAGATGGGCCGGAATCCTCGGGCTCCGCGATTCGCGACTCCGCGTCGGGCCTGCGCCATGCGGCCGGGCCGAGATTCTGGTCGATGGAGCGAACGAGCTCGCCGTCTCGGCCGAGCACTCGATGCGGCCCGACGATCTGGTCCGCCTCTACGTAAGCCTCGCTGCGCAGCCGACCGCCCAGAGCCGTCGGGTAGAAGCTGCGCGCGAGCCCGTCCTCGCGCCCCGCTTGATAGTGGCTCTCGGATTCGAGCGCGCCGTCGGGGAAACGCGTCCGCAGGGCTCCCTCGAGGACACCGGCCTCGAAACGCGCCTCGAGCCATCTCGCGCCACTGTCGTGGTACATCTCGAAGTCTCCCGCCCACTGCCCGTCCTCGAGGAAACCGCGAAGGAAGAGGCTCCCGTCTTCGTTCCGGACCGTGACCGGCCCTGCGAGCTGGGAGTCGACGTAGTGGGCGCGGATCCGCGGGCGTCCGTTCGCGTAGAAATCGAGATACGGTCCATTGCGAACGGTCCTGCCGAGAGCGTCGTAGCGCTCGCACCAGAACGCCCGGACTCCCTTCGAGGCTGCCCCCGCGAAGATCGTCCGATCGGGTCGACCGGAGGCGAGGGTGCTCTTCGCTTCACAGGCGAGTCGGTCCGTACCCGTGGCCTCCTCGCCGCCGACGGCGGTGACGAGGGACAGCGTCACGCCGATCACGACCAGCACGAAGCGCAGCGACGAGACCGCGGGGCGGGAGCGGGGAAGGAAGGATTCCACCGCGAATCCTACGGCCGATCGGGGACTTGGCTTGATGGTTCAGACGCACGCCCGCGCTACCGTGGCGCGCATGCCGAACCCGCGTTCCCGACCGCTGCGAGCTTCGATCCCCGTTCGCGCTCGTTGCTCGTCCACCCCGATTCTGCTGGCGTTGCTCGTCGTCCTGAGTGGCTGTGACCGGAACGTCGAGCCCTACCAGCCGGGCGAGGAAGCGCGAGAGCCGGATCTGGGACGAATCTTTCCCGGTGATCCGGGCGGACCCGGCGCGCCGACCGGCGCGGGCGACGAAGTATCCGAGGGGGTCGCCATGGCAGGCGCCCAGGGGACGACCCGCGGTGCCGTTCCGCCGAGTCGGGCCGAGGGATCCCAGGTCGATCGATCGACGGCGAGTGCGGCGGCGCCGATCGAGGGAAGCATCGAGCTGGCCGACGGAATCTCGGGTCCGGCCGGTGGTGTTCTCTTCGTGATCGCGAGGCCGCAGGGTGCGCAAGGCGGACCGCCGCTCGCCGTTCTGCGGATCGCCGATCCGAGCTTTCCGCTCGAATTCAGCATCGGCCCGGACAACGTGATGATCCCGAGCATGCGGTTCGAGGGCGCGATCTCGCTCTCTGCTCGCCTGGACGAAGACGGGAACGCGATGACGCGCGGAGCGGCCGATCTGTCGAGCCCGACCGAAGAACCCCTGTCGCCCGGAACGCGCGGTGTGCTTCTCGTCCTCGGCGGACAGGGCTGAGCAGAGCGCGAGCCGCACTTTCGCGCTGCTCCTCGTTCGCTCGCGACCTCGTTGGTCTCAGGATCTGTTTCGGGCGCGGAGCCTCAGTTCGCGGCTTCGGGCGGCGGTTGCGCGCTCAGTGCGTCGAGCTTGTCGAGGGCATCGAGGGTGCCGGCGATGATGACCGTGTCTCCCTCCCGAAGAATGTCATCCCCGTGCGGAACGCGCAGCAGCGCTCCGCCGCCGGGCTTGCGCGAACGGACGAGCAGAACCTGAACGCCCACGCGTTCCCGCAGCGCGAGCTGTCGTAGCGAACGCCCGGTGACGTGTGGCGGCGCCATGATCTCGCGGAGTTGGTAGCCATCGCCGAGATCCACCGTCTGGCCACGACCGGCCGCGCTGACGCTCGTCTGGAAACCTCCGGCGAGATCGCGACGCAGCTGTTCGCGATTGCTCGCTTCGATGACGTCCTTTTCGAGCACGGTTCCGACCAGACGCTTGTCGTCGTCCGCGTCGACGACGGCCATCTCGTCGATGTGACTCGCGCTGAAGATCTTCATCACGACCGACAGGTCGACATCGTCCGTCACGGTGGGATGCGCGGTATCGACCAGGTCGCCCGCGACGACGACGTGCTGCAGGGCATCCTGTTCATAGATCAGTCGTCGCAGTTCGAGCAGCGAGATCGCGCCGAGATGATCTCCGTTCGGGCTCGCGACATAGAACTGTGAATGCGGACTCTGGACGACCAGATCGAGCACGGTCTTGAAATCCGCGGACGCTGGGATCACCTCGGGGACAGGGAGGATCACGTCACGCACGAAGAGGCCCTTCAGCACGTTCGGGTCCTTCGTCTCGAAGATGTCGATGCCCTGTCGGACGAGCTTCTCCGTATAGATCGAGTCGCGATTGGAGAGCTGCGAGACGAGGGTGCTCACGACACAAGCGGTCATCAGGGCCGGAATGATGTCGATCGTCTGTGTCAGTTCGAAGATGATGATGATCGCGGAGACGGGCGCGTGGGTCGTCGCCGCGACGACGGCGCCCATCGTGACCAGCGCGTAGGCGCCGGACGAGGCGGTCGCGCCGGGGAAATACTGCTCGACGAGATGCCCGACGACACCGCCTGCCATCGCGCCCATGAAGAGCGACGGCGCGAAGATGCCACCGGAGCCGCCCGATCCGATCGTGACCGAGGTGGCGAAGATCTTCGCGAGCACGAGAGTCGCCATGAGAGCGGCGGGCAGCGCCCCGGCAAGCGCGCCCGAGATGGTGGTGTAACCGACGCCGTAGACATTCGGAAGCTGTATCGCGACGACGCCGACGATCGCGCCGCCGAGCGCTGCGCGTGACCACTCGGGCAGGGGAACCTTCGCGAAGAGGTCCTCGGAGAGCGAGAGCGTTCGAATGAACACGACCGCGACGATTCCGGCGACGACACCCGCGACCATGTAGGGAAGGAGTTCGAAGGGGCTGATGATCTCGTAGTCGGGGACGATGAAGGCGGGGTGGTTTCCGATCGCATAACGCGTCACGACGGAGGCGACGACCGAACTGATCACGATGGGGGTGAACTGGATGACCGCGAAGTCGCCGACGATGATCTCCGCGGCGAAGATGGCGCCGGCGATTGGCGCGTTGAAGGTGGCGGAGATGCCGGCTGCTGCTCCGCAGCCGACGAGGGTACGGACACCGGCGGCGTTCAGCTTGAGCCACTGACCGATCGTCGAGCCAAAGGCAGAGCCGATCTGCACGATCGGCCCCTCGCGACCGACCGACCCGCCCGTTCCGATCGTGAGTGCCGAGGCCAGGGCCTTCACGCCGACGATACGCGCTCGGATCACGCCGCCTCGAATGGCGACCGCCTTCATCACCTCGGGGATGCCATGTCCGCGCGCTTCTCGCGCGAAGAAGTAGATGAGCGGGCCGACCATGAGACCGCCGAAGGCGGGGATCGCTATGCGCCAGTACCAGGCGAGGCTCTGCGCGACTTCGAGGGGATCGCTCGTCTCGGCCGCGATGCCCTCTTCGATCAGCCCGCCGAGCGCGTCGGGGCCCTCGAAGGCGATGGTCTGCACCGTGCGAATCAGCAGTCGGAAGAGCACTGCGCCGAGTGCACCCGCCAGTCCTACGACGATGGCGGCGCCCACCATGAAGAGGTGGCCCCCGCGGTCGAGGAGTTGACTGGGTTCGATCGAGGTCGTCGTCAAGGATCGGGCCTTCCCTGGGAAGGCGCAGCGTAGCAGTCCGTACCGACCTGCGTGGTGCGTCGCGCACGCGTGGTAGGCTCGGACGATGTCACGAGATTCGACGAAAGACGAAGAACATCCGCGCCCCTGGCGAGTCGTGGCCGACGATCACTTGCAGGACTGCAGGGTCTTCGATGTACATCGGACGACGATGCAGAGTCCGCATACCGGGAACGCGCACGCCTTCTATCGGATCCGATCCCCAGCGTGGGTGAACGTCGTCGCGCTCACGCATCGCGATGAACTCGTGATGGTTCGCCAATTCCGACACGGCGCGCACGCGGTCACCCTCGAGATACCGGGCGGGATGGTCGACCCCGGTGAGAGTCCTGCGGAGGCGGCCGCGCGAGAGCTCCTCGAAGAGACCGGCTACCGGGCGGGGCGGCTCGCGAGCCTCGGTTCGATCAACCCGAATCCCGCGATCTTCACGAATCGATGCCATATGCAGGTGGCGCTCGATTGCGAAGCCGTCGCCGAGATCCAGAACAGCCCAACCGAAGAGACCGTGGTCGAGTTGCTTCCGCTCGCGGAGCTTCCGGGCACGCTGCGAGCCGGGGGGATCGATCACGCGCTGGTGGTGGCTGCGCTCTACGCCTTCGAGCTATGGAGATCGCGCTCCGACTGAGCGTCCATTCGGTCGAGCACGATCTCGGCGATTCTTGCGTCTTCGCCGAGAGGTGTCGTCGACTGGATGGGCACGGACGGATGTCGGTCGCGCGCGCTCGCGATGAGCGTCGGGATCGATTCTCGGACATGGTATCCGACTCCGAGAAAATGAAGATGGACGAGGATCTTGTCCGCGCCCCGGGACACGAGCCGATCGATGCCGGTCTCGAAGTCCGGTTCGGCGAGTTCCATGTGGGCATGCTCGACGAGCCAGTCGGGGCGAGCGCTGGCGATCTTGCGCGTGAGCTCTTCGAGCGGCGCGTTCGCCTCTGCGCTGCGCGTGCCGTGGTCGACGATCAGCAATCCGTGCTGCAGCGATTCCGTTCTGGACATCCCGGTTCTCGTTCCTTCGCGGGTCCGCTTGCTCGCTACCAGTAGGTGGCTCTGACGGTGACGTCGCCTTGCGGTCGCACTCGGCAGGCGAGCCGCAGCGCCGGATCGATGCGATTGCGTTCCTTGATCGTTCGCTCGCGTTCGGTCTCGTTCGCCAGATTTTCGCCGCCCGCGAGGATCTCGAGTCCGCAGCGCGCGCAAGCCCCGTTCTCTCCACACGCGCTCGCGATCGGCAGACCGGCTTCGCGAGTCGCCTCGAGCAGGGTCATGTCATCGACCCGCATCGTGACGGATCGGCCCGAAGGCAGGAAACGAATCTCGCACTCCATGACGCCGGAGTCTAGGGAAGGCATCGGGCACACGCGTTCCTCACGATGAACCCGCACGTTCCTCAGGGGGGACGATTTCGGTCACTTGGACCCGTCCTCGGCTGGGTTACGTTATTGGCCATGGCGACCGCGGCTCTTCTCGTAATCGGCAACGAAATTCTCTCGGGCAAGGTTCGCGATACGAATTCCGCCTACTTGTCCGTCGAACTCCGGAAGCTCGGCGTCGACCTCGAACGCATCCTTACCATTCCCGATGTGATCGATACGATCGCCGACGAAGCGCGCGGGATGTCGAAGACCTACGACCACGTCTTCACCTCGGGCGGGATCGGTCCGACGCACGACGATCTCACGATGGACGGCATCGCTCAGGCCTTCGACCTGGACATCGTCTTGAATCAATCGATGGTCGATCGCATGGCCCGGCATTCGAAGGACGAGCCGAACGAGGCCATGAAGAAGATGGCCCTGATTCCGGAGGGCGCGGAGGTCCTCGACGTCGGCGGCCTCGGCTTCCCGGTCGTCGTCGTGGAGAACGTGTACATCTTCCCGGGGATCCCCGAACTCTTCGAGAGGAAGTTCGATTCGATTCGAGATCGCTTCGCGGGCGTGCCGTTCCAGCTGAAGAAGATCTACGTGCGGCTGAACGAGAGCGACATCGCCGACACGCTGAACACGCTGTTGAAGGAGTTTCCGCGCTTGATGCTCGGCTCCTATCCGCGCATCAACGAGAAGCATTATCGGGTGCTGTTGACCCTCGAGTCGCGAGACCCCGAATACGTCGAGCGGGCGACGACCACGCTCCTCGATCGCCTTCCCGACGACGCGATCCACGAAATCGAATAATCCGCCGGCGAGGGCGCTTCACGCATCATGACGGACGACGCGACGACCCTTCGTGTGCTCGCCTTCGCGCATCCGGCCTGGATGGTCGGGTCTCTGGTGTTGGCCGTCTGGACCGCCCGGCTCGGTCTCGAGATGCGCCGCAGGCGATCGCTGGGTCAGCCCGTCGGTCGCGCCTTGCGAGAGCGTCACATGAAATACGGCCGCTCGACGCTCGTGCTCGTGGCGATCGGATTCGTGGCAGGGCCCCTCTCGATGATCCTGCTACGCGATCGGAATCCATTCGAGAGTTTCCACGGCATCCTCGGAATCATCGTACTCGGCCTCTTCTCCTGGACCGGCTGGAGCGGCCGGGCATTGGCGAAGGGGAAGGCCGAAGCGAGAGACATCCATCGAATCGCTGCGGCTTCGAGCGTCGCCGCGGCGATGCTCTCGGCGATCGCGGGCTTCATCCTGCTGCCCTGAGCGACGGATCTCTTCTGTCTCTCGCGGCCGCTCTGACGATCATCAGCCTCTCGTCGGATTTGTCTCGCGCCCGATCTCGCCTAACGAGGCGTCGGGCATTCCTCGATGGCTGGATCGCATCCCCAGGCCGTGCGGGAAATTTCTTCGTAGCGTCGCTGTCGTTCGAGGTAGGTCACGCGAGCCGCCTTGCAGTCCGGGTGGGACTCCGATTTCTCCGCGATGCATGCTTCGAGGTTGGCTTCGGCTTCCTGCATGGATCGAAGATCACTGGAAACACAAGCCAATGCCGAGACACTCGCGAGACAGAGCGCGAGGCCCAGGCGGAGAAACCCGCTCGTTCGCTCTCTCGGACTAAGGTCGAACTTCATAGTAGAGATTCGCCGGGTCTTCGAAGTCATGTTCCTGGAAACGACCGAAGCCGGCACTGCGCACCATCTTCTCGGCGACCTCCGGGTTGAAGCCGAGCGTCCCGAGGCCGGCGCCGTCCGGCTCTGAGAGTGCCGAGGACATGCAGGCCGAGACCGAGAAGCCGTAGAACATGGCGAGCATCGGATGCCCGAGGTTGTCCTCGAAGCGCGGCTTGCTGCGGATGTCCTTGATCAGCCAGGTGCCGTCGGGGCGGATCGAGCGTCGGATCGATTCGATCACGCGCTCGGGATGCGGCATGTCGTGGATGCAGTCGAAGGTGAGCATGAAGTCGAAGGTCGGCTCGGTCGGGAGCGACTCTCCGCCGGCGACATGGAGTTCGACGTTCTGGAGTCCCCGCTCTTCGATCTGCTGGCGAGCCCGCTCGATGCCATGCGAGTTCGGGTCGTAGCCGACGAAGCGTGACTGCGGATAGGCCTCGGCCATCGCGACGAGCGCGACCCCCGAGCCGCAGCCGACATCCGCCACCACGCCGCCCGCCTTCAGTTTCTCGTGCACGCCGTCGAGGGCCGGAATGATCTGCGGAACCAGCGCCAGGCGAACCCAGGTTCCGAGCATACGCTCGGTTCGATGCGCCGCGTTGGGTCCCATCTCTTCGTAGGAGAGGCCGACGCCCGTGCGGAACGCGTCGGCGAGTTTGTCCGCGATCTCCGGCGGCGTTCCGCCGGTGAACGCGCCCGAGGCGAAAGCAAGGCTTCCTTCTTCGTCGGCGAGGACTGCCGCGCCCGCCGCGGTGAGTTCGAAATGTCCGAACGGGTCCGCTTCACTCGAGCCTGTGCTCGGCGTGTAGTCGAGGAGTTGGGCGGCTGCTTGTCCGCGCAGCCATTCTCGGAGCCATCGCTCCTGCAGCCCCGTGCGCTTCGCGAGTTCGGCCGGACTCAAGGGTCCTGCGCCCTCCATCGCTTCGTAGAGGCCGAGTCGATCTCCGAGATGGATCATCAGCGCGACCATCTCACCCTGTTTGTAGTTCCAAACCCTGAAGGAGAACGCCTTCAGTTCGTCGGGGTCGATGAGGGTCGGGTTCTGGCTCATGGATGCTCCTGTCCTGGTCAGCGCGTGGCTCGACATGAGACTGTCGCACGACTGCGCGTGGCCTGCCTCGCCCCGGGCCCGCGTCGTCGCCTCGGACCGTCGCTACGTCTGCGGCGTGGCGGACGCGGATTTCAGGCCTGATCGCGCCGGAGGTCGTGGGCGTAGGCGTTACAGAATACGGGCAGGGTCTTCGACACCTGGACCGACTGCCGCGCGAGGCGGCGCTGGCCGGGAAGCCGGACCTTTCCGGAGAGCACGCCGACCAGCCATCGCGCCTGCTGTTCGGAGACGGGCCAGAGAGAGCAGGTGACGCGAACGAAACCGACGAAGAAGAGTCCGGGATGGGCCGGATGCGCGACGCGCTGATAGAGGGCGAGATCCTCGGCAGGGCCTCCGAGGGTGTCCTCGTCGAGGAAGGGGAACGCGGGCCGGTAGCCCGTTGCCCAGATGATGACGTCGGCGTCGCGAGTGGTGCCGTCCGTGAACTCGAGGCTGTTTCCGCCGAAGGCGGCGATGCCGGGGCGGGGTTCGATATGGCCGCCCTCGAGAGCGGGGATGAAACCCTCGGAGAGGGTCGGGCGCTCCGCCCAGGGACCGAAGGTCGGATTGGGCAGGTTCCAGGTCGAGGGACGCCCGACCTCGGCCTCGATCCGGCCGAGCGCCTTCTTCATGACGCTCTCCATGAGTCGCCTCCGCCAGCGCTCGGGAAGCCAGGCGATCGGGGCGGGCAGCGGCTCGGAGGGGTGCGGCGCCCGGGCGTCGAGGGGTTGGCCCGCGAAGCGCTTCGGCAGGATGTAGCGCCCGGACCGCGCGGACAGGACGACGTGCGCCGCGGGGCCGGCGCCGTCGGCGCCGCCGGCGAGTTCGGTCGCGATCTCTGCGGCGCTCGAGCCGAGTCCGACCACGACGACGCGTTTGCCGCGACAATCGATGGGCGTCTCCGGGTCGAGGTAGTCGGCGGCGTGAATCTCCTGGCCGGCGAAGTCGCCGGACGGACGCGGGTCGGGCCAGCGCCGCGTCCCGTACTGGCCACTCGCGACGACGCAGGCCGCGTACTCGTTTCGCGTGCCGTCCTCGAGTTCGATCTGCCAGCTTCCGCTCGGCGTGGGATCGGCGCGGGCGACGCGGCAGTCGAGTCGGATGTGTTCGCGGAACCCGAAGTGATCGACGTAGGCGTCGAAGTAGTCGAGCAGCTCGCTGTGATGCAGGAAGTCCGGCGCATCGTCGGGGAAGGGGAAGTCCGAGAAGGCCATCTTGCCCGTTGACGTGTTGGTGTGGAGCGAGCGGTATCCGCCTCCGTCGCTCCCCTCGACGTCCCAGATTCCGCCGACGCTCCGGTTCGCCTCGAAGCAGTCGAAAGGGATCTTGGCCCGAGTGAGCTCGCGACAGACGGCCAGACCGCTCGGACCGGCGCCGATCACGCAGACTCGATCGCGCGTGTGTTCGGACGCCATGCTCTCTCTAGCGTTCCTCGGGAATCACGTTCGTCGCGTGTTGGCGCAGCCAATGGTCCGCGAGGCTGAGGCAGACCATGGCCTCGACCATGGGCACCGCGCGCGGGAGCACGCACGGATCGTGTCGCCCACCCGCCTCGAGCGTGACGGCTTCGCCCTCACGATTGACCGTCTGCTGCGGGAGACGCACCGTCGCCGTCGGCTTGAAGGCGACGCGCATCTGGATCGACTCGCCATTGCTGATGCCGCCCTGGATTCCGCCCGAGCGGTTCGAGGTCGTTCGCGTACGACCCGAGGCGTCGGTCTCGAAGGCGTCGTTGTGTTCGCTGCCGGTCATCGACGTGCCGCCGAAGCCGGAGCCGATCTCGAAGCCCTTCGCGGCCGGCAGCGACATCAGCGCCTTGGCCAGATCGGCTTCGAGCTTGTCGAAGACCGGATCGCCGAGCCCCGTCGGCACGCTTCGCGCGACGCATTCGACGACGCCGCCGACGGAGTCCCCCTTGCGTCGCATGCCGTCGATCAGCTCGTACATTTTCTCCGCCGCGTCGGCATCGGGACAACGGACGTCGTTCGCGTCGATCTCCGCGAGGGTCACCGTCTCGGGGTCGACCTTCGAATCGATGTCCTGCACGCGGCGGACCCAGGCGAGGACTTCGATGCCCGCGACTTCCTTGAGCAGCTTTCGCGCGATGGCGCCTGCGGCCACCCGACCGATCGTTTCCCGCGCGCTGGCGCGTCCCCCGCCCTGCCAGTTGCGGATGCCGTACTTCGCCTCGGTCGTGAAGTCTGCGTGCGAGGGTCGATATGTGTCCCGCATCTCTTCGTAGGCGCTCGGTCGGGCGTCCTTGTTGCGCACGAGGATGCCGATCGGCGAGCCGAGCGTACGTCCTTCGAAGACGCCCGAGAGGATCTCGGCCAGGTCGGCTTCCTGGCGCGGCGTCGTCAACACACTCTGGCCCGGTCGCCGGCGGTCGAGGTCGCGCTGGATCTCGGCGACGTCGATCGGCAGGCGCGGCGGGCAACCCTCCAGCACGACACCGACGCCACCGCCGTGGGATTCGCCGAAGGTCGAGATGCGCAAGAGGTTGCCGTAGACGCTGCCCATCGCGGGTTGGCTCCGAATCGACCGAGGCGGGTCGAAGAGGGTGGGGGTCGAAGTGAAGCCGCAGGGTACCGCTTGTCGGCTCGCGGCGCCGAATTTCGCGGACCGACGGCCGTGCTTCGATCGCTTCGCCGGGATGAGGCGGACTCCCCGCTCTCCGTCGGGTGGACCGATCGGTTACGTTCCCGGACGCAGCCCGCGAGAGGAGAACGGATGCGCGAATGGCTCTATGACGTGTTTCGCGAACGTCCCTGGTGGATGAGCGCGACGATGGTCTTCTGCGCGTTCATGGCCTTCGTCTACATGCCTTGGGACATCTTCGTGAAGCCCGTCTCGGAGGACCAGGAAGTCTGGTTCGGCATCCTCTTCGAGGGCTTCTGGGCGAAGGTCTTCGCCATTCCGCATTGGTTCGTCTACGCCGCGGGCGTCTACGGGTTCCGCCGCCGTCGGCCGTGGATGGCCTTCTGGGCGCCAGCCTACGTCGCCCAGGTCGCCTTCGGGATGTACATCTGGACGGCCGTGCAGACGGGCGGGTTCAGCGGAATCTTCGTCGGCCTCTTCCCGGCGCTGCCCTTCATCCTGCTGACGTATGCGTTCTGGAATTCACGCGACTACTTCGAGCCCCAGAGCCTGCGGCTCTCCGCTCGCTTCGGCGGCTGGGCGCTGGTGACCGGGGCGTCCTCCGGGATCGGTGCTTCGCTCGCCCGACAGATCGCGGCCGATGGCATGAACGTCGTCCTGAGTGCCCGGCGCGAGGATCGGTTGAACACGCTCGCCTCCGACATCGAGCGGGAGACCGGCGTCGAGACGCGCGTCGTCGCCGCCGATCTCGCGGAACGGAGTGGACACGAGGATCTGCTGCGCGGCGTCGCCGATCTCGAGATCGGACTGCTCGTGAACAACGCCGGGCTCGGCTATGCCGGCCGCTTCGATCTCCTCGACGGCGAACAGCTCCGGCGGCTCGTCACCATCAACTGCGAGGCGCCCGTCGTCCTGACCCACGCCCTCGTCCAGGGGATGAGGGAGCGCGGCCGAGGCGGCGTCCTCTTCACCGGATCCGTCGCCGGCCGACAGCCATTGCCCCTGCATGCCGTCTACTCAGCGACGAAGGCTTTCGACCAGTTCCTGGGCGAGGCGCTCTGGGGCGAGCTTCGAGCCAGCAACATCGACGTCGTCGTCCTCGAACCCGGCTCGACCGAGACCGAGTTCCAGGAAGTGGCGGGCGAGATCGCGCACACCGGCCAATCGGCCGACGAGGTCGCGCGCGTTGGACTCGCGGCACTCGGACATCAGCCGTCGGTCATCTCGGGCTGGTTCAACTGGGTTCGTGCGAACTTCGCCAGTCGATTCATCCCCGGCCCGGTTGCTGTCCATGTGGCGCATCACGTGATGGCCCAACAAACACCCGAGGACCTTCGCTAGATGCCGCGTCGATACTGGTTGATGAAATCCGAGCCCTTCAAGTACGCCTGGGAGGAACTGGTGCGGGACGGCCGGACCTACTGGGACGGCGTGCGCAACTACGAGGCGCGAAACAACCTTGCCGCGATGAAGAAGGGAGACCTCGCCTTCTACTACCACTCGAACGAGGGTAAGGAGATCGTCGGTATCGCCGAGATCGTGAAGGAGTCCTATCCGGATCCGACGACGGACGACGAGAGATGGGTCGTCGTCGACATCGAGCCCCGCATAGCCTTCTCGAATCCGGTCTCCCTCGGCACGATCAAGGCGGACCCGAAACTCGAGGAGATCCAGCTGGTCAAACGCGGCAGGCTCTCGGTCGTTCCGATCACGGCGGCCGAGTTTCGATACGTCGCCAAGCTGGGGAAGACGAAGGTCCCGCCCCAGGCGGGCGGTGGCGGCGCCCGCGCGGGTTCGGGGGGCGCGGCTTCGCGAGCGTCGCGCGCGCGATGAGGAAGTCGACTTTCAAGGACCGCGCCTCCGGGCACCTCGCCTCCGTCGTGCTGCTCTCACTCGTGCTGCTCGCTTCGGGGGGTTGCGCGGGGATGCGTGGTGCCGGACCCGGTTCGGCCTCGGGAGGCGCGGACGGCGAGCCGATGACCCAGGCCCGCATGGAGCTTCTCTTCTCCGACGAAGTCGATGCGATCGTCGGGCCACCGGGGGCGATCCAGACCCAGATCGATGGCATCAGCATCTACCTGATCAGTCAGCCGACCTTCGATCGGATGCGGATCGTCGCGCCGATCGCGATGGCGCAGAATCTGAATCGCCGAGTGCTCGAGGTCCTGATGGAGGCGAATTTTCGCAGCACCATGGATGGGCGTTATGCGATCTCCGAAGGCGTGATCTACGCGGTATTCATGCATCCGATCTCGTCGCTCGAACCGGAGCTGCTTCGCTCCGGGCTCGCTCAGGTCGTGAGTCTGGTGAAGACCTTCGGAACCACCTTCTCGAGTGGGGACATCGTTGCGCGCGATCCGTCAGCGCCGAGCGAGCCGTAGGCGCTCCGATGCCCGTGCGTCGCGAGTCCGGCACACCCTTCAGCGTCCTCTTCCTGTGTACCGGGAACTCTGCCCGGAGCATCCTTGCGGAGGCTGCGCTCGCGAGGCTCGGTGGCGATGCCTTTCGTGCTTTCAGCGCGGGCAGCCAACCCAAGGATGCGCCGCATCCCCTGGCGATCGAGACCCTGGAACGACTCGGCTACGAGACGCAGGGTCTGCGCAGCAAGAGCTGGGACGAATTTGCCGGGTCCGAGAGCCCGGGCGTCGATCTGATCGTCACGGTTTGCGACAACGCGGCGGGCGAGTCGTGCCCGATCTGGCCCGGCCATCCCCTGAGCGTGCATTGGGGCGTGCCCGATCCCGCAGCCGTCGAGGGTGCGCTCGAAGCGAGGCGCGCCTTCTTCGAGGCGATCCACGATCGATTGGCGGCAATGATCGCCGCGCTCGTGCGGATCGATCCGAATCGACTCGACGACGAGGAACTCGGGCGGCGATGCGAGGAGATCGGTCGGCGCTGAGCGACGCGGTTCGGGCAGGGCGGGGGTTCAGCCGGCGAGGCCGGCCAGGGCGTCCGCGTACTCGTTCCATCGCGTGCCCTCGTGCGCGCGAATCCACTGCAGGTCGATTCGCGGTTTGGCGAGGCTCAGGGCGTAGAGTTCCTGCACGAGTTCGAGGTTCTTGATCGGGCCGCCTTTACGCTTCCAACCGCGCTTCTCCCAGCCGGACGCCCATTCGGTGATCGTGCGGACGCAGAGTTGACTGTCGGAGTAGGCGATGAGATCGCGGTCGTCGGGCAGCTTCTTGAACGCCTCGATCAGCGCCTGGAGTTCCATCCGGTTGTTCGTCGTCGACGCTTCACGGCCGTGCCCCTGATCGAGGATCTCGCCGTTCTCGACCCAGACCCATCCCCAGCCGCCCGGGCCGGGATTCGGATCGCACGAGCCATCCGTGAAGATGCCGGTGTCGGGTCCTCCGAACTGGGTCTCGAGGACTTCGTCCGGGGTCATCTGTCGAGACATGCGTTTCGCCAAGGCGGGGTGTGCTCCTTACGAGGCGCGATCAGGCGCTGGTGCGGAAGTAGATGACGTCTCCGTCGTCGACGATGTAGTCCTTGCCCTCGACCTGCATCACGCCCTTGGCCTTTGCGCCCGCCTCGCCTCCCTCCGCGATGTAGGTCTCGAACGGGATCACCTCGGCGCGGATGAAATGCTTCTCGAAGTCCGAGTGGATCTCGCCCGCTGCCTGTGGCGCGGAGGCGCCGCGTCGAACGGTCCAGGCGCGAATTTCCTTCGGCCCGGCCGTGAAGAAGGTGACGAGTTCGAGCAATGCGTAGGCCGCGCGGATCAACCGATGCAGGCCAGGCTCTTCGATGCCGAGCTCGGCCAGGAACTCGCGCTTGTCCTCGTCGTCGAGTTCGGAGAGTTCGGCTTCGACCTTTCCGCAGATGCGCACGACATCGGCCCCGTTCGATTCGGCATAGCCATCGAGCGCACGGCTGTGATCGTTTCCGTTGGCGAGACCGACCTCGTCGACGTTGGCCACATAGACGACCGGCTTGGCGGTCAGGAGATGGGATTCGCGATAGGCGGGAAGCATCGCGTCTGCGACGGGGAAGGTCCGGGCGGGCTTGCCGTCCGAGAGATGCTCTGCGAGCGCTTCGAAGAGTTCGAGTTCGGCGCGGGCTGTCTTGTCACCTGACTTGGCGACGCGGCGGACCCGGTCGACGCGCTTCTGCACCGTCTCGAGGTCGGCGAGTCCGAGTTCGACCTCGATGGTCTCGGCATCGCGGACGGGATCCGTATTTCCATCAACGTGGACAACATTTTCGTCATCGAAACAGCGAACGACATGAATGATCGCGTTGGTCTCGCGAATGTTGCCGAGGAACTGATTGCCGAGACCTTCGCCCTGGGATGCACCCTTCACGAGACCGGCGATGTCGACGAACTCGACGGCGGTCGGTACGACGGACTTCGAATGGATCAGATCCTGGAGCTGGTCGAGGCGCGCATCCGGGACGACGACGACACCCGTGTTGGGCTCGATCGTGCAAAACGGATAGTTCTCCGCCTGGATGCCAGCGGCAGTGAGCGCGTTGAAGATCGTGCTCTTTCCGACGTTTGGAAGGCCGACGATGCCGCAAGTGAGTCCCATGGGAGGCGCATGTTCCCGAATTCGGATCCCGCTGTCATGCCCGCAGGGCAGTCACTCGAGCTGCCGATCGATGGGGGCGAGAGGCGCTTCTCGACGATCGAGATGTAATCGTGAAAACCCTTTATCTAACGCAGCGTTACTTTCATGACGACGAAGGTTTTCGCTGGATCTTTTCGCGAATCTCGTGAGATAGTGCTGCCGAGGAAAGAGTTGGGCGACGGACCGAGGCGCCGTCGTCGATTCTGGCCGGAGCCATTGCTCGCACGATTCGGCTTTACGTGCGGGATTCGCAGGGAACGACTCCACCGCAGGTCGTTCGGATCCCGCGTTCAGCATCGCTCCAGAAGTCTGCACTCGAATTCTCGATCGTTCGCGCCGTGATTGCAGAATTCGAAGGTCGCCTGGAGCGAGCGTGTCTCGCGGATGTGCTCCTGGCAGCGCTCTCGACTCGCCCGGCGGAATCCGTGCCCGCAACGCGGACGCACGACGCATTCCGCCGGGTCTGCCTCTCGCCCCTCGGCGATCTATCCCCGCTCTTCGTCGTCATCGGGTGTCGACCTGGTTCGACCCGACCCGGTTCGATTCGACCTGGTTCGAGTCGACTCTAGTTGGTGTCGAGACGTGCCAACTCGAGTTCGACCTGGCGGCTCAGCTCGTCCGCATCGCGCGCGCCCGTGAGCTGGATTCCGTTCAGGAAGAAGGAAGGCGTGCCCGTGACGCCGGCTTCACGACCGGTCGTGAAGTCCTGCTCGACGAAGTCCTTGTAGCGACGCTCCTCGAGACATGCCGCGAAGGCCTCGCTTTCGACTCCGACGGCCTCTGCGATCTCGGCGAACGACCCGTCCGCGAGCTTGCCGCTGCGCGCGAAGATGCCGTCGTGGTACTCCCAGAATTTGCCTTGCTCGTCGGCGCACATCGCGGCTTCCGAGGCGGGCCGTGCGAAGGGGTGGATCGAATCGAGGGGGAAATGTCGATGCACGACCCGCACGTCCTTGGGGTATCGCTCGAGGACTTCGGTCAGGACCG
>Ga0315338_1000603_pt1 | contig 73481 bp, 78 predicted proteins | sample ASW8metaG_FD_204518 | JGI IMG/M metagenome (GOLD analysis project Ga0315338, IMG submission 204518) | Ammonia-oxidizing marine archaeal communities from Monterey Bay, California, United States - ASW #8 | ecosystem: Environmental > Aquatic > Marine > Coastal | place: USA: California | collected...
ATGGATTCCTTATCGGCGTTTGAAGGTGCGGGGTGGGGCCATGTCTCCCACAGTCTGTACGCAACGGTCAGAAGCGGACCTGGTCCCTCCACCCCGACAAGTCTCTTTCTTAAGACCTGCCGGGAAAGCATACAAGCGGGCCTTGCCCGCGAAAGGGAGCGCAGCTCCCGGCAGGATCCCAGAGACCGCTCTAACGGCCGCACAAACAGCCTCTCTGGGATCCTGCCGGCCGGCTTTTGCCGGCCTTTCGCTTGCAGGGCAAGCTCCTACAAACCGAGCTTCGTAGAAAGGTTCGGCGCCGGCGCCTGACTAAAAAAACCGGGGCGGTTACAGAGCGGCCATAAACAGCCTGTCCGGGCCGCGCTACAGTGGTGACAATTCAACGGCAGGGTCTGTTATGCAACCGGATTATCAAGTCGCCATCATCGGCGCCGGCTTCGGCGGCCTGGGCATGGCCATTGCGCTCAAGGACCGGGGCCAGCACGCCTTCGTGGTGCTCGAAAAAGAAAACGACGTGGGCGGCTGCTGGCGCGACAACACCTACCCCGGCGCCGCCTGCGACGTGCCCTCGCACCTGTACTCGTTTTCCTTCGAGAAGAAATTCGACTGGTCGCGGCGGTTCGCGCCGCAGGCGGAAATTCTCGCCTACCTGCGCCATTGCGCGGACAAGTACCGGCTGCACCCGCATATCCGCTTCGGCACCAGCGTCAACGGCGCCCGCTTCGATGAGGCCACCGGCCTCTGGCATCTGGACACCAGCAACGGTCCGATCACCGCGCGCGCCCTGATCACCGCCACCGGCCAGCTCAACCGGCCCGCCTGGCCGAACCTGCCGGGGCGCGACCGCTTCGCCGGCGAGACCTTCCACAGCGCCCGCTGGGACCACGATGTGGACCTCACCGGCAAGACCGTGGCGGTGATCGGCACCGGGGCCAGCGCCATTCAGTTCGTACCGGAAATCGCCAAGCAGGCGAAACAGGTGCTGCTGTTCCAACGGTCGGCGCCCTATGTGATTCCCAAACCGGACCGGCCCTACTCGGCCACCGAGCAGCGCCTGATGGCGCGCTTCCCGCTGCTTCAGAAACTGGACCGGGCGCGGGTGTACGCGCAGAACGAGGCGCGGGTGCTGGGCTTCACCAGCCTGCAGGGCGCCATGCGTTTTCACGAATACCTGTTCAAGAAGCACCTGCGCGAGTGCGTGCCGGACCCGGACACCCGCGCCAAGCTGACGCCGGATTACCCGATGGGCTGCAAGCGCATCCTGATTTCCAACGACTACTACCAGGCGTTGACGAAATACCGGATTCCGGTGATCACCGGCGGCGTGCGCGCGATCACCGCCGACGGCGTGGAAGACATCGACGGGGAACACCACCAGGCGGACGTGATCATTTACGGCACCGGCTTCCAGGCCACCGACTTTCTGGCGCCGATGACGATCACCGGCCGGCGCGGCCAGGACCTCAACCAGGCCTGGCGCGACGGCGCCGAAGCCTACCTGGGCATCACCGTGCACGGCTTCCCCAACCTGTTCATGCTGTACGGCCCCAACACCAACCTGGGCCACAACTCGATCATCTATATGATCGAGTCACAGATCGCCTATGTGGTCAGCGCCCTGGAAACCCTGGAACGGGACGGCCACCGCTTCGTGGATGTGCGCCCCGGCGTGCAGGACGATTTCAACCGCCGGCTGCAGGCGCGCATGCGCGATACCGTCTGGGACCAGGGCTGCGAGAGCTGGTACAAGACCGCCAGCGGCAAGAACACCAACAACTGGCCGGGCTTTACCTTCAGCTACCGGCAACGCACCCGACACCTGGACCCGGAAGACTATGAGTTGCACCCGTGAAACCGGCGGCGCCGCGCCCACGCGCGGCCAGAAACTACTGGCGGCGACGCTGCGCGGCAGCCTCAGCGTTCTGCTGAAACCCGCGTTCCTGTCACGCAGCCCGGTGGCCCTGCAACGGCACTGGCTGGCGGCGCTGTCGCGCACCACCCTGCCCGCCCGCGGCGTGCCCAGACGGCGCACGGTGCTGGGCCCGGTGTCGGTGGAACTGACCGGCAACGGCCACAGCGGCACGGTGCTGTATCTGCACGGCGGCGGCTACGTGAGCGGGGGACCGGTCACTCACCGAGCGCTGACCAGCCATCTGGCGAAACTGGCGGACGCCAGCGTGGCGGTGGCCGACTACCGGCTGGCCCCGGAGCACCCGTTCCCGGCGGCCCTGGACGACGCCCACCGGGCCTATCTGGCGCTGCTGGAGAAGGGCCACGCGCCGGAGCGGCTGGCGGTGGCCGGCGACTCCGCCGGCGGCGGCCTCACCCTGGCGCTGCTGCAGCGGCTGCGCGACGAGGGCCAGCCGCTGCCCGCCTGCGCGCTGATGTTCTCGCCCTGGGTGGACCTGACGCTGGCGGAAACGCCGCCCACCGTGCCCGGCGAAGCCATGCTCAACCGGCAGTGGCTGGCGTTCGCCGCCGAGGCCTACGCCGGTGATCAGCGCGACAGCGCCGGCGCGTCCCCGTTGCTGGGCAACCTGGACGGGCTGCCGCCGCTGCTGATCCAAACCGGCAGCGACGAGATTCTCGCCAACGACAGCGAACGCCTGGCCGAGGCGCTGGACGGCGCCGACTGCGACGCCCGCTACCAGCGTTACCCGGGCCGCTGGCACGTGTTCCAGCTGCACGCCGGCATGCTGCACGACGCCGACCTGGCGCTGGCGGAGTGCCGCGACTTCCTGCACCAGCACTGGCGCTGATCAGTCCAGCGCCGACACCGTGTCGCGGCGCAGGGCCGTCAGCGCCTCGCTGATGCGCACCGGATAAACGCCGCCGGCCTCGGCCACCGGGGCCAGTGAGCGCACCGCCGCCGGCAGGCTGGCCAGCTGATCGCGCAGCCTCTGGCGGGCCTGATCCGGGTCCGGTAGCGGCGCCACCGCCTCGCCGTTTGCCACCACCGGCCGCAGCAGCGGCACCCCGTCGCGGGCTTCGTCGCGGCCGGTGATCTCGTCGTACCGGCAGCCGCCGTCGCCGTCACTGAAGCGCCACACCTGCTTGGCGCCCGGGTAGAGTGGCTTGCCCGGCGAGGTCTTGAGGCGCGGGCGGCCCTGGTATTCGGTGAGCTTGTAGGCGAAATCCAGCGACGGGGCGTCCGCCACCGAGCCCATTTCCGTGCCCACCCCGAAACCGTCGATCGGCGCGCCGGCCTCCACCAGCGTCTGGATGCGGTGCTCATCGAGGCCACCGCTGACCACGATGCGGACCCGCTGAAGCCCGGCGGCATCGAGCTTGCGCCGCGCCTGGCCGGCCAGTTCGCCGAGGTCGCCGGAGTCGATCCGCACGGCGCCCACGTCCAGCCCTTCGTCGCGCACCAGAGCGATCACCCGGTCCACGCCGCGCAGGGTGTCGTAGGTGTCCACCAACAGGGTGGTACCGGGGTAGTCGCGGGCGTAGCGGCGCAGCGCCTCGGTTTCGTCATCGTGGGACTGGATGTAGGAGTGCGCCATGGTGCCGCGCACCGGCAGGTCGAAGCTCAGGCCGCCCAGCACGTTGCTGGTGCCGGCAATGCCCGCCACCCGGTAGGCGCGCACGCCGCGCCAGGCCGATTCCAGCCCGTGCATGCGGCGCATGCCGAAATCCACCACCGGCACGCCGTCGGCGGCCAGCACCATGCGCGCCGCCTTGGAGGCGAGCAGCGTCTCCAGGTTGACGTAGTTCATCAGCAGGCTTTCCAGCAACTGCCCCTGGATCACCGGCGCCCGCACTTCCAGCAGCGGCTCATTGGGGAACACCACCGAGCCCTCCGGCAACGCCCGGACCTCGCCTTCGAAGCGGAAATCGGCCAGCCAGCGCAGGAAGGCGTCCTCGAACAGATCCAGTTGCCGCAGCCGCTCGATCTGCTCGGGATAGAAACGCAGCCCGCGAATCAGATGGGCGGCGTATTCCTGCCCGCAGGCCACCGCGAAACGGCGCCCCGCCGGCAGCTTGCGGAAGAACAGACTGAACACCGCCTCGCCGCGGTGGTCGTCGCGCCAGTAGGCCTGCGCCATGGTCAGTTCGTAGAGGTCCGTGAGCAGGGCCAGTTCCCGCTCCGAGGGCCAGAGAGCGTCCATTGATACTCCTGCGGTTGGTGAGCCGCGCCGTCACAATGCGACGCCACCCCTGTGTCTGACCTCACCGGGGCGGCTTTTCAAGTACCGGTGGCGGCTTCCAGGGCGCGCCGGTGCGCCGCCAGGGAGGCCGCGTCGAACAGCACGAAACGCACCCGCTTCACCCGCTCCAGCCGCGCCCCTTCCGAGACCACCGTGGCCATGGCCACGGCGGCCGCCTCATCCATCGGGTAGCCGAAGGCGCCGGTGGAAAGCGCCGGGAAGCCCAGGCTGGTCAGCCCGGCGTCCTCGGCGAGCCGCAGCGCATTGCGATAGCAATCCGCCAGCAACCGGTCGGCGGGACGGTCGCGGCCGTACACCGGCCCCAGGCAGTGAATGACGTGGGGGTTGGGCAGCCCGTGGCCGCCGGTAAGCACCGCCTGGCCGGGCTCGATCGGTGCCAGGGGCGCGCATTCGCGGGCCAGTTCCGGCCCGGCGGCGCGGTGAATGGCGCCGGCCACGCCGCCGCCGGTGGCAAGGCGGGCGTTGGCGGCGTTGACGATCACGTCCAGGTCGGGCTGGGCGGTGATGTCACCTTGTACGCATTCGATATCCATGGCGTGCCTCCTCGAAAGGTTATTGCCGAAGCGGGGCCGGCGGGGACAGCGCGACGGCGGCGACTGCGGTATCATTGCCGTTGGGGGCCGCCCATGATCCGCTGGAGTCGTTATGCCGTTACTCGCCCGTTTAAGTCTGCCCGTGCTGCTGCTTCTGACCACCGCCTGCCAGAGCTTTTCCGGCCTGGAAGCGCCGGAAGTGAGCCTGTCGTCACTGCGCCTGGAAAGCGCCGGCGTGTTCGAGCAACGATGGCAAGCGGTGCTGCGCGCGCGCAACCCCAATGACCGGGCAGTGACCATCAAGGCCCTGGATTACGAGATCCTGGTCAATGGCGAGCGCCTGGCGCGGGGCAACAATAACGAAGCGACCACGCTGCCGGCACTGGACGATGTGCTGATCACCACCAGCGTGTCCACCAGTCTGCTGGGCACCCTGCAGCAACTGCAACGCCTGCAGCAGAACGCCGGCGAGCCGCTCACCTATCAGCTCAAGGGCAGCGCGCGGGTGGCCGGGCTGGCGTTCCCGATTCACTTCGACCGGGAAGGGGAGTTCACTCTGCCGATGGCGCCCCAACCGGCAAACTGATTGTCCAAGACCGACGTTTTACCCTGGGGGAGCAACATGGACAGCATTCTGATCACCGGTGCCGCCAGCGGCATCGGCCTGGCGACCGCGCGCCGGTTTCACACCAACGGCTGGCGGGTGGGCCTGCTGGACGTCAATGAGGGCGCCCTGCAGGCGGTGCACGCGGAACTCGGCGAACGCTGCTGGTACCGGCGGCTGGACGTCACCGACATGGGCCAGTGCGAAGCGGCGGTGGCGGCGTTCGCGGAAAGCGCCGGCGGCCGCCTGGATGTGCTGTTCAACAGCGCCGGGGTGCTGCGCATGGGCCATTTCGAGGACCTGAGCGCCGAACAGCACCGCTTCACCCTGGACGTGAACGTGGCCGGCACCCTGCAGATGTGCCTGGCGGCCCTGCCCTACCTGAAACAGTCCCGCTCGCCCCGGGTGCTCAACATGAGCTCCGCGTCGGCGCTGTACGGCGTGCCGCACCTGGCCAGCTATTCAGCCTCCAAATTCGCGGTGCGCGGCCTCACCGAGGCGCTGGATCTGGAATGGCGGCGCCACGGTATTCGCGTGCAGGACCTGATGCCGCCGTTCGTGAACACCGGCATGGTCAACAAGCAGGCGTTCGAAGCCCCGGTCGTGCGCCGAATGGGCGTGAAACTGAGCGCCGACGACGTGGCCCGGGCCGCCTTCGACACCCTGCAGGGCGACCCCCGGGTGCATGTGCCGGTGGGGCTGCCGTTCCGCTTCACGGTGCTGCTGGAGAAGGTCGTGCCGCAACGGGCCACCCGCGCCCTGATGGCCTGGCTGAGCCGCGACTAGTAGCGGATCTCCACTTTGCGGCGGCCCCACTGCAGGGCCGCCTCCCGATCCTCGCCCAGGTAGACGTCGATCTTGTTGCGCCAGCGGGCGTGCATCTTGTCGCGCACGTACCAAGTGCCCTCCAGGCCTTCGATTTTCACCGCGGTGCCGTAATCCAGGCCGGCGGCGAGCAGGTCCCGGGACACGGCGATGGCTTTCATGCCCGGCACCAGGGTGTCGCCCCAGGCCGCCAGCGCGTGATCCTCGCCGTGCCCCTGCCCGGGCAGGGAGTTAAAGGCGGTGGCGGTGACCGTGCGCCGCTGGGAAAACTCCTCCGCGAGCGCCGGGCCCGCCAGCAACACCCCGAGAAGCACCCACCCGGCATTCACGAGGCCTTGCCCATACTGTTTCGATGTCCGCATTGAAACCCCTTATTTTGCTGTTGCTGATCGGCGGCCTGTCGGCCTGCGCCGGGCGCGCGCCGGTGCCGCCGCCGCTGGAGCTGCGCGCCTGGGACGCCCCGGGCCGGCCAAAGGCGGTGATTCTGGCACTGCACAGCTTCGGCGACTACAGCGCCGCCTTCGACCTGGCGGCACCGGACCTGGCCGCCGCCGGCTACCAGGTGTACGGCTTTGATCAGGCCGGCTTCGGTGCCCGCACCCTGGCCGACGGCCGCTGGGCCGGGGAAGCGCGGCTGGTGGCCGACGCCGCCGACACCGCGCGCCGCCTCGCCGAGCGGCACCCGGACACGCCGCTGTTCCTGCTCGGCGAAAGCCTGGGCGGGGCGGTGGCCATGCTGGTCGCCAGCCGGCACCCGGAGATACCGCTGCGCGGCCTGATTCTGGCGGCGCCGGCGGTTCGCGAGGGCATTCGACTGCGCTACGGCTGGAACGTTCTGATCGGCTCGGCGGCGACCCTGGCGCCGGGCTACCACCTGGATGTGGAGCGCGCCCCGGATGACCCGCACCTGGCACCGGCGGCCGCCCGGCGGCGCGCCAACGACCCGCTGGTGATGCACGAAGTACGCATGGACGCCTACTGGGGCCTGATCCAGCTGGCCGACAGCGCCAGCGACGAAGCCGACCGCATAACGGTCCCCACCCTGCTGCTGTACGGCGACCTCGACACCTCGGTACCGGCGGTGGGCATTCAGCGGTTGCGTGACCGGCTCGGCGCGCACGGCGATTATCAGACGTTTCCGCGGGGGCCGCATCTGCTGCTGCAAGGGCGCCACTGGCCCAGGGTCACCGCCACCATCAAGCGCTGGGCCGGCGCCCGGGCAACACCGCGCTAACAGGCCGCAGCGCCCGTGCACCGGCGCTTTCCGGGTACCGCTTTGGGTAATTTTTCTATGCTAGGCTGGCGGCTTCGCACAGGAGGGAACGCAGATGAATAAACGGGTTCTGATCACCGGTGGCAACTCCGGTATCGGGTTTTGCACCGCGCAACAACTGGCCGGGCGCGGCGCGGAAGTGGTGCTTGCCTGCCGCGACCAGACCAAGGGACAGGCGGCGCTGGCGCGCATCAAGGGCGGCCACCCCCAGGCGCGGGTGCGGCTGTTCCCGCTGGACCTGTCCGATCTGGCCCAGGTGCGCGGCTGCGCCCGCCGCCTCAACGATGAGCTGGACGGCATCGACGTGCTGATCAATAACGCCGGCGTGGTGCCCACCCGGCAGCAGTTCACCCGCGACGGCTTCGAGATGCAGATCGGCGTGAACTATCTGGCGCCGGTGCTGCTCACCCATCTGCTGCTGCCGTTGCTGCACCAGCGCGAGGACGCCCGGGTGATCCATGTGGCGTCGGTGGCGCACTGGCTGGGCCGCATTAACACCAATACCTGGCGCGGCCGCCGGCCCTATCTGGTGATGGACGCCTACGGCCAGTCCAAGCTCGCCAACATCCTGTTCAGCGACGTGCTCGCCCAGCGGCTGGCGGCCCAGGGCATCACCAGCAACGCCCTGCATCCCGGCGGTGTGGACACGCCGATTTTCCGCCATGTGCCGGACCTGGCGATGAAGCTGGTCCGCCCCACCCTGACCACACCGGAAAAGGCCGCGCGCCTGCCGGTGCGCATGGCCCTGGACGAGGAGTTCTACGGGGTCACCGGCGGCTATTTCGACGCCAAGGGCCCGGCTACCCGTTCGCCGCGGGCGCGCAACAAGAAGCAGGCGGAACGTCTCTACCTGGACACCATGGCGGCGCTCGACATCAACCCGCTGTAACCCCGCCATCGTCGGCGGGCGGGGCCTCCAGGGCCTGCTCGTCGACGTGTTCCCGCAACGCCGGGTAGAGCGCCAGGAACACCGCTTCCAGCCGGTCGTGGTGGCGCTCGATATCCTCAATCGCCCCATCGAACCGGTTGGCGAAGCGCACCCGGGCGGCGATCCGGTCCAGCGCCCGGCCCACGTTCTCCAGCTCCGCGTAGTGCCCGAACCAGTCGTGCTCGACGATGCGCCCGGTGGTGGCGCGCATGGGCGCCGGCATCAGGGCGGCGCCGTCGCGCAGCAGGCGGTAATCCTTGTCGATGGCCTGGTCCAGCGGCGTGTCGTGGAAGCGCGACCAGTGGCGGATCAGGAAGTGATCGAACAACACGTCCAGCGCCACCCCGGCGAACCGGCGCCGCTGCGGGGAGAACAGCGCGCGGCTCTCGATCACCAGGGGGTGATGATCGGTGAAGCGGTCCACCAGCCGGTGGTTGTGCAGCCCCAGGCGCACCGCCTCGGGCAGGTCCGGCTCGCGGACACCGCGCATGAAGTCCCCCAGCAGGTTGCCCACCTTGGAGGGCACCGTGGGTCGCGCCAGGGTGAGGTGCGCGAAGTAGTTCATGTAGTGGTCCATGCGGTTAATTCTGTCACTCTCAGAGTGCCTGTGCCGGCGCGAATCAAGGCGCGTATCGCCGGCAAGGGTGGTTCCCTTGCCAAGAGACGCAACGCCGAGTCGCGCCGGCACAGGCTCTCCCGAAGGGCCACCACACAAGCGCCGTGGTCGGTGTTGCGCTCACTTGAATTGGCACCACCAGTTCTGCGTTCGCGCGCCTGGCCCACGCCGCTTGTGTGGCGGCTGAGAGTGACAGAATTAACCGCATGGACCACTAGAGGCGACCCAGCCGCAGGTTGAGATTCTGGCGCACCGCCGGCCACTCCTGGCTGAGAATGGAAAACACCACCGTGTCCCGGTAGATACCGTCGGCGCTCAGGGTGTGATGGCGCAGCACGCCGTCCTGTTTGGCGCCCAGCCGGGCGATGGCGTTGCGCGAGGCGTGGTTGTGCCAGTGGGTGCGCAGCTCCACGGCGATCGCCTCCAGGCGTTCGAAGGCGTGGCCGAGCAGCAGCAGTTTGCACTCGCTGTTCACGGCGCTGCGCTGGAAGCGGCGCGCGTACCAGGTGTGCCCCAGCTCCAGCCGGCGGTTGTCCGGATCGGCGCGGAAAAAGCGGGTGCTGCCGATCACCCGCCCGCTTTCCCGGTGGCGCACCGCGAACGGCAGGTCACCGTGCCGCGCGCGGCCCTCCAGGGCGGTCTCGATATAGGCGGTGACCCGGTCCGGCGACGGCACGAAGGTGTACCACAGTTTCCAGAGCTCGCCGTCGGCGGTGGCGTCGGCCAGCGCCTCGGCGTGGTCGGCCGTCAGCGGCTCCAGCACCACGTGCTCGCCGTCCAGCGTGACCGGTTCGATCCATACCGCCATGGTTGTCATCCTGTCGGTTCGGGAAACCGTCAGGATAACGGATATCGGCGTCAGTCGCCGCCGGCGGCCTCGGTGCCGGCCTTCATTTGCCGGTCGACCCGTTTGAGGGCGGCGGGAATGGCGTCGCAGTCGCTGCCGTCGCTGGTGCAGGACACGCAGCCCACGGCGTCATTGGCGGCCATGGTCAGGTTCACCCGGTAGGCCAGTTCCGGCAGCTTGGCGGCGCGGTTACGCAGCTCGGTGGCCTGGGCGCCCAGCCCGGCGTGCTCGGCCTGGCACGCCTTACGCTGCGCCGGGTCCTCGAAATCATAGTCGCGGTGCAGCTCGACGCCCTGCTGATGCAGGCTTTTCAGCTCCTCAATCATGGTGTTGACCTGCTCCGGGTTCTGCGGCGGTACCGCTTTGGCCAGGCCGGTGACGGTCAGCAACAGGGTGATAACAACCCAGGATGTCTTCATGGTGCACTCCTTTTTTATTCTGCGTTTTTATTGTTCCCGCCCGATTCATTCCGGCGGAGCGCCGGGCCTCAGCCCGGCGGCCAGCTGAACGGACGCCCGCCCAGCACATGCACGTGCAAATGGAACACGGTCTGGCTGGCGCCGGCGCCGTTGTTCACATTAAGACGGAAATCCTCCAGTCCTTGTTCCCCGGCCACCTGACCGGCGACCAGCAACAGGTGTCCGAGCAATTCCTTGTCGCCCTGCTCCGCGTCGGACAGCTTGGGGATCGGCTTCTTGGGAATCACCAAGAAATGGGTCGGCGCCTGCGGGTTGACGTCCTTGAACGCCAGACACAGGTCGTCCTCGTAGATAATATCCGCCGGGATTTCCCGGTCGATGATCTTGGAGAAAATCGTTTCGCTCATGGTCTTTCCCTTTTACCACGCGGGCTGACGCGCGGACGTTCAATGTTCAGGCAGAGGCGTTCTCAGAGGCTCCCAACCATAGAACAAGCCGCAGCCGGTTGCCAGAAGGGTGGACCGGCGGCCGGGCTGCGTGTTCCCGTTCACAACACCGGGAAGAACGGCTGCTTATTTATCGAAGTTGGGGTGAGTCCCCGCGCCCCGACTGACTATAATGGCGGGGACAACCGCTCACTCTCCAACCGACGGGGCTCTATGGCCACGCTTTTCGTTGAAAATCTGACCGTTGTGGACTTTTCCTACCTGCACGCCAAGCGCGGCATGGTCGGGGAGTCCTGGATCGTGGACCTGGAGCTGTCCGGCGACCTGGACGCCCAGGGCATGGTGTTTGATTTCGGTCACATCAAGAAAGCCCTGAAGCAGGCCGTGGACGAACGGGTCGACCACCGCCTGCTGCTACCCGGGGAAAGCGATCTGCTCGGCCTGCACCGCCGTGATGACGGCCACATCAGCCTGGAGTGGCGCTACCTGGCCGGCGAGATCCGCATGGTGGCCCCCGCCGACAGCATTCTCGAGCTGTCCGGCACGGCGATCACCAAGGCCGGCGTCACCCTCTATCTGATGGACCTGATCCGCGATTCGGTGCCCGACAACGTCACCGAGGTGCGGGTGGTGCTGCGCGAGCAGGATACCGGCACGGCGCCGTTCTACCACTACTCCCACGGCCTCAAGAAACACGACGGCAACTGCCAGCGCATCGCCCACGGCCACCGCTCCGGCATCGAGATCTTCGAGAACGGGCGCCGCAGCCGCTACTGGGAAAAGCTCTGGGCGGACCGCTGGGAGGACATCTACATCGGCACCCGCTCGGACCTGGAAGGCACCTACTACGTGGAAGACGTGCCCCACCACCGCTTCCGCTACGACGCGGAGCAGGGCCACTTCGAGCTGGTGATCCCCGAGGACCACTGCTACCTGGTGGACACCGACTCCACGGTGGAAAACCTCGCCGAACACATCGCCGAGGAACTGGCCCGCGAAGCCCCCGGCAAGCGCTTCCGGGTGCGCGCCTTCGAAGGCGTCGGCAAGGGCGCCATCGCCGAAGCCGGCGAAGACAACCCCGGCCGCGCCAAGGCGGGCTGGCTCCAAGGCTCTTCAGTGCTGTAACCAGCACTGAAGAGCCAGTTGACAGTTGATAGTGGACAGTTGATAGCAAAACAAGGCGTTGCGGATTCGCAACGCCGACTTTGCCTATCGGCAAACACCGCTCCGCCGTGAGCGCGGCTTCTCCCCCGTCAGCCCGCAACGCGCCCTCCCGCGCAGCTATCAACTGTCAACTATCCACTATCAACTGTCTTTTTATGGGTCTTCCGCGAGGATCTGCTCCGCTTCTTCCTGGATCAGGCGGCGCAGCCAGCGGTGGGCAGTGTTGTGGTGCAGCAGGGGCGACCAGGCCATTTTCAGCTCGAACTCGGGGATTTCGAACGGCGGCGCCTTGATCACCAGGCGGGCGTTCTGGGCCTGCATGCGCGCCACCCGGCTGGGCAGGGTGGCGACCAGGTCGTTGTTCATCGCCAGCAGGGCCGGCATCTGGTAGTGGCGGGTAAAAATGCTGATCTTGCGGGTGCGGCCGATACGCTGCAGGGCGTGGTCGATCCAGCCCAGGCCGCCGAGTTTTTCCGGATTCATGCCAAACCCCACCCCGAAGCCGGTCTTCGACACCCAGATATGCTGGGCGGACAGGTAGCTGTTGAGGTCGAAGTGCCGGGCGATGGGGTTGTCGCGGTTGAGCAGGCAGGAAAACGAATCCCGCCACAGAGTGACCTGGTGGAAGGAACCGGGGATCTCGTTGAACCGGTTCACGGCCATGTCCACCCGGCCCTGTTCCATGTCCGGATAGCTCACGTCGGAAGGGGTCAAAAAGTCCAGCACCACGTTGGGGGCCTCTTCACGCAATCGACGCACGATATGAGGTACTAAAGTACCTTCAGCGTAATCACTGGTCATAATGCGGAACACGCGGCGGCTTTCCGCCGGCCGGAACACATCCTCGGGCGTGAACAGGGACTCCGCCTGACTGATCAGCTGACGGACCAGCGGCTGCAGTTCCAGCGCCCGGTCCGTGGCGGTCATGCCCTCGCTGGTGCGGATCAGCAGCGGGTCGCCGAACATATGACGCAGGCGCTTGAGGCAGTTGCTCATCGCCGGCTGGGTGATGCCCAGCTGCTCGGCGGCGCGGGTCACGTTTTTCTCGCGCAGCAGCACGTCCAGGTACTTGAGCAGGTTCAGATCGGCGCTGGCTATATTCATGGCATGAATGCCCGGAGCAGACTATAAAAAGGAAGGGTATACCAAACCGAGGCAAGATGTTAACCGTGTCGCTTTCTGGGCCTCCACTGGGACAGACGTATCGATTTAAAGCAAAAAAATGCGTATCGTGATGTTTTTCCCAGGGTGTAGTACGCACTATGAAACAGGCGGAACGTACCCGGTCCGAGAAGTTCGTGGTTCGCTTTCCTCTCGGTATGCGGGACTGGGTCGCCCGGGCGGCCGGCGTGAGCCACCGCAGCATGAACGCGGAAATCGTCGCGCGGCTCAGGCACAGCATGGACAACTGGCCGGATCAGCTGCCCGGCGACGAGCCCGCGGTGCCGGCGGGGGACGAAGAGCGCTTCCTGCTCGACCACTTCCGCCGCCTGCCCGCCGCCAAGCGACGCGCGCTGATCGCGTTGCTGGACGGCAGCCGGCCGACTGTCTGAAAACTGACCATAGCGACGGCGCGTTCAGCGCCCGATGGTTTAGAGCGTCAAGTGCCATTACTCTAAACTTATTATGCGATGACCCGATGGTTGCGATGTCGACCGGCAGGTGAGTTGATCACGCCGGCGGTATCAGGGGGATAAAAGCAGTTGAAAAACGAACCTCAACGGACGAGTACCTTACCCAACGGCAACGACATCAGGCTGCCCTGGCACCTGCGTTTGCCCGCCCCGCTGGAGCGTGATTTCGCGGATTATTTCCGCGGCAGCGTGGCCAGCGTGACACCCTGGGCGGCGGCCAGCCTGGTGGCGCTGCTGATTCTTGCCCTGATCGTGGAATACACCATTTCGCCGGAGGCCGCCGCGGTGACCTGGCGCCCGCGGTTGTTGTGCGTGATGCTGATCGTGGCCACCGCCCTGATCGCGCGCCGGGCGGACTGGCGCCGCTGGCTGCATGTGTCCAGCCTGGCCGTGGCGTTCGCGGTGGCGCTGACCGGCAACTGGATGGGCCTTAACGTGGACCACGCCATGGCGTTCGGGCTGTTCCTGCAAACCCCGCTGGCGATACTGATGGCCTGTGTGGTGTTGCGCGTGCCCTTCCATCTGGCCGCCGTCAGCAGCCTGGCGATGCTCGGCATTCTGGTTCTGACGCTGTTCGGCAGCGACCGCGTGGACCGGGACCTGTCGCTGGTGTTGTTGCTGCTGTCGGTGGCCAGCGCCAGCATGAGTCTGTTCGGCCAGTACATCTACGAGCGTCTGCTGCGCCAGCACTTCCTGTCCGAGAACGTGCTCTTTCAGCACCGCGACGAGCTGCACTCCGCCAACCGCATCCTTGAGAACCAGGCCACCGTGGACGGTCTCACCGGCTGCCTGAACCGCCGCGGCATGGAAAACCGCCTCGACGAGGTGCTGCACGGTTTCGGCCGGGGCGGCGTGTCCGAACGCATCACCCTGGTGCTGTTCGATATCGATTTCTTCAAGCAGTACAACGACACCTACGGGCACCTGGCCGGCGACGACTGCCTGAAAACCGTGGCCTCGATCCCCCGCTCCATGGCCCAGAACAGCAAGGATTTCGTGGCCCGTTACGGCGGCGAGGAGTTCGTGGTGGTGCTGGTGGATACCAGCCTCAAGGACGCCCTGGTGTTCGCGGAACGCATGCGCACCCGCATCGAACAGCTGGGCCTGCCGCACACCGGTTCCCGGATCAGCCAGGTGGTGACCATCAGCGTCGGCGTCGCCAGCGCCGGCAACTGCGACAACGACGCCACCAATCTGATCAAGTGCGCCGACGAAGCCCTTTATCAGGCCAAGGGCGCGGGCCGCAACCGGGTGGCCTACATGAGCGACCAGGGCCGCGTGGTCACCCTCTGACGGCAAGGCGCCGGCCTAGTAGTAGGGCGAGGGGTCGTCCACGTCCAGTTGCTCCGGATCCAGGGCGGTGCGCGCGTAATCGCGCCAGACGCCGGCGTCCAGAAACAAGCGGTACAGGTCCGGGTCCAGGTGCTGGTTGTCGCGCATGCGCTGCATGATGCCGAGCGCCTCGGACAGTTTGAGCGGTTCCTTGTAGGGCCGCTCGCGGGAGGTCAGCGCCTCGAACACATCGGCGATCGCCATGATCCGCGCCGGCACCGACATCTGCTCGCGGGTCAGCCCGCGCGGGAAGCCGCGCCCGTCCATACGCTCATGGTGGCCGCCGGCGTATTCCGGCACCCGGCGCAGCTTGCGCGGGAACGGCAGGGATTCGAGCATTTCCAGGGTAATGTCCATGTGCCCGTTGATGATGCGCCGTTCTTCTTCGGTGAGGGTGCCGCGCGGAATGCAGAGGTTGTTGACCTCGTCCTCGGACAACAGCGGCCGGCGCTGGCCGTGGGCGTCGATCCACACGGTTTCGGCGATACGCCGCACCCTCGCCTGGTCCTCCGGGGCCATGGATTCGCCGCCTTTATTGATACGCTCAAGAAAGGTGAGGTCGTCGCTGAGGGTCTGCACCGCCTCTTCCATACGCTCGCGGAATTCCGGCTCGCGGGCCGGCTCGGTGAGCGCGTCCCTTTCGTAGCGGCGTTCCGCTTCACTGCGCAGCACCGCGAAGCGGGCCGCCACCATTTCGATGCGGTCGTGCAGGCTGTGCAGCTTGGTGGATTTATCCAGCACCGAATCCGGCGTCGCCAGTTTGCCGCAGTCGTGCAGCCAGGCGGCCACGCTCAACTCGTACCAGCCGTCTTCGTCGAGTTCGAAGTCGGCGAAGCGGGTCTGGTCGTCACAGGCGGCGCGCGCCAGCAGCTCGGTAAGCAGGGGCACGCGCTCGCAGTGCGCGCTGGTGTGCGAACTCTTGGCGTCGATGGCGCGGGCGATCACCTTGACGAAGGCGTCGAGCAGATCCTTGAGCTCCTGAACCAGCAGCAGGTTATTAAGGGCGATGCCGGCGTAGCCGGCCAGCGCTTCGAGCAACGCCAGCGCCGGGGCGGGGACGGCGTCGCCGTGCGGCACCCCGTCCGGATGGGGGTTCACCAGTTGCAGCACGCCCACCACCACCCCTTCGTGGTTGCGCATCGGCACCAGCAGCAGGGAATCGACCTGCCGGACCAGCAGCGGCACCAACAGCGCCAGGTCCTGCGCGTGGAAGCGGTCCGCCCCGGTGAGATGCAGCGGCTGCCCGGAGCGCGCCACGCGCACCGCCGGCCGGTGGGCGTGCTCGTCGTCCAGGGGCAGGCGGGGGCCTTCCAGGGCGCACACCGGCGCGCCGTCCGGGCCGTTGCTGCAGTGCCGGGCGCAGTCCAGCCATTCGGCGTCGCCCTCTTCACGGTACAGCCAGAGCACGCCGGCTTCGGCGCCGGCCAGCACCTGCGCCTCTTCGAGCACGGCCTCGATCAGGGGCGCCAGATCGCGCTGCTCATTGATCTGCCGGGCCACCCGTAACAGAGGCGGAAGATGGGGGTCCGGCACCCGCTGCAACTTGTTCATTCGGTTTCCCTGTCGGTTCGACGGGATAAGCATAGGCACAGGCTGTCGCCAGCGTAAAGGAACCTTGCTTGAACGTGAGAAGGCGATTGCCTACCATTCCCCGGTTCTGATGGGGATTTTTCCCCCAGCCAACCCATTACTCGGATTCCGTGTCACCCATGAGCGTGAGCTATCGACTGCCCGACGGGGCAACTATGGAGTTTGATCAGCCGGCCTCCGCCCTGGAGATCGCCGGACGGATCAGCAAGAAACTCGCCAAACAGGCCCTGGCGGCGAAAGCCGACGGTCGTCTCACGGATGTGTACCTGCCGCTCACCGACGGCAGCGAAGTGGAGATCATCACCCGTGAGCACGAAGACGCTCTGGAACTGATTCGCCACGACGCCGCCCATGTGATGGCCGAAGCGGTGCAGGAACTGTTCCCCGACACCCAGGTGACCATCGGTCCGACCATCGAAAACGGCTTTTACTACGACTTTTACCGGGAAGCGCCCTTTACCCCGGATGACCTGGGCGCGATCGAAAAGCGCATGCAGGAAATCGTACGCCGTAACGAGGATATCCGCCGTGAAGTCTGGGACCGCGACGAAGCGGTCTCTTTCTTCCTCAAGCAGGGCGAGGACTTCAAGGCCGAGATCATCCGCGACCTGCCCGCCGACCAGGAAGTGTCCTTGTACCGCCAGGGCGATTTCATCGACCTGTGCCGCGGCCCGCACCTGCCCGCCACCAGCAAGCTCGGCGACGGCTTCAAACTGATGAAGGTGGCCGGCGCCTACTGGCGCGGCAATGCCGACAACGCCCAGCTGCAGCGCATCTACGGCACCGCCTGGCGCGACAAGAAGGAACTCAACGCCTACCTCAAGCAGCTTGAGGAAGCGGAGAAGCGCGACCACCGCAAGCTGGCCCGGGAAATGGGCCTGTTCCATATCCAGCAGGAAGCGGTGGGCAGCATGTTCTGGCACCCCAAGGGCTGGCGTCTGCGCAAGAACCTGGAAAATTACATCCGCGACAAGATGGTCAAGTACGACTATGAAGAGGTCGCCACGCCACAGTTGATGGACCGCATCCTGTGGGAAAAATCCGGGCATTGGGACAAGTACGGCGACGACATGTTCACGGTCTGCACCCACGACGACCGGGAAATGGCGATCAAGCCGATGAACTGCCCCGGCCACGTGCAGATCTTCAACCAGGGCATCAAGAGCTACCGCGACCTGCCGATCCGCATGGGCGAGTTCACCGCGCTGTTCCGCAACGAAGCCCACGGCGCCCTGCACGGCCTGATGCGCGCCCGTTCGTTCAGCCAGGACGACGCGCACATCTTCTGCACCGAAGAGCAGATCAATCCGGAAACCGCCGGCTTTATCGAGATGCTGCGCGAGGTGTACAAGGATTTCGGCTTCGACGAATTCCGCATCAAGTTCTCCGACCGCCCGGAAAAGCGCGCCGGTTCCGACGAGACCTGGGACAAGGCCGAAGCGGCGCTGCGCGACGCGGTGGAGTCCCTGGGCCTGGAATGCGAGCTGAACCCCGGGGAAGGCGCCTTCTACGGCCCCAAACTGGAGTTCGTGCTGCGCGACGCCATCGGCCGGGACTGGCAGTGCGGCACCCTGCAGGTGGATTTCGTGCTGCCCGAGCGGCTGGACGCGGAATACGTGGCCGAGGACGGCTCCCGCCAGCGGCCGGTGATGCTGCACCGGGCAGTGCTCGGTTCGCTGGAACGCTTCCTGGGTATTCTGATCGAGTCCACCGCCGGCCATTTGCCGCTGTGGATGTCACCCAGCCCGGTGGTGGTGGCGACCATCACCAACGCGGTGGACGACTACGCCGCCGAGGCGGTGGCGCTGCTCAAAGCCAAGGGCATCCCGGCGGAGCTGGATACCCGCAACGAAAAAATCGGTTTCAAGGTTCGCGAGCACTCCAAGGCCAAGACCGCCCGCATCTGGGTGGTGGGCGAAAAGGAAGCGGAAGAACGCAAGGTGGCGATCCGCAGCCTGGGCTCCAAGGACACCCAGGAACTGGGCCTTGAAGACGCCGTGGAGCAGTTGTTTCAGGAAACCCGCGCGCCAATCTGAGGGACGCCCATGTTCAAGGACAACGAACAACAACCCGAAGGCTTCAGCGTCCCGCTTAACGAAGCGCTGGACAACCTGGCGTTCAACGACGCCGGCCTGGTGCCGGTGATCGCCCAGCAGCACGATACCGGCGAGGTGTTGATGTTCGCCTGGATGAACCGGGCGGCGATCGAGGAGACCCTGGCCACCGGGCAGGTGTGTTACTACTCACGCTCGCGCAAGACGCTGTGGCGCAAGGGGGAATCCTCCGGCCAGACGCAGACCCTCAAGGCACTGCGGGTGGACTGCGACGGCGACGTGCTGCTGGCCAGCGTCGAGCAGACCGGCGCGGCCTGCCACACTGGACGGCGTGACTGTTTCTTCTGGAAACTGGACAACGACACCGCGCGCATCGATAAGTCACCGCTTATCGATCCCAAGGACCTTTATGACCACTGACGGACCAGCATGCTGACACTGCATAACACCCTCACCGGCCACAAGGACGCGTTCCAGCCGCTCGACCCGCAACGGGTAACACTCTATGTGTGCGGCCCGACGGTCTATAACTACGTGCACATCGGCAACGCGCGGCCGGTGGTGGTGTTCGACGTGCTGTACCGGCTGCTGTCCCGGCTCTACCCGAAGGTGGTCTACGCCCGCAACATCACCGACATCGACGACAAGATCATCACCGCCTGCGCGGAAACCGGCGAGCCGATGACCGCGCTCACCGAGCGCTACACCGACGCCTTCCGCGAGGACATGGCGGCGCTCAATACCCTGCAGCCGGACATCGTGCCCAAGGCCACCGATCATATCGGCGAGATGACCGCCATGATCGAAACCCTGATCGCCAAGGGCCACGCCTATGAAGCGGACGGCCATGTGTTGTTCGCGGTGGAGTCGATGCCCGACTACGGCAAGCTGTCCGGTCGCAATCTGGAAGACATGCGCGCCGGCGCCCGGGTGGAAGTGGCGGACTACAAGCGCCACCCCGGCGATTTCGTGCTGTGGAAACCCAGCAGCGACGACCAGCCCGGCTGGAAATCGCCCTGGGGCCGCGGCCGGCCGGGTTGGCACATCGAGTGCTCGGCGATGATTCACAAGCACCTGGGCGATGTGATCGATATTCACGGCGGCGGCCAGGATCTGATCTTCCCGCACCACGAGAACGAAATCGCCCAGGGCTGCTGCGCCCACGGCACCGAGTACGTGCGCTACTGGATGCACAACGGCTACATCAATATCGACGGCGAGAAGATGTCCAAATCCCTGGGCAACTTCCGTCTGGTACGGGACCTGCTGGAGAAATTTCCCGGCGAGGTGCTGCGCTTCGCGCTGCTGTCCAGCCACTACCGCTCGCCGCTCAACTTTTCCGCCGAACTGCTGGAGCAGGCGGAAAGCAGCCTGGATTCACTCTATTACGCCCTGCTCGGCCGTGGCGAAACCGTGCACGCCGACCCGGACTTCCGGCTGCCCGAGGATCACCCGGTGCTCACCGCGCTGCTCGACGACCTGAACACCTCCGAGGCGATCAGCGCCCTGCACGCCATCGCGGCGCGCCTCAACAAGGCGGCGCTGGAAGAAAAACCGACGCTCAAAGCGGAACTGCAGGCCGCCGCGCAGCTGCTCGGTCTGCTCGAGGCCGATCCCAGCGCCTGGTTCCAGGACAAGAAAGCCGGCGACGACGACCTCGACAACGCCACCATCGACGGCCTGGTGGCGGAACGCACCCAGGCCAAGAAAGACAAGAACTTCGCCCGCGCGGACGAAATCCGCGACCAGCTCAAGGACGCCGGCATTCAGCTCGAGGACACCCGCGAAGGCACCCGCTGGACGCGCGGCTGAGCAGACGGCGCGACCCTAGAAACGAATCCCGTCGAAGACCGCCGGCAGGTCGTCCTGGCCGGCGTTCTTGAAGCGCGGCTTCTCCAGCTGCGCCTGCAGCCCTTCCAGCGTCACCAGCGGCGCCTTGGTGGCGACCATATTGGCCAGCCACACCGGCACCTTGCCGCCCGGATCGACGAAGGTGCGGAATTCCACCCGCGTCCAGCCGTCCGCCAGCGGCGTCACCACGAACCGATTATCCAGCGCCGGGATGCGCACATAGCCGTCACTGGGCGGCCGCGCGCCCTCGGCGTTGACGCTGTGCAGGGTCACGGCACCGCTTTCCGGCGACTGGCTGACGCTGTTGTCGAGCACCACGTCGCGGTCGGACACCGGCCAGATGCCGTTGAAGCGCATATAGGTGCGCTCGCCGCCGGTGTCCGGCACCGCCTCGCTGGCCTGGACCTGGAAGATCCACTCCGGAAAGGTGTCCACGGCGGTGATCGCCGCCAGGGCCGGCACCGGCCCGTGCGGCACCTCCACCACGCCGCGAAACGCCTTCACCGGGCTGTCGGGCACATCCCGGGTCCAGGTGGACACCTGGTCGCGGGCGTCGGCCTCCCGGTTGGGTTGCCAGGATTGAGCGGCGGCGGAGACGCTGACGGCCAGGAGCAGCAGCCCCGTGCACAGAGACACAAGCGGGTTCAACACGGCGATTCCTCGGTTCGGTGAGAGACAGGCCGCTCAGTATGGGACCGCGCCGCCGGCGCACAAGCACACCGCGCTGGATTGGCCCCTTTTGCACATCACGGTGGCGACACCGGCCCGATAACCGCTATGATGCCCAGTCGACTCAACCCCTGTTGTGACCGGATGCCAACGTGAAACGCCTTCTGCTGGCCGCCCTGCGTGTGTACCAGACCGTACTGAGCCCCTGGCTGGGGAATCAGTGCCGGTTCTATCCGACCTGTTCGGAGTACGCGCGTCAGGCGGTGGAAGCCCACGGCAGCCTGCGCGGTTCCGGTCTGGCGGTGAAGCGGCTGTGCAAGTGCCACCCCTGGCACCCCGGCGGCTTCGACCCGGTGCCCGGCCAGCGTTGCGGGGACGCCCATGAGTGAGCCGCGTCCCCAGGGTCGGTTACTGTTCGTCGCCCTGCTGCTGGTCGCGCAGACGCTGCTCGCCTGGCACGCCCCGGCGCACATCCTCGACGGCCACGACGGCCATTCCGCGATCGTCGCCCACGACTGCGACCTGTGCGTGCAGGGCCACGGCCTGGTGGGCGTGCCCACCCTGTTCACGCCGCCACCGGTTGTTCCCGACACCCACACACGGCCGGCCGACATCCGTCGCCCGCTGGCGGTCACCCCGACCCGCAACCATCCGGCGCGCGCGCCACCCCGCTTCTCCTGAATTCCAAGCACTGACTTCCCTTATCGGGACCGCCCCTGGCGCAGCGCCAGGGCGGCCCGTGGTTGTATTCAGGAGACAACATGAAACGCTTTACTCCCCCCATGGCCGCCGCCACCGTGGCCGCCATGGTCTGGTCCGTGGCGCCCGCCGCCGAGCCGGCGTCCACCGACACCGAAGGCCGGCTGGACGCCGTGGAAGTGTCCGCTTTGCCGCTGGGCAGCGACGCCAATCTGACGCCGGCCTCGTTCGACCTGCTTGAAGACCAGCTGCTGTTCCAGCAAAGCGAAGCCACCCTGGGCGATACCCTGGACGGCCTGCCCGGCGTGCACGCCGACACCTACGGCGGCGGCTCCGGCCGGCCGGTGATCCGCGGCCAGACCGCGCCGCGTGTCAGCGTGCTGTCCGACGGCGCGCAACTGTTCGACATGTCGACCATCTCGCCGGACCACGCCACCACCGTGGAGCCCATGCTGTCGCGCAAGATGGAAGTGCTGCGCGGCCCGTCCACCCTGCTGTATGGCGGCGGCGCCATCGGCGGCGTGGTCAACGTGCTCGACAACAAAATCCCCACGCGCATGCCGGACCGCCCGGTGGAAGGCTTCGTCTCGGCGCGCGGCAACACCGTGGCCGACGAACAGGCCGGCGCCGTGGGGCTGACCGCCCGCGCCGGCGATAACATCGCCATCCATGTGGAAGGCGCCCGCCGCGACGCCGACAACTACGAGGTGAACGGCTTCACCGAACAGGAGATCGACGGCACCTGGGCGGAAAGCAACAACGCCAGCGTCGGGCTCTCATGGATCGGTGACCGGGGCTATCTGGGCGTCGCCTACTCCTACCGCGGCGACCTCTACGGCCTGCCCGGCCACAGCCACGAGTTCGAGGGCTGCACCAGCAACGGCGCCAGCCTGGATTGCGCGGAAGAAGGCCATGAGCACGAGCACGGCGAAGAGGAAGCGCCGTTCGTGGACCTGGACAGCCGCCGCGTGGACCTGCGCGGTGAATACCGCCGGCCGTTCGACGGCGTGGAAGCGGTGCGCCTGCGCGCCAGCCATACGGATTACCGTCACCACGAGATCGAGGAAGGCGAAATCGGCACCAGCTTCCGCCACCGGGGCGTGGACACCCGCGTGGAGGCGGAGCACGCGCCCATCCTCGGCTGGCGCGGCACGGTGGGCACCCAGTTCACCGACGGCCAGATCGAGACCACCGGCGAAGAGGGGCTGTTGCCGAAAACCGATACCCGGGTGGCGGCCCTGTTCGCGGTGGAGCGCTACCGCTTCAACGACCAGTGGCAGCTGGAGGCCGGGGCCCGCTACGAGCACCAGGACCTGGACCCCGATGACGCTCAGCGCCCGCTGCCTTCGGTGAGCGATTCCGCCACCTCGATCTCCAGCGCGCTGACCTGGGCGTTCCGCCCGGATTACAACGTGTCGCTGTCGGTGGCGCGCTCCCAGCGTTTGCCGCAGACCCAGGAGGTCTACGCGCGCGGCGTGCATCTGGCCACCAACACCTATGAGTGCGGGCTGCTTTCCGACACCTTCACCTGCGGCGGCGCCGCCAACGACGCCGACCTGGAAACGGAGACGTCCCACAACGTGGGCCTAAATCTGCGCAAGGTGCAGGGCGATCTGACCTTCGACCTCGGCGTGTTCCACAACCGGGTTCAGGACTACATCTACGCCCGCACCCTGGATCAGATCGAGGAATTCCGCCTGATCAAATACAGCCAGGAAGACGTGGAGTTCACCGGCGCGGAAGCGGAAGCCACCTACCAGTGGACCGACCGCTTCTCCACCACCGCCTTCGGCGACACGGTGTACGCGCAATTCGAGGACAACGGCGACGAGCTGCCGCGCATCCCGGCACAGCGGCTGGGCGCGCGCCTGAACACCTACTGGCGCGCCTTCGACGCGGAGCTGGAGTTCTACCGGGTGTTCGCCCAGGACCGCATCGCCGGCTTCGAAACCCGCACGCCGGGCCACGACATGCTCAATGCCACGGTGAGCTACACCTTCACCGGCAGCCCCCAGTACAGCGCCTTCCTGCGCGCCAGCAATCTGCTCGGCGAGGAAGTGTGGAACCACGCGTCGTTTCTGGCGCGCACGGTACCGGAACCCGGTCGTAACCTGACCGCCGGCGTGCGCCTGACCTTTTGACGCGGAACATCCACAGCAAAAAGACATTGGAGAGAGCTCAATGAAACGCTCATTTTCCCCCACCGGCGCCGCCCTGCTGGCCGCGTCGGTATTGCTTGCCGCCTGCAACAACGACACCGGCAGCACCCCGCTGCCCGGCGGCGAGGACGAACACGACCATGACCACGGCGCGGAAAGCGCCGGCCGGCTGGTGTTCACCCACGCCGACGGCTCTAATTCACGGGTCTATGTGCACGACCTGGAGAGCCGCTCCACCCTGGCGGATTTCGCCCTGGTGCATCCCGCCACGGCGGTCCACAGCAGCCCGGAGCACCGCTACGCGGTGATCGTGCAGCGCGACAACGACCAGGTGGAATTCCTGGACGGCGGCGTCTACCGCCACGACGACCATGTCGACGAGGGCGATCCGGCGATGCTGCCGTTTACCCTGTCCGGCGTGCGGCCCACCCACTACCGCCACCACGGCGAGCAGGCCGCCCTGTTCTTCGACGGCGACAGCGCCAGCGCCGCCCTCAGCCAGTTCCATCTGTTCAGCGATGAGAGCCTTGAAAGCGGCGGCACCCTGGCCCATCAGACCCTGGACACCGCCCATCACGGCATCGCCGAGCCCCTCGACGGTGTGGTGCTGGCCAGCCACGCCGCCGCCAGCGGCGACGCGCCGGACGGCATCAGCGTGTTCGAGCTGCACGGCGACCACTTCCACAATGAAGGCGAGCTGGCCACGGCCTGCCCGGGCCTGCACGGCGGCGCATCCAACGGCACCTTCTCGGTGTTCGGCTGCGACGACGGCGCGCTGGTGGCCGAACTGCACGGCGACCATTTCGACGACGCCAAGATCCCGGTGGCGGAGCGCCTGGCCACGGTGGTGGGCCACCCCGATGTGGCGGAGTTCGCCGCGTTCTCCTACCCCGGCGGCAACCTCTACGCGCTGGACCCGGAAGCCGGCACCGCCACGCAAGTGGACTGGCGCGACGGCGCCGTGGACGGTGACGGCGACCCGGTCTCGGCGCTGGCACGGGGCTTTGACGGCCACGGCGAGCACCTGCTGGTTCTCGACAGCAACGGCGATCTGCACGTGCTGGAGAGCAGCGACTGGAGCCACCGCGGCAGTATCGCGGTGCTCGACAGCGTGCCCGCCAGCGGCCCGGCACCGGCACTGGCGGTGAGCGCCGCCGGCGATCAGGCCTTCGTCAGTGACCCGGCGGCGCCGGCGATCCACATCATCGACCTGGAAGCGCTGAGCCTGGAAGCGGTGCCCCTGGCATTCCCGCCCACCGGCCTGGCCTGGACCGGCGTCGGCGAGGCGCACGACCATGACGGCCACGACGATCACGACGATCACGACGACGATCACGATCACGACCATTAACGCCCTCCGCCCCGGCCGTCCGGCCGGGGCCTTGCGCGTCGCCTTGCGCGCTTCTTTTCACTACAATGCGTTCACGGACAGCATCCCTAATAACCATCCGCAGTAATGATCGGAGTACCCATGAAGCCTTTCCTGTTAGCCGCGAGCCTTGCGCTGCCCCTGACCCTCCTGCCCATTGCCGCCGGCGCCTCCGGCTTCGCGGGTATCGACGTTGTCAGCAGCGAAATCGAACCGGACGACGGCGGCAGCGCCGATCCCACCGCGCTGCAGTTCAAGTTCGGTACCTGGATCAACCGCAATGAAACCCTGGGCGGCGAGCTGCGCCTGGGCCTGGGTATTGATGAGGACGACCTGGGCCGTGGCACCGATGTGGAAATCGACCGCTACTACGGCGCCTATTTCCGTGGTCAGTTCCCCAACACCCTGCCGGTGCGCCCCTACGGCCTGATCGGCCTGACCCGCATGGAAACCACCGAGAACTTCCCCGGCGGCGGCTCCACCGGCGAGAACTACTCCGGCCTCTCCATCGGCCTGGGCGCCGACGTGAGCCTGACCGACGTGGTGTTCGTGAGCGTGGAATACATGCGCGCCGTGGACAGTGGCGGCGACGAAGTCACCAACCTGTCCCTGGGGCTCAACGGCCGCTTCTGAGCGCCGGCGACCCGAGGAGCGACCGCAAGGAACGGCGGTCATAAAAAAAGCCGCGCTATGCGCGGCTTTTTTTGTAGCGGCCTTACGAGCCCCGGTCAGGGAATCGGCAGGTAGCCGCCCTCCACTTCCTTGGTGGCGATGGCCACCGCGTTGTGGGCGTGCAGGCTCTCCAGGTGATTCACCCGCAGCCAGAAGTCCTGGTAGCAGGGCTGGCCGTCCAGAGCCCGCTTCAGGCGCCGCGCGGAATCCTCGCAGAACATCAGGTTCTGGCCGTTGAGCTTGGCGAATTCCTGCTCGTCGACGCGCTTCACGGCGGTCTGCACCGGCGTTTTCAGCGCGCCCTCGATGGAATCGATCAGGGCGGTGATCGGGAAGGCCTCGTCGCAGTCGGTATCCAGCAATACCCGCACCTGGGCCACGGAGCGCTGGCTGTGCGGCGTCGCCATGATGCCTTCCTCGGTGCCCAGCCACTCGAACACCTTCTCCATGTCCACGGAGCCTTCGCCCTCGAAGTCCTTGCGGAACTGCTCCTGGATCAGCTGCCGGGCCAGCGCCGCGGAGCACGGGCAGGTGGAGGAATAGGGCACTTCCACCGCCAGCTCCATGCGCATGCCGTCCGGGGCCAGGGTCGCCTTGATGGTCACCGGGTAGCTCTTCCAGCCGGAGTAGCTGCTTTTCAGCGCCGGCCGGCGCATTGAGTACTCGAAATCGAACTGCACGAAGCCCCGGTCGCTGAGACCCTCGTGGGAGTCGAGGAAATTCTGCAGCAGCTTGCGGATCGAATAGGCGCTTACCGAGTGATCACCGAAGGTTTCCTCCAGCATCAGGTAAAGCCGGGACATGTGAATGCCCTTGGCGTCCGGGTTGGAAAGGTTCACATAGGCCTGGATGGACGTGCTCACCGGGCGTTCGCCGGCCAGGGTGTCGCTGATGCGGGCCGGCAGATGGATCTCGCTCATGCCCACCCAGTCCAGGGTGCTGTGAATGTGTTCCACCATGGAGTTCGTCGCCACATCGGGCATCGACTTGGTGGTTTCCGAACTGCTATCGCGCTTCATGGAAATCTCCGCTGGGACGGCAAAGGACGGAGCATGACCGCTGGCCGGTGAAGGCTGGGACAATTCTCCAGGCGATGCCGCCCGACCTCTCAGGGGCGCAGAGTGTAGCAGAAACCGCCCGGCAAATAGACAGACCGGAACGACGGGATTGGCGATAAAAGCGACAGCCCGGGCCTATCGGCGGCGGGCCCCGTCACAGGGGCGTTTCATCGTCCTCGGCGCGCCCCACCAGCTCCTGGAAGCGCTCCATTTCACGCAGCGGAACGAACATTTCCTCGGCGCGGGCGTGCTGGCGCAGGGCCTCGGAGATGGCCACCGCCTGGCGCAGGTCGCGCAGGGCGTTCTCGGTCTCGCCCAGGCCGGCCCAGGCGCAGGCGCGCTGGTAGAGGGCGTGGGCGTTGTCCTCGTCCACTTCCAGCACCCGGTCGCACAGGCTCAGGGCCCAGCGCTGCTCGCCCAGCTCCAGGGCGGCGTCGGCCTTCCAGGCCAGCGCCTCCGGGTCGTCCGGGCGCAGCTCCAGGATCCGGTCGTAGAGCTCGATCTTCTCTTTGTAGCTGGTTTCCTTGGTGGCTTTCAGCCACAGGCTGTGGATCTCGTTGGTGCGCTCGATCTCTTCCTGGTTTTCGGTGATGGTGCGCGATTTGCGGCGCAGCTCCTGCTCCAGGTCCGCCAGGCGCGACTCGTACTCCACGGTGAGCCGGGACATCTCCTTCTCGGCGTAGACACGGATGTTGTCCTTGAGGTCACGAATCGTCGACCAGCCCACCAGCGCCAGAATCGAGGCGGCGCCGGCGATCAGGTAGAAGAAGTAAGTCACCGTGTTGGTGGCGTAGCCCATGGCCTTGTCGGCCACTTCCAATTCCCGGTCGGTGACGATCCGGTTCATGTCGTTGCGGTACTCCATCATGTCCTGACGGAGGCTGCGCAGCTCACCGAGAATCCAGTTCTCGCGGAACTGGGAAATCACCGGCCCCTTTTCGATCTCGCTCTGCGACTCCACCGGCCCCTCGGCGGGGTCCTCGGCACGGTTCTGCTGCGCGCCCACGGGGCCGCACACCAACAAAAAAAGCAGTAGCCAACGCCGCCACGGCATCACTCGCATCAAGACCCGGTCCTCGATTATTTCGCCGGGCCGGACAATCCGCACACCCGGCCTACGCCGTATACCAGCCAGGCGCTGACCAGCGCCGGCAAAACCTCGAATATGGTCGCATTTAGCCCGGACAGGCGCCAGCCAATTGCCACCGAACTGGCGACAACAATCATCGCGATGGCGAGCGGTTCACGGGGGCGGCCGCCCAGCGCGTACACCACCAGCAACCCGCCGAAGGCGGCGCCCAGCACGCCCCAGGCGAACAACACCAGATTGAAGACGTTCTCCTCGGCGAACAGGGCGATGGTCAGCGATACGCCGACCACCACCAGGGTGGCGATCCGCGCGGTGCCGTAGCCGTGCCAGCGCTTGGGCATCAGATCCCGGGACAGGCAGGCGCTGCAGCTGAGAATCAGCGAATCGACGGTGGAGATGGTGGCGGCGAACAGGCCGGCCAGCACCAGCCCGGTGGCCACCGGGTGCAGCAGCACGTCCGCCATCACCGGCAGCGCCAGCTCGGCGTCCAACTCACCACCGCTCATCACCAGGGACGGGTCCACCGCGCCCTGGTCCATCAGCAGGCGCGCCATCATGCCGACGCCCACCGCCAGGGTGTAGAAGGCCACGAACCACAGGTAATAGTAGGTGCGCGCCCGGCGGATGTTTTTGACGTCGTTGACCGCCATGAAGCGGACCATCACATGGGGCTGGCCGATCACCGCCGCGCCGGCGAAGGTCCAACCGACCAGAAACAGCAAGACGCCGGTGAGACCGCTGGCGGCGGAGTCGGCGGGGAAAAACTGGAAGAAGGTGGGCGACACCTCGTGCAGCCCGGTCCAGGCGGACTGCCAGCCGCCGACGGTGAACACCGCGGTGGTCAGCATCACCGTCATCGCCACGATCATCACCACCGACTGGGCGGCGTCGGTCCACACCGAGGCGCGCAGACCGCCGGAGAAGCCGTAGCAGAGCACCATCACCGCGCCGATGATGGCGCCGGTGCGCAGATCCCAGTCGAACAGCGCCTGCAGCGCCTTACCGCCGGCCTTGAACTGGGCGGCGGCGTAGACCCCCAACAGCAGCACCGCGATCAGCGCCGCCACCACCTTAAGCACCTGAAAATGGCCGCCGCCCCAGCGCGACAGCAGTTCCGGAATGGTCAGGGTGCCGCGTTCCTCGGACACCTCGCGGACTTTACGGGTAACCAGGGTGGCCGCCATCCAGTCGCCCAGAATCCAGCCCACCATCATGGTGAACGCCGGCAGGCCGGTGGCGTAGGTGTAGCCGATCACGCCGATGAACATGAAGCCGGAGTTATTGGTGGCCACCGCGGACAGGCCGATCAGGGAGGGCGGCACGGAGCTGCCGGCGAGCAGATAGTCGGACTGTTCCTTGGAACGAACCAGGACCGAGGAAAAGCCGATAAGCAGAAACAAAAGGAGGAAACCGAGAAAACTGGCAAGCAACATGAAACGCGTCCCTCGGGGCAAAAGCCTCTAATTACTTTGACATCTAAATGTTTTATCTCTAAGCTAGCGTACCACTTATGGCAAGGAATATCTTGGCCATGCGATTGATTCCTGAGCTGATGCCGAGGCAAACATTGCTTTCACATCAAAGTGACGGCGCCACGATTACCCGGTTCTTGAGTCGTGTCGTCAGGCAGTCACATTGATTTGTTATCCAGAGAATTAACCACCATGGCCAAACACGACGAAGTGTTAATCGCCCTGAGACAGATTATTCGGGCCACCGACCTCTACTCCCGCAAGTTGAGCAAGGTGGCCGGGCTCACCGCCCCGCAGCTGCTGATCCTGCAGGCGATAGACGCCCATGGGGAAATGACCATGGGGGACATCGCCACCGAGGTATCCGTCAGCCAGGCCACCGTCACCACCATCCTCGACCGGCTCGAAAAGCGCGGCCTGATCGAGCGGAAAAGGGGTGAACGGGATAAGCGCCGGGTCTATGCTTATTTGACCACCGCCGGACGCGATATCATGGAGCGGGCACCGACGCCCCTGCAGGAGGAATTCATGGACCGATTTTCACGGTTACAGGACTGGGAACAGTCGCAGATTCTCAGCTCCCTGCAGCGGGTAGCCGCGATGATGAACGCCGGTGACATCGACGCCTCGCCGGTGCTTGATCTGGGTGCCATAGACCGCATCCAGCCCGCCGCCGAGGCCCAGCGCCGTCGGCCGCGACCCGACCCTTCTTTCCAAACCGACCAGAAGTGACACCAATGTCTGCAGACGAACCGAAAAAGGCGGATTCATCCTCCGCTGACACAAAAGACGACATCATTTTTCGCAAGCCCGAGAGCCCGGACGGCCCGCGGGTGCACAAGCTGATCGCGGAATGTAAGCCGCTGGATGAAAACTCCGTGTACTGCAATCTGCTGCAGTGCACGCACTTCGCGGACACTTCGGTGGCCGCGGAAATGGATGGCGATCTGGTGGGCTTCATCTCCGGGTACATCCCGCCCAAGCAGCAGAACACGCTGTTCGTGTGGCAGGTGGCGGTGCACGGCAAGGCACGCGGCAAGGGTCTCGCCAAGCGCATGCTGGCGGAACTGATCAAGCGCGACGAAGCGGAAAACGTTCAGTTCATCGAGACCACCATCACCCCGGACAACGAAGCGTCCTGGGGTATGTTCCGCAGCTTCGCCTACGAGCGCCGGATGCCCACCGAAGAGTTCATCCTCTTCGATTCACGCATCCATTTCGCCGGCGAGCACAATGATGAACATTTGCTGCGCATCGGGCCGTTCAACCGCGACGACGCCTAAAACGAATTGAAAGAGACACAGCGAGGTAGAGAGAACCATGGATACGGATATTTTTGACAGCATTGAGTCCGAAGTTCAAAGCTACGCACGCAGCTTCCCGGTGGTGTTCCAGAAAGCCAAGGGCAGCTATCTGTACGACGAAGACGGCCAGGAGTACCTGGATTTTCTGGCCGGCGCGGGCACGCTGAACTACGGCCACAACAATCCGGTTCTGAAAAAAGTCCTGCTCGACTACATCGAGAACGATTCCATCGTGCACGGCCTGGACATGCACACCGTGGCCAAGCGCGACTTTCTGCAAGCGCTGGAAGACTACGTGCTCAAGCCGCGCGACATGGACCACGTGGTCCAGTTCCCCGGCCCCACCGGCACCAACGCGGTGGAAGCGGCACTGAAGATCGCCCGTAACATCAAGGGCCGCGAAAACATCATCAGCTTCACCAACGGCTTCCACGGTGTGACCCTGGGCGCGCTGTCCACCACCGGTAACAGCCACCACCGTGGCGCCGCCGGCGTGACCATGGGCGGCGTCAGCGTGATGCCGTACGACGGCTACCTGGGCGACGCCTTCGACACCACCGAGTACCTGGACAAGGTGCTGCTGGACTCCTCAAGCGGCGTCGACCACCCGGCCGCCGTGATCGTGGAAACCGTACAGGGCGAGGGCGGCATCAACGCGGCCAGCTTCGACTGGCTGCGCAACCTGGAGCGCGTCTGCCGCAAGCACGACATGCTGCTGATCCTGGACGACATCCAGGCCGGCTGCGGTCGTACCGGCACCTTCTTCAGCTTCGACAATGTCGGCATCAAGCCGGACATCATCACCCTGTCCAAGTCGCTGAGCGGCTATGGCCTGCCCCTGGCGGTGGTGCTGCTGAAGCCGGAGCTGGACCAGTGGAAACCCGGTGAGCACAACGGTACCTTCCGCGGCCACAACCTGGCGTTCGCCACCGCCGCCAAGGCTCTGGAGCACTTCTGGAGCGACGACACCTTCGCCAAGGAAGTGCAGAAGAAGGGTGACCTGATCACCGACCGGTTCCGCGATATCGCGTCCGGCTACGACGATCACTGGTTCTACCTGAACGGCCGCGGCATGATGCAGGGCCTGGTCTGCCGTGACGGCGAAATGGCCGAGGAAATCACCAAGGCCGCGTTCAAGCGCAAGCTGGTGATCGAGACCTCCGGCGCCGACGACCAGGTGATCAAGACCCTGTGTCCGCTGACCGTGACCGAAGACGAGATCAACCACGCCATGGACGTGCTCAAGGAAAGCGTCGAAGAAGTCATGAAAGACCGCATCAAGCGCGGCGACGCCAATTCCGTTTCCAGCCTGGCGGGCTGAACCCTTCCCGACTTCCCGGCCGCCCCGCGCGGCCGGGCTTCCCTGTTTTTTTCCATTTTTGTTTTTGGAGGTGTAGATGATCGTTCGCACTCTGGCGGAAGCCGAGAAAACCGACCGTCGCGTGGTCGCGGAAAACGGCAACTGGCAATCCGTTCGCCTGTCCCTGAAAGAGGACGGCATGGGCCATTCCTTCAATATCACCACCATCTTTAAAGGCACCAAGACCCACATCAAATACGCCAACCACTGGGAATCCGTCTACGTGATTTCCGGCAAGGGCAAGATCGAGATGGTGGAAAGCGGCGACGTGCACGAGCTGACGCCAGGCACCATTTACCTGCTCGACCAGCACGACGAGCACTACCTCTATGGTGGCGAGAACGAGGACATGGTGGTGGCGTGCGCCTTCACCCCCCCGCTCAGCGGCAAGGAAGTGCACGACGAGAACGGCGTCTACCCGGCCGATCTTGACTGACAGCGGCACCTGCCAGCCAAGCGAAGAGAACGGAACCCCAGGGTTCCGTTTTTTTTGGCCTGCGCCCCGGGACTCGACAAAAGTCTAATTCCACGGCGCTCCGGAAGCGGGCAAGGTACCGGGCATATCAAGTGCGGGCCAGACCCGCCGACAGCCGGATAACAATAAATCGAACCCCGAACAAACGGCTTGGGAGAGTTTCCGCAGGACCCTGGACGCCCGCGCCAAACCGCACGGGTCGTCCGCTTGACTATCAAGCTGATTCTGATTTTCCACGTCCTTACCTCGGCTGCCAGGCGGCGGCCCCTCTTTTTATTTCTGATTCCTCGCACCGCGGGGCGCGCCGGCGCCGCTTAGACGCTAGTATTGTATCGTCCGGAGATAAAACAGGTCCTAATAATGAGAATACTGATCGCCGACGACCATCCGCTGTTCCGCGCCGCTCTGCGTCAGGCCGTGGAAGTGAGCTTCAAGGACGCCCGTATCCAGGAGGCCGATTCGCTGGCCTCGCTGGAAAAGCTGGGCGACGACCAGGTCCCCTTTGACCTGATTCTGCTGGACCTGCACATGCCGGGGACCCACGGCTTCTCCGGGCTGATCTATCTGCGCGAGCTGTACCGGCGGGTGCCGCTGGTGGTGATCTCCGCCAACGAGGAACTGGAAGTGATCCAGCGGGCGCTGCAGTTCGGCGCCGACGGTTTTATTCCCAAGTCGGCCTCGGTGGAAGCGATGACCCAGGCGGTGCTGAAAGTGATGGAAGGCGAACGCTGGGTGCCGGAGAAGGCACGCCGCCCGCTGCCGCCGGATCTGCCCGACTTCGCCGCCATGCGCGAGCGCATCACCAGCCTGACGCCGCAGCAGTTCCGGGTCATGGGCATGCTCATGGAAGGGCTGCAGAACAAGGTGATCGCCTATCAGCTGGATGTGTCCGAAGCCACCGTCAAAGCCCACATGACCGCCATCTTCCGCAAGCTGGGCGTCCGCAACCGTACCCAGGCGGTGCTGGCCCTGAAGGATCTGGCCATCGAGCCGCCCGGCCTGGCCTGAACCCTGCGCACCTGAAGCGCCGCGCCTAGAGCGCGCGCAGCACCTCCAGCAACGCGGCCTCGCTGACCGGTTTCTGCAGAAAGCCCACGCCCTGCTCACGGGCCCGCACGCGCACCTCTGCGCGGCGGTCGGCGGTGATCAGCATCGCCGGCACCACGTCCTCCCAGCAGCCGTCCAGCGCATCGATCACCTGAAAGCCGGTCTCGCCGTCGTCGAGCTGATAATCCACCAGCAACAGGTCCGGCGCCGGCCGGCCCCGGGCTTCCTCCAGGGCGTCGGCGCGGGAGCGGGCGACGATCGGGTCACAACCCAGGGCGCGCAGCAGCGCCTCCAGGCTGGCCAGCAACGCCGGATCATTATCCACACAGAACACCCTCAACCCGGCCACGTCGCGCTGATCGGACACCGCCGGTTCCGGCGGGGACGCCACCTCCGGCTCGCCCACCACCAGCGGCACGGAAACGGCGAACACGGTGCCGCGCCCGGGCCAGGAGCGCACACTGATGCGGTGCTCCAGCAGCCGGCAGATACGGTCGGCGATCGCCAGCCCCAGACCGAGCCCCTTGATCTGTCGGCGCCCCAGTTGCGGCAGGCGCTGGAACTCATGGAACACGCGCGCCTGCTGGTCGTCCGGAATCCCCGGGCCGGTGTCCCAGATCTCGATGGACAGCGTGTCGCCGCGACGGCGGCAGCCGAACAGCACCCGGCCGCGCTCGGTGTAACGCACCGCATTGGAGAGCAGATTCTGCAGCACCCGACGCAACAGCGCTTCGTCGGTGCGCACCTGCAGATCACTGAACACGGTGCGCAGGGTGAGCCCCTCCGCCCGCGCCAGCACGCTGAACTCCTGCCCCAGTTGCTGCATCAGCGGGCGGACCGCCACGGTGCGCGGGTGCGCCTGCATGGTGCCGGTGTCCAGACGGCTGATCTCCAGCAGCGCGGAAATAATCTGCTCGGCGGCACGCAGCGAGCTGTCGATATGCCCCAACACTTCCCGCTCATAGCCGAACGCCTCGTCCTTGCGTGCCAGACGCTGGGACAGGGACGAGGCAAACAGCTGCGCGGCGTTCAACGGTTGCATCAGGTCGTGGCCGGCGGCGGCCAGGAAGCGGGTCTTGCCCTCGTTGGCCTGCTCCAGCTGGCTGTTCAGTTCCGAGAGCCGCCGGGTGCGCTCGGAGACCATCTGCTCCAGGTTCTCGTTGATCTGGCGCAGGGCGATTTCGTCGCGCTTGCGTTCGGTGATGTCCATGTAGGTGCTGACGAAACCTCCGCCCTCCATGGGGTTGCCGCGCACCTCCACGATCACGCCGTTGGGCAGCTCCCGCTCGAAGCGGTGGGCGCTGCCCTCGCGCAGCAACTGCACCCGTTTATTGACGTCCTGCTCCAGGTCGTCGCCGGCGTAAAAGCCGCGCTCGGCGTTATGCCGGTAGACTTCCTCGATGGGACGGCCCAGGCGGATAAAGCCCTCCGGGTAATCGAACAGGTTCACGTAGGCCTGGTTCCAGGCGACGATATTGAGGTCGCGGTCGACCACGCAGATGCCCTGGCTGATGGTCTCGATGGTGGTGCGCAGCAGCTGGTGGTTGAACTGGATCAGCTGCGAGGCCTCATCCATGATCCGCACCATGTCGTCGCGGCGCACGTTCTGCTTGCTGAGCAGCGAGCCCATCACAATGCGGGCGGTGGACGCGCCCATGGCGCCGGCCAGCAAACGCTCCACGTAGCGCACCAGATGCAGCGGCGCCGGCAGCGCCGGGTCCTCCGATATCTGGCGGCGCTGCAGATAATCAAAGAACAGCGCCCGCGCGCGCGGGTGGCCCAGGCCCCGCTCACACACCTGCAGCAGCTCGCCGGTGGTGATCAGCGGGTGGCCCATGCCCTCGCGCCACCAGTCGGTGGGGGTGTCCACGAAGCGGGTGGCCTGAGTGTCGTCCAGCGGCGCCTGGGTGGCGCGGCGGGACAGCCACACATAGGCCAGCAGATTGAGGCTCAGGCTCCAGAACACACCGTGGGTGAGCGGCTCCAGCCCCTCGATGGCGAACAGCGCATTGGGCCGCAGTATGCCCAGCCCCAGCAGACCGGCCCGGTTGAGGTAATCCACCCACTCCACCGGCAGCATCAACGGCAACAGCAGGCAGTAGCCCCACACCAGAAAGCCCACCGCCAGGCCGACAAAGGCGCCGCTCTGGTGGCCGCGCCGCCAGTAAAGCCCGCCCAACAGCGCCGGCGCCAGCTGCGCCACCGCCGCGAACGACAGCAGGCCGATGCGCGCCAGCCCTTCAAAACGGTCGATCAGAATATGGAACAGGAACGCCAGCGCCAGCATTACCACAATGCTCAGCCGTCTGAGCAGGCGCACCTGGTTACTCAGGTCCGAGAGTTCCTCGTCGCCCTGGATCCGGTACTGCACCCAGGCGGGCATCAGCACCTCGTTGGTGAGCATGATCGCCAGCGCCATGGTGGACACGATCACCATGCCGGTGGCCGCCGCGATGCCGCCGATGAACGACAACAGCAGCAGCCCCTGATTGTCGGCCGCCATGGGCAGCGACAGCATGTACATATCCGGCTGCGTGGAGCCGGGCTGGGTGATCATGCCGGCGGCCACGATCGGCAGCACGAACAGGGCGAACAGGCCCAGGTAGGTGGGCAGCACCCAGCGGGCGGTGCGCAGGTGCTGCAGGTCGTTGTTTTCCACCACGCCGGCATGGAACTGGCGGGGCAGGCAGATGATCGCCAGCATCGACAGCAGCAGCGCGGTGACGAAGCTCTGCGAAAACAGGGCCGGCTCGAACACGGAGCGGATCGCCGGCACGTCACGGACCCGCTGCCACATGTCCACCGGGCCGTCGAAGATCGCGAACAGGCAGAACAGGCCGATGATCACGAACGCCACCAGCTTGATGAAGGATTCAAAACTCACCGCCAGCATCAGCCCGGACTGGTGCTCGGTGGCGTCGATATGGCGGGTGCCGAACAGCAGCGTGAAAATCGCCATCAGGGTGGCCACCACCAGGGCGATGTCCGGCGACGGCGCCACCTGGGGGCCCACCACATGCTCGAAGGACAGGGTCACTGCCTTGAGCTGCAAGGCGATGTAGGGCAGCACGCCGACCACCGCCACCAGGGTCACCAGCACCGCCAGTTGCCGGGACTTGCCGTAGCGGGCGGCCATGAAGTCGGCGATCGAGGTGATGTGGTGCTGCTTGCCCACCGACACCAGCTTATAAATCAGCTCGCCGCCCAGCAGCATGGTGAGGATCGGACCCAGATAAATGGGCAGGTAGGTCCAGCCGTTGCCGCTGGCCTCGCCGACGGCGCCGTAAAAGGTCCAGGAGGTGCAGTACACGCCCAGGCCCAGGCTGTAGGTCCAGGCGTTATTGACCACCCGCAGGCCGCGCCGCTCGGCGCGGTCCCCCCACCAGGCGATCACGAACAGCACCATCACATACAGCAGGGCGAACACACCCAGCTGCCAGAGACTAAACAAGAGAGCGCCTCCGTCCGATCATCACGGCTTTACCACTGAAACAGCACCGCCACGAAACGCAACACCACCGCCAGAATCATCACCAGCAAGCCGGCGCGCTGGATCTTGAACTCGGTGACCGACAGCGCCATGCCCCGGCGCCAGAAACGCAGCACCCCGCCCCAGTCGCCGGTGCGGCGGATGTATTGACCGTAGGCCACCAGCACCAGCAGCAGGCCCAGCGCCAACAGCGCCCCTTGCAGGTATTGCATTGTTATTCTCCGTTTATGGTTCGCTTTTCAGCTTCAAGTACATCAAGGCGGCGGTGGTGGCGTCGCCGCGGGCGCTGTGCCGGCCGATCACCGGCACGCCCAGCTCACCGGCGACGCGCTCGAAACGCAGGTCCGGCAGCGATTCCGGATTGCGATAATGGTGCCGCCGCCGATACAGGTCGGACAACTCGATCACCGGGTTGGGCAGGTCGAACCCCAGGGACGCACGCAGATAGCGGTTGATAATCCCCAGATCGAAATCCAGACACCAGCCCACCAGCGGCCGGTTGCCGATAAAGTCGAGCAGGTTGCGCAGGCCTTCTTCCACCGGCACGCCGTCGTGCAAGTCCACACCGCGCAGACCGTGAATGCAAATCGACTCGCCGTCCAGGCTGGCCGGCCGCGCCATGCGCAGGTCCAGCGCCGCGCCCGCCTGAACCCGGCCGGCGCTGACCGGTACCGCGGCCACCGAGACCAGCTCGGCGGTGCGGGTGTTCAGCCCGGTGGTTTCGCAATCCAGCGCCATCACTTCGTCGCCCGGTGGCGCCGCGAACAAATGACCATAGGGGCCCTTGCCGTGGCGCCGCCGTTGCACAAGACGCTTCAACATCGTTAGTACTCCAGATGAAAACGCCGGGTCAGGCGCTTCTTGAACTCATTGACCACCTGCAGGGACTCCCTGAGCAGGTCTCTCTCCAACGGCGACAGCGCCTGTATCAGCAGTTGGTTGTTGCGGCCCTCTTCATCGTTGCCCTCCAGACGGGCCAGCTGCTGCTTGAGCCGCAGCTCCGCGAACAGCGCCATGGACTCGCCCAGTTCCTCGGCGAAGCCGGTCTCCATATGCCCCGCCTCCACCAGCCTGTCGAGCCGGCCGAAGGTACCGGTCTCACCGACGCGGTGTTGCAGGGACATGGCGCGCACCCCGTGCACCACCGGGAACAGGCCGCCCTTTTTGATATCGATGCCCTGCTGGGGCTTCTTCAGGGCGCCGAACCAGTTCAGCGGGGTGGAGAACTTCAACAGCGGCCGGGCAAAGCGCGACAGGATCAGATCGTTGTTGCTGCATACCCGGAACAGGTCCCGCCGCAGCTCATCAACCAGCTCGGTGCGCCCCGCCGCCGGGTGCGCGTCGAGCAGAATCGCCAGGTTCATCATCGAGGCGTCGTCGCCCTGCTTGGCCCAGCGGCCGATGCGTGCCTTCCAGTCGGTGGCACTGCCCACCCACTCCGGGTTGGACACCATGATATTGCCCGGACAACGGGGGTAGCCGAGGCGCAGCAGGGTTTCGGTGAACCGTTGCATGTGCGCGTCGCGTTCCGGCCAGTTCTCCGGATCGTCGACGATCAGGGCGTTGTCCTGGTCGGTCTTGAGGATCTGCTCGCCCCGCCCTTCACTGCCCAGCACCAGCAGGCAGCCGTGCTCCTGATGGCTCTCCGGCACCACGAACTGGAACGCCTTGCTGATGATGCGTCCGTTCAGCGCCGCCAGCAGATCCATGGCGAAGCGCATCTTGACGCCCTGCGCCATCAGCGCCTGGATCAGTTCCGGCAGACGGGCGCTGGCCATCGCCAGCGCCTCCAGGTTGTCCGCCTTCTCCACTTCCAGCCCCACCACGTAGGAGCGACTGGAGAAGAAGCTGAGCACATCGGTGAGCTCCACCACGCCCACCGGACGGCGGCCGTCCATGACCACCACCCGCTGCACCTCGTGGCGGGTCATGCTGACCAGGGCGGCGAACAGAAACTGATCCGGCGGCACCGTCACCAGCTCGAAACTGGCCAGCGCCAGGGCGCGGGAGTCCGGGGTCAGGCCGTCGTTGACCAGGCCGCGCAGCAGGTCGGTTTTGGTGATCACGCCCACATGACCGTCGCGCTCCATCAGCAGGCTGTCGGCGTTGTGCTCGTTAAGCGCGGCCACCGCCTGGGCGATGGTGCCGCCGCTGTCGAGTATCAAAGGCTGGCGCATGCATTGATGCACCTTGGCGAGCATAAAGCCCGCCATGGTCACCCCGCCCTCGCGCCGCTCGGCAAGAAGCTGGTTCTTGCTGGCGAGGCGCTGGCGGAAGTAATCGTCGAATTCTTTCTGATCCTGGCACAACGACTGGAACAGGTCGGCCGGTATCAGATAACACAGAGTTTCTTCTTCGGTAATAAACCGGTAACGGCTGCGACCGTTAAGCACGCTGAGCGCGCCGAACAGATCACAGGCACTGTAGACACCAAGCCGTCCCGCCTCCGCGGGAAGGGTCGGGTCCAGTTCCAGAACCGCGCCTTTGTGAACCATATAAACAAACTGCGCCGGATGGCGCGCTTCGATAATCACCGTACCGGCTTCGAAGTACGCCATTTCCATGGCGTTCTCGAGACGGTGGCGGTGTTCCTCGTCCAGCAATGAAAACGGTAGTTGGGTAAAGTCCACGTCGATCATGGCCAGGTCCTGAACGGAGATCGGGGCCGCGCGGATACGCGGCCCCGATATTCAGCTTACTCCGTTTGTAGTAGCGCCGTTAGTGGGCGGAAGCCCCGCCGGCGCCACGCGGTACGCGGATGTCTTCAACGATATGCTGGATGTGCTCCGGCGGCGGCGCGGTCACACGGGATACCGCGAACGCGACGATAAAGTTGAGGACCATACCGACGGTACCGATGCCCTCCGGTGATACCCCGAACAGCCAGTTCTCGGCGCTGTTCAGCTCCGGCGACACGAACTTGAAGTACACGATGTAGGAGAAGGTGAAGGCCAGGCCTACCGCCATACCCGCGATCGCGCCCTCTTTGTTCATGCGCTTGTAGAAGATGCCCATCAGAATCACCGGGAAGAAGCTGGCCGCGGCGAGACCGAAGGCGAACGCCACCACCTGCGCCACGAAGCCCGGTGGATTGATACCGAAGTAACCGGCGATCAGGATCGCCACCACCGCGGCCAGACGCGCCGCCAGCAGCTCCTGTTTCTCGGAAATATCCGGTTTGAGCGTTTTCTTCAGCAAGTCATGGGACACCGCCGACGAGATCACCAGCAGCAAGCCGGCCGCCGTCGACAATGCCGCGGCCACGCCACCGGCGGCCACCAGTGCGATCACCCAGGCCGGTAGATTACCGATCTCCGGGTTCGCCAGCACGATGATGTCACGGTCGACATACACTTCGGCGTCGTTATCGTTGATCTCATTGGTGACCACGCGCTGACCGTGGGAGCCGGTCACTTCGTCGCGGTCACCGGCGAAGGTCGGCGTGCCCTTGAAGGCGGCGCCGGCGGACATCTGTACCCGGCCGTCGTCGTTCTTATCCACCCAGCCGATCAAACCGGAGTTTTCCCAGTTATAGAACCAGCCCGGCAGCTCTTCGTACTCGGTCTGGTGCACGGTTTCGATCAGGTTGGTACGCGCGAAGGCGCCGACCGCCGGAGCGGTGGTGTACAGCAGGGCGATAAACAGCAGCGCCCAGCCGGCACTGATACGCGCATCACGGACCGTGGGTACGGTGAAGAAACGCACGATAACGTGAGGCAAACCGGCGGTACCGCACATCAGCGCGGCGGCGATGAAGAACACATCGATGGTGGACTTCTGACCTTCGGTATAAGCACCGAAGCCGAGATCCTGAACAATGCCGTCCAGTCGCTCGAGCAGGTAGACACCGGTGTCGTTACCGGCGGCGTCCAGTACCGTGGCGCCGAAGCCGGTCTGCGGCAGCACATGGCCGGTCATCAGAATGGACAGGAACACCGCCGGTACCAGGAAGGCGAAAATCAGCACGCAGTACTGGGCAACCTGGGTGTAGGTAATCCCCTTCATGCCGCCGAGGACGGCGTAGAAGAACACAATCGCCATGCCGATCACCACGCCCATGTTCACGTCCACTTCCAGGAAGCGGGCGAACACGATACCCACGCCGCGCATCTGGCCGGCCACATAGGTAAAGGAGATAAAGATCACGCAGATCACCGCGACGGTACGCGCCACGTTGGAATAGTAACGATCACCGATGAAGTCCGGCACGGTGAACTTGCCGAATTTTCTCAGGTAGGGCGCCAGCAGCATCGCCAGCAACACATAACCGCCGGTCCACCCCATCAAATACACCGAGGCGTCGTAACCGGAGAAGGCGATGATACCCGCCATGGAAATAAACGATGCCGCGGACATCCAGTCCGCCGCGGTGGCCGCGCCGTTGGCGATCGGAGATACACCGCCGCCGGCGACGTAGAAGTCTTTCGTGGATGACGCCCGCGACCAGATCGCGATGCCGATATAGAGCGCGAACGAGCCACCGACGAAAAGATACGTTAGTAGTTGAACATCCATCTCTTGGTCCTCTTTGTTATTTTCGCGGCGCTCACTCTTCGTGGACGTCGAATTTTCGGTCGAGCTTGTTCATGGTGAAGGCGTACATCCAGATCAACACCAGGAACACATAGATCGAGCCCTGCTGGGCGAACCAGAAACCCAGTTTGAAACCGAAGAACTGAATGTTATTGAGTGCATCCACGAACAGGATGCCGCAGCCGTAGGACACTACGAACCAGATGATGAGATAGGTGAAGATGAGCTTGAGATTAGCGGCCCAGTAGGCACGGGCGTTTTCTTCTCTCATTTGTTTACCCCTTTGCGCACTGACAAACACGGGACCCGCGTTGACACGGGCCAGCTGGCTCAAGAGTAAACAAAGGTGTGTTCAGCCACAGTATGACTTTAGTCGAAGGGCCTGGAGCGGGTTCAGCGGACGTAAAGCGCGCGCATCAGCCAGTCGTTCAGCGACACCACCGTGCCGCCCTTGTGCAGGGCTTCGATAAAACTGTCCTGAAGATCGCACAGATCGCCGTTGAGAAATTCCGGCTGCAGCACCCCCCCGTGGGAGACCTGCACGTCTTCCCAGCCGAAACGCCCGGCGACTTCTTCCACCAGTTTAAAGTCGTGGACGCTGTAACGGGGACGACGGCAAAACACAATCAGAACGTAGCGCTCCCCGGCTTCGTATTCCGGTTCCATGGCTCTGGTCGCCTCACCCTCGGCGAAAAAAGCGTGTACCTCGTACATGTTCCGCTCTCCTGCAAAACCCTGTTCACATAACCGCCTTTTAAGGGATAGCACGGACCATGCCGGTGTCGTGATCGAAAAAAGGTTAAAGGCCCCCCTAAAAAAATGAAAACATGCGGCGGGGGACGCCGAGGGTATGGCGGAGAAGCGCTCATCGCGGGGCTTACAGCGGCGGCCGCTTGCCCGGAACCGGGCCCCAAACCGGGCTCCGAGAGGGCTGAAACAGGCCTCGAAAGGGCCTTTGGAAAGGCAGGTTTCGGCCTAAAAAGATACAACCTGGCCGTCGTTGTTTCCCCCTGACTCGCGCTCCAGAATGGCGCGCAGATCCGCCAGCCGCGTCTCGCGCTTCACCGACTCCATCAGCGGCCCCGCTTGCGGCCAGCGCCGGCGGCTGTAGCTGAGCCATTGCTTGACCCGGCCGCACAGCTGCGCCTCGCTGCCGGTGCCGACGATGTCGGCGCCGAAAGCACGCAATACCGCCAGCACTTCCGGCCAGCCGGCGGGTTCGCCGCCCGCCACTTCGCGGGTCAGCAACGGGTTGGCCACCGCGCCGCGCCCCAGCATCAGATCCTGGCAACCGCTCTCCGCCTGGCAGCGGCGGGCGTCCTCGAGGGTCCATATTTCGCCGTTGGCGATCACCGGCAGAGTGACCCGCTCACGGATGGCGCCGATCCGGTCCCAATAGGCCGGTGGCCGGTAACCCTGCCGCTTGGTGCGGCCGTGCACGGTGAGCCAGGCGGCGCCGGCCTCCTGCACGCCCAGAGCGTTATCCAGCGCCAGATCCATGTGCTCGTTGCCGAGCCGCATTTTCACCGACACCGGTATGTGGGCGGGCACCGCCGCGCGCACCGCCCGGGTCACCGCGTGCACCCGCTCCGGCTCATCCAGCAGGATGGCGCCGCCGCCATGGCGGTTGACGATCTTCGCCGGGCAACCGAAATTGAGGTCGATGGCCGGCGCCCCCAGTGCCACCGCCTGGGCGGCGTTGTCCGCCATGCTCACCGGGTCCGAGCCCAGCAACTGCAGATGCACCGGGGTGCCGGAACGGGTGCGGGCGCCATCGCGCAGCTCCGGGCACCAGCGGTAGAAGACACGGGGCGGCAACAGCTCGCCGCTGACGCGCACGAACTCGCTGACACACCAGTCGTAGGTGCCGACATCGGTGAGGGCCCGGCGCACCCAGAAGTCCGCCAGACCCTCCATGGGGGCGAGGATCCGTTTCATGGGCGCGGAGTCTAGCATGCCCCCCTGCTTCAGGTGTTGAGGATCACCCCGCCGTTGACGTGCAGGGTCTGGCCGCTGACGTAGGAGCTGTCGGCGCTCGCCAGATAGACATAAGCCGGCGCCACCTCACACGGCTGCCCGGCCCGGTTCATCGGCACCTGCCCGCCGAACTTGGCGACCTTCTCTTCATCGAAACTGGCCGGAATCAGCGGCGTCCAGATCGGCCCGGGGGCTACCGCGTTAACGCGGATGCCCTTGCTGATCAGCGCGGTCGCGAACGAACGCACCAGCGCCTGTACCGCGCCTTTGGTGGCGGTGTAGTCGAGCAGCGTGGGGTTGCCTTTGAACGCATTGATCGAGGACGTGGAGATAATCGTGTCGCCCTCGTGCAGGTGCGGCAGCGCCGCCTTGGTGAGATAGAAATGGCTGAACACATTGGTGCGGAAGGTGCGTTCGAGCTGGTCGTTTTCCAGTTCGGTGATCTCCTTCCAATCGTATTGTTCCGCCGCGTTATTCACGACGATATTAATATCGCCCAGGTCATTGAGGGTACGGGCGACAGTCTCATGGCAGAACGTGGGATCGCCGACATCGCCACGAATCAACACGCAACGGCGGCCTTCCGCTTCGACCAGATCAGCGGTCTCCCGTGCGTCGGTTTCCTCTTCCAGGTAGACCAGCGCGCAATCCGCGCCCTCGCGGGCGAAATGCAGCGCCACCGCGCGCCCGATACCGCTGTCGCCGCCGGTGATCAATGCCACCTTCCCGAGAAGCTTATCGGAGCCGCGATATTCATCACGTATGTACTGCGGCTCCGGCGTCATCCGGTGTTCGTCGCCCGGCTGCTCGTCTTGATGCTGGGGAGGGAAATGTGATCTGTCGCTCATGGCTGCTCTCCTTGCAGAGTGAGTCGGCCTGCGTCCAGCGGCCGGGAATGGCTTTCAACATGGATCAGCATAGGAGAGGGCCGCTCAAAACGGCCAGCGTCGGGTCGTAAAATCATGGTAAGTCGGGGGAAGGGACGAGCGGCGAGACCGAAACGGAGCGGCGAAAGAGCCCCGCCGGCTCCGCAAGCGAAACGCCATAGATTAAGGAGATCAGAGGAAGAAGCCGCTTGCGACGACCCGGCGGGCATTTCACTATAGGACGGCGCCCGGCGAGGCGGAAGGGCGTGTTTAGACCCTTTTGGAATCAACCGGAACTGCTCATTACGGCACCACCCGTTGTGAGCACTCACACACCTCCAGAGTCAGGAGTTGCGCCAATGACCACCTACGAAGGCGGCTGTTTGTGCGGCCAGGTCCGCTACCGGATCAGCGGCCCGTTTCACCAGTTCCACCTGTGTCATTGCTCGCGCTGCCAGCGCTTCAGCGGCACCGCCCACGCGGCCAATCTGATCGCCGCCGCCGACGCGCTGGAATGGCTCAAAGGCGAGGATCAGGTGCGCCGTTTCGACCTGCCCGAAGCGAAGAGTTTCTCGCGCGCCTTCTGCGTCCAGTGCGGCAGCATGGTGCCCCATGAAAAACGCGACGGCAGCGGCGTGATCGTCCCCGCCGGCGGACTGGACCAAACCCCGGACCTGGACCCCAACGATCACATCTTCTATGCCGACCGGGCCGGTTGGTACGACACCGGCCTGGGCGCGAAGAAGTACGACGGGCCGCCCGGCGCCTGAAGCCAGGGCCGGCGGCCGCCCCAATTGACCCCCCGGCGGTGCTGAAGTATGTTGCGCCGGCCATCCCACGAGGTCACCCGAGGTTATCGCACACATGGCCAAAAAGACCCCGCAACTGGAACAATCCCTGGACAGCCTGGAAGCCCTTGTGGAACGCATGGAGTCCGGCGAGCTGACCCTGGAAGAATCCCTGCAGGCGTTCGAACAGGGCGTCAAACTGACCCGCGAGTGCCAGCAGGCGCTCAGCCAGGCGGAGCAGAAGGTGCGCATCCTGCTGGAGCAGGACCCGCAAGCCGAGCCGGTGCCTTTCGAAGGCCGCGATGACCAGTAACCTCAACGCCCTGGACCCGCTCAACGCCACCGTGCGCGCGCGGCTCGACCAGGCCCTGCGCGACCATCTGCCGGACCCCGCGGCCAGCGACGCCCCGCGCCTCGCCGAAGCGATGCGCTACGCGGCCCTGGCCGGCGGCAAGCGGATCCGCCCGATGCTGGTGTACGCCGCCTGCCGGCTCGCCGGCGGCAGCCTGGAACAGGCCGACGTGCCGGCGGTGGCGGTGGAGCTGATCCACGCCTACTCCCTGGTCCACGACGACCTGCCGGCGATGGACGACGACGATCTGCGCCGGGGCCAGCCCACCTGCCACCGCGCCTTCGACGAAGCCACCGCGATCCTCGCCGGGGACACCCTGCACACCTTCGCCTTCGAGCTGCTCAGCCGCGCCGGCGACTACCCGGACGGCGCCCGCGTCGGCATGGTGCGCGCGCTCACCCAGGCCGCCGGCGGCGCCGGCATGGCCGCCGGGCAGATGCAGGACATGGCCGCCCATGGCCAGCTGCAGGACGTGGCCGCCCTGGAACGCATGCATTACCTGAAAACCGGCCGCCTGATCACCGCCAGCCTGACCCTGGGCTACCTGGCCGCCGGCCGCCCGGACGCCGAGCTGGCGCGCAACCTGACCGCCTACGGCGACGCCATCGGCCTGGCGTTCCAGATCCAGGACGACATCCTCGACGTGACCATGGACACCGAACAGCTCGGCAAACCCAGCAAGTCCGACGAGAAGCACGGCAAAAGCACCTTCCCGGCCCTGCTCGGCCTGCAGGCCAGCCGCGAGCGCGCCCAGGCCCTGTGCCGGCAGGCCCGCGCCGCCCTCGCCGGCTACGGCGACGCCGCCGGCCCGCTGCAACAATTGGCGGACTACATCGTGCAGCGGTCTCACTAGATCACTGACGACGGGCCCCAAGGATCGTTATAATGCCCTCCCCTTGCCAAGCCGACGCCGACTGATTCAGGCTCCCAATCAATGCAAAAGACGTTTACCGACATTCCGCTGACCCGCCCCCACACGCCGTTGCTGGACCGCATAGGCGCGCCGGCGGACCTGCGGCGACTGCCCGAAACGGACCTTGAGCAGATGGTGGACGAACTGCGCGCCTACCTGCTCTACGCCGTGGGTCGCGCCGGCGGGCATTTCGGCGCCGGCCTCGGCGTGGTGGAACTGACCGTGGCCCTGCATTACCTGTTCGACACCCCCCACGACCGGCTGGTGTGGGACGTGGGCCACCAGTGCTACCCGCATAAGATTCTCACCGGCCGCCGCGACGAGATTCTCACCGTGCGGCAGCAGCACGGCCTGTCCGGCTTCCCGAAACGCACCGAGTCGGAATTCGACACCTTCGGGGTGGGCCACTCGTCCACCTCGATCAGCGCCGCGCTGGGCATGGCCCTGGGCGCCGAGCAGGCCGGCGACAAACGCCGCACCGTGGCGGTGATCGGCGACGGCGCCATGACCGCCGGTCAGGCCTTCGAGGCGATGAGCCACGCCGCCCATACCCGCGCCAACCTGCTGGTGATTCTCAACGACAACACCATGTCGATCGGCCATAACGTGGGCGGGCTGGCCAACTACTTCGCGCGCATCTGGTCGTCCAAGACCTACATCGCCCTGCGCGAAGGCGGCAAGAAAGTGCTCTCCGCCATGCCGGCGGCCTGGGACTTCGTGCGCCGCACCGAAGAAAGCATGAAGAACATGGTCAGCCCGGACATGCTGTTCGAGGCGATCGGCTTCAACTACATCGGCCCCATCGACGGCCACGACATCGACGAGCTGACCGCCACCCTGGAGACCATGCGCGACCTGGAAGGGCCGCAACTGCTGCACGTCTACACCACCAAGGGCAAGGGCTTCGGCCCGGCGGAAGCGGACCCGGTGGGCTACCACGCGATCAACAAGATCGAGCCCAAGGCGAAAGTGGAAGTGGCCAAGCCGGCCAAACCGAAGAGCCCCAAGTACCAGGAAGTGTTCGGCCAGTGGCTGTGCGACCTGGCCAAGCAGGACCCGCGCCTGATCGGCATCACCCCGGCCATGTGCGAAGGCTCCGGCATGGTGGATTTCGCGCGCCGTTTCCCGGAGCGCTACCACGACGTGGCGATCTGCGAGCAGCACGCCCTGACGCTGGCCGGCGGCATGGCCTGCGAAGGCCGCAAACCGGTGGTGGCGATCTACTCCACCTTCCTGCAGCGCGCCTACGACCAGCTGATCCATGACGTGGCGCTGCAGGACCTGGATGTGACCTTCGGCATCGACCGGGCCGGCCTGGTGGGCGAGGACGGCGCCACCCACGGCGGCGTGTTCGACCTCGCCTACCTGCGCACCGTGCCGAACATGATCGTGGCGGCGCCGTCGGACGAGAACGAGTGCCGGCAGCTGCTCTACACCGCCTGGCTGCACGAGGGCCCGGCGGCGGTGCGCTACCCGCGCGGCACCGGCCCCGGCGCCAAAATCGAAGACACCATGACCGCCCTGCCGGTGGGCGAAAGCCGCACGCTACGCCAGGGCAAGGGCGACGTCGCCCTGCTCGCCTTCGGCGCGCTGGTGCCGGCGGCCCTGGAGGCCGCCGAAAAACTCGACGCCACGGTGATCGACATGCGCTGGGTGAAGCCCCTGGACCGGGGCGCGGTGCTGGACGCCGCCGCCCGCCATGACCTGGTGGTGACGCTGGAAGACCACCAGCGCATGGGCGGCGCCGGTTCAGCGGTCAACGAGCTGCTGATCGACGAAGGCGTGGTGGTGCCGGTGCTCAACCTGGGCCTGCCGGATCACTTTATCCACCACGGCAAGCGGGACGCGCTGCTCGCCGAGCACGGCCTGGACGCCGTCGGCATCGAAGCCAGCGTGCGCCGGCGCCTGAAGCGTCTGCACGACGCCCTGCCCCACCGCGCCTGAGCCGGCCTGCCCGGCCCGGACTAAAAGTGCCGCCAGCCCCCCGGTCGGGCGGGCTCGGTGCGGCCGTCCGGGTAACGCAGCAGAATCGGCCCCTTCTCGGTGATCATGCCGATGTCGCTGGTTCCCGGCGGCAGGGGCCGGGCGTCCGGCCAGGTAAACAGCAAGCAGTAGTCGTCGCCGCCGGTGAGCTGCAACGGGTAACGGTCCGCCTCGTCCAGGGCCGCCAGCTCCTCGTTCACCGGCAGCGTCGCCAGATCCAGCTCCGCACCCAGCCCGCCGCTCGCCTTGAGGATATGCCCCAGGTCCTGCAACAGGCCGTCGGAGACGTCGATGGCGGCCCCCGCCCGGCCCACCAGGGCGGCGCCCAGATCCAGCGGGAAAGCGGGCCGGGCCAGGTGGCGGGCGCTCACCGAGGCGCGCTCGCCGGCCTGCCAGTGACGCAACCCCAGGCCGCCCTGCCCGGGCACGCCGCCGATCGCCAGGCGCTGGCCGGCGCGGGCGCCGCTGCGGCGCAACGCACGGCCCGGCGTCACCGCGCCGGTGGCCTGGATGCTCACGCTCAAAGGCCCACGGGTAACGTCACCGCCGACCAGCGCGATGCCGGCCCGGTCCGCCAGATCGAACAGGCCCTGGGCGAAGCCCGCCAGCCAGGCCTCGTCGGCCTGCGGCAGCGTCACCGACAGCAGGAACCACAGCGGGCGCGCGCCCATGGCGTAGAGATCGGACAGATTCACCGCCAGGCAGCGGTGGCCCACATCGGCGGCGGGCAGGTCGTCGGGGAAATGGTGGCCGCCGAGGCTGGTGTCCAGGGTCATTACCAGCTCGTCGCCGGCGGGCGGGAGCAGCAGGGCCGCGTCGTCGCCGGGGCCCAGCACCACGCCATCGCCCGGCGGGTGGTCCGGGCGGCGGAAGTAGCGTTCTATCAGAGCGAATTCATCCATAATCAAACGCTCCCTTTGTTATGCCACGGTCAGTCCTTGTCCGCTCCATCGTCGTCCGGGGCCTGCCGGGACGCGGCGGGGCGGTGGGCGGTCTCGGCGGAACGCAGCCGCCGCGCCAGTTTATCCAGCACGCCGTTAACGTACTTGAAGGAGTCGTCGGCGCCAAACACCTTGGCCAGCTCGATGCTTTCGTTGATCACCACCCGATAGGGCACATCCAGACGCTCCTTGAGCTCGAAGGCGCCGATGCGCAGCAGCGCCTTCTCCACCTGGGACAGCTCCTCCACCCGGCGATCCAGGAACGGGCGCAATGCCTCGTCCAGGCCGGTCACTTCGGCGGGCACGCCGTGCAGCAGGTCGTGGAAATAGGTGCGGTCCACCTTCTGCATATCGTTGGCGGCCAGGAACTGGGCCTCGATATCGCTCAGCGTGGCGCCGGCAAGCTGCCACTGGTACAGCGCCTGCAACGCGTAGCGGCGCGCCTTGCGGCGCGCGGCGGGGGAAGACGGTACGGCGGACTGGGTCATTAAAGCGCCTTGAACAGAGAAACCATTTCCAGAGCGGACATCGCGGCCTCGGCGCCTTTGTTGCCGGCCTTGGTGCCGCTGCGCTCGATCGCCTGCTCGATGGACTCCACGGTGAGCACACCGAAGGCCACCGGCACGCCGGTGTCGTTCTGCACCGCGGCGATGCCCTTGGCGGCCTCACCGGCCACGTACTCAAAGTGGGCGGTGCCGCCCCGGATCACCGCGCCCAGCGCGATCACCGCGTCGTAGTCGCGCTTTTCCAGGATCTTCTTCACCGCCACCGGCAGCTCCCAGGCGCCGGGCACGCGGATGATCTCGATGTCATCGCGGGCCACGCCGTGGCGCACCAGGGTGTCCACCGCGCCGGCCAGCAGCGCTTCCACCACGAAGCTGTTGAAACGCGCCACCACCAGAGCGTAACGGCCGCCCACGTTGTTCAGAGTGCCTTCGAAGGTTTTGATATCGTGCATGTGTTTTTCCTTAGCCGTCCGCTTCCACGTATTCGACGATCTCCAGGTCGAAGCCGGAAAGCGCGTTGAATTTCATCGGTGAGCTGAGCAGGCGCATCTTGCGCACGCCCAGCGCCTTGAGAATCTGAGAGCCGGTGCCGATGTTGCGATAAGTGCGCGACTCGCCCTTGGGCTTGTTGGCGGTGCCGTCGAAAAACGCCTGCAGGCGGTCCAGGGTGGGCTCGGAGTCCTCGTCCTGGCCGAGGATGATCACCACCCCGGTTTCCGCGTCGGCCACCGCTTCCAGCACCCGGTGCATGTTCCAGCCGGTGCGGCCGTTGAGCTTGGCGCTCATCAGATCGCGCAGCGGGTCCACCTGGTGCACCCGCACCGTCACTTCCTTATCCTCGTGCACCTCGCCTTTGACCAGGGCGATGTGCACATGGCCGTCGACGGTGTCGCGGAACGCCACCAGCCGGAATTCACCGTACCAGGTGTCCAGCGGGTGCTCGGACACCGGCTCGATGGTCTGTTCGTTGAGCGCGCGGTACTGAATCAGGTCGGCGATGGTGCCGATCTTGATGCCGTGCTCCTGGGCGAAGCTCTCCAGGTCCGGGCGGCGCGCCATGGAGCCGTCCTCGTTCATCACTTCGCAGATCACGCCGGCGGCCTCGCAGCCGGCCATCACCGCCAGATCGCAGGACGCCTCGGTGTGCCCGGCGCGGCGCAGCACGCCGCCCGGCTCCGCCATCAGCGGGAAAATATGCCCCGGCTGGACGATGTCCGACGCCTTGGCGTGCTTGGCGGCGGCGGCCTGCACGGTGCGCGCCCGGTCGGCGGCGGAAATGCCGGTGGTGACGCCCTCGCGGGCCTCGATGGAGACGGTGAACTTGGTGCCGAAGCCGCTGCCGTTGGCGCGCACCATCAGCGGCAGATCCAGCTGCTCGCAACGCTCCTTGGACATCGGCATGCAGATCAGGCCGCGCCCGAAACGGGCCATGAAGTTGATCGCCTCGGGAGTCACGTGTTCGGCGGCCATCACCAGGTCGCCTTCGTTTTCCCGGTCCTCGTCGTCCATCAGGATCACCATCTTGCCCTGACGGATGTCCTCGATCAGTTCTTCAATGCTGTTGAGTTGCATGAAACCTACCTTTTAATGCACGCCGCGCGTGCCGGTGTTTGCGCGCCCTCGGGCCACCGCCGCGAGCTACTTCAGAAAACCGTGCTCGGCCAGGAACGACATGGACACGCCCTCCGAACCGGGCCGGGCGGCGCGCTCGCCGAGCAGCAGCCGCTCCAGATAGCGCGCAATGATATCAACTTCCAGGTTCACTGGCGTCCCCGGTTTCCAATCCTGGATGGTGGTGACGTCCTGGGTGTGGGGAATGATGTTCAGCGAGAACAGCGCGCCGTCCACGCTGTTCACCGTCAGGCTGATGCCGTCCACGGTGATCGAGCCCTTCTGGGCGATGTAGCGGGCCAGCTCCGCCGGCGCCTCGATGTCGATGCGCACCGAGCGGGCGTCCGGAGTCATCGCCTTGACCGTGCCCAGGCCGTCCACATGGCCGCTCACCAGGTGCCCGCCCATGCGCGTGGAGGGCGTCATCGCCTTCTCCAGGTTCACCCGGCTGCCGCTCTTGAGCTGCTTCAGGGAGGTCAGCGACAGGGTTTCGCCGGACACATCGGCGCTGAAGCTGTCGCCGCCGGCCAGGGCGGTGACCGTCAGGCAGACGCCGTTGACGGCGATCGAGTCACCCAGCTTCACATCGCCGAAATCCAGCTCGTCGCTGTGGATACGCAGCGTCACGTCGCCGCCACTGGGCGTCAGCGCCGCCACATGGCCCTGGGCCTCGATGATGCCTGTGAACATGGCTTACCTCTGTGTGATGCGGATACGGGCACCGGTGGAACCGGCCAAGCGTGCGGAAAACCGCCCGGCGCGCGGGAAAAGCAGGAGCGCAATGATAAACGCCCGGGGGATTTCAGTCCAAACCTGCCGTCGGCCGGTCCGGCAGGCTCTCGGCCACGGCGTCCCAGGTCTCGTGCTGCGTCAGCGTGCTCACTACCTCCGGCAACGGCCGGGCATGGACGCCGGGCAGATCGGCCTCTCCGTCAACGAGCAGGGGAAAAGCCAGCTTCTCCTCCGGCGGACGGAACGCCGCCTCGATCCCGGGCTTGTTGCCCCTGGCGTCGACGCGGTACCAGCCAAACGGCGCCAGATAGACCGCGTTCAAGCCGTGCAGGCAAAACGGAGGCCGGTCGGTCACGGTCAGGCGCTGATAGCACAACCCTGCGGGAATGCCGTTGGCACGCAGCAACGCCGCCAGCAAATGGCTCTTGGCGTAACAATAGCCGGTACCGTGCGCCAGCACGTCCGAGGCCCTGCAGGTCACCGGGTTGAGGCGGAAATCCCAGCTATGGCGAATCGCATCGCGCACAAACAGGAAGCACTTTTCCGCGATCACCACCGGATCATCACTGTCCCCTTTTAAACGCGCCGCGGCCGCCTGGACTGCCGGGTTACGCCAGTCGATCCAATCGCTGCTTTCCAAATAGGGCGCCATCGATTCCATAGGGCATCTAAACCTTCACCTGGTACTTCAAATCGGCGGCCTCGTCGCCGGTCATGCCACGAAACCCCCAGCAATGGGGCGGCTGTTCGTGCAGCGTGATCTCCACATCCACCGGCCGAATACCCAATTCCTCTTCGATACGCTCAAACAGCGTCTTGATCAGCGTTTTCTGGGTTTCCGGGCGCCGCCCGGCCATCATATTGATCTCGATAACCGTATAGGCGTCGCTGCGCCCGCCCGGGTAATAAAAATCGACCGCTTCCATGGGAATGAAGCGATGCGCGCGCTTGTCCTCGGGCATGCCCAATACGTCACGCATGCTGCCGTGGATCACGTCCGACAGCCTGCCCTTGATGGGATTGAGCCGTTCCTTGATGCCGTAAATCAAAATCACCGTTCTTCTCTTCCAGGCAGCTTGTGTATTAGCGGAGGGTCGGTTCCGGCTTCCAGGCTTCAGCGAACCGCGGCAGATCGTCCAGAATCGGCCACCAGTTGGCCTTGGAGCCGGTGTAGGCGTGGAACACCGGGCGCGCCTCCAGGGGCTCGTTGAACAGCCCGGCGCGGATCCGCAGCACGCCGGGCAGATCGGCCTTGCGGCTGTAGACCGGCGAGCCGCAGCGCCCGCAGAAGGCGCGGAACTTGCCCGGCGAGGATTGGTATTCGGTGATCAGCTCGCGACCGCTCAGCAGCTCAAAGGCCGCTTCCTCCACCGGCGTGTTGGTGGCGAAGGGGGCGCCCTGGGCTTTGCGGCACTGCTGGCAATGGCACACCTGAATCGGCGCCAGGGGGCCGCGGACTTCGAAGGCGATGCCGCCGCACAGGCAGCTTCCGGTGTAGGATTGCACGATCTTTCTCCGTGTTGCGGGTGTGGACGCTGTGCCTCGATACCGGAGAGGATAACGGCTTACCCGCGAACCGGCACTGTTTCGACACTGGAGTCCCCATGACGCTTGAAGACGCCCTCAACTGGCGCTACGCCACCAAACGCATGACCGGGGAAAAGGTCCCCGGGGAGAAAGTGGAGCGGATTCTGGAGGCGGCCCGGCTGGCGCCGTCGTCCTTCGGCCTGCAGCCCTACACCCTGCTGGTCGCCGAACCGCTGGAACTGCGCCGGCGCATCGCGCCGGTGGCGATGAACCAGCCGCAGATCACCGAGTGCTCGCACCTGATCATCTTCGCCGCCTGGAGCCCGGTCACCGAGGCCCAGGTCGAGGAGATGGTGGATTTGATCGCCCGCGAGCGCGACCTGCCCCGGGACGCGCTGGCCGGGCTGGAGAACACCGTGAAAGGCAAGGTGGCCGGCTTCGCCTCCGAGGAAGAGGGCTTCCAGTGGGCCGCCCGCCAGGCCTATATCGGGCTGGGCATGGCCCTGGCGGCGGCCGCCATGGAGCGGGTCGACGCCTCGCCCATGGAGGGCTTCGATCCGCCCGGGCTGGACCAGCTGCTGGGCCTGCGCGAGCAGGGGCTGCGCAGTGTGGCGCTGATGGGCCTGGGCTACCGGGACACCGACAACGACCGTCAGGCGGGCCAGAAAAAAGTACGCCGGCCCAGGGAAACCCTGGCCCGGCGTCTTTAGCGGCTGGCGCGCGCTCCCTGAGAGCGCGTTACAAGCGTTAGTAGCGCTTGGCGTCCAGCGCCTTGGCGGCGGCGTGGTACTCGTCGGCGAGCTGGTCGACGATATTGGCCGCCGGGCGCACCGCGTCCACCACGCCGATGCCCTGGCCGCAGCCCCAGATGTCTTTCCAGGCCTTGGCTTTGGAACTGCCGCCGGAGCCGAAATTCATCGCCGAGGGGTCGCTTTCCGGCAGGTTGGCCGGATCCAGCCCGGCCTTGGCGATGGACGGCGCCAGGTAGTTGCCGTGCACGCCGGTGAACAGGTTGCTGTAGACGATATCGGTGGCCTTGCTGTCGACGATCATCTGCTTGTAGGCCTGGTCGGCGTTGGCCTCCTCACTGGCGATAAACATCGAACCGATATAAGCCAGATCCGCGCCCATGGCCTGGGCCGCCAGCACCGAGGAGCCGCTGGCGATGGAGCCGGACAGGGCCAGCGGGCCGTCGAACCACTGGCGGATCTCCTGGATCAGCGCGAACGGCGACAGCTGACCGGCGTGGCCGCCGGCGCCGGACGCCACCGCGATCAGGCCGTCGGCGCCCTTCTCGATGGCCTTGCGGGCGAAGCGGTCGTTGATGATGTCGTGCATCACCGTGCCGCCCCAGCCGTGCACCGCCTGGTTGAGCTCTTCACGGGCGCCCAGGGAGGTGATCACCATCGGCACCTTGTACTTCTCGCACAGCTCCAGGTCCTTCTCCAGACGGTCGTTGGTCTTGTGCACGATCTGGTTCACCGCGAACGGCGCGGACGGCTGGTCCGGGTGCTCCCGGTCCCAGGCGGCCAACTCCTCGGTGATGCGCGCCAGCCATTCGTCCAGCTGCGACAGCGGCCGTGCGTTCAGCGACGGGAACGAGCCCACCACCCCGGCCTTGCACTGGGCGATGGTCAGGTCCGGGTTGGAAATGATGAACAACGGCGAGCAGATCACGGGCAGCCGCAGGCGTTTGGCGATTTCCGGGGGCAGAGACATGGCGATTCCTGTTAAGTGGGTGACGTTTACTTTGTAAATCTTTCGAATTCGGATAAACCGGGGATCGTGCTCTGGCACGGCGACCGGTTCGGAAGGCAAATATTTACAACGTACATTTTATAAAATCAAGCGCTTCCTGACATCGGCTGGCGTCCGCCGGTGAGCGATTCGGTCAGGATTCGTCGTCGCGGCGCGGCGGCGACACCGCCATGCCCGCCAGCAGGGTGCGCATGGTTTTCTTGCGCAGGGTGTCCGCGTCGATCTCGCCGCCCAGCCGCCCGGCCATGTCCAGCACCACGATGCCGTGCAGGGTGGACCAGAACATATAGCCGATCAGGTCGGCGTCGCCGTCCATCATCCCTTCGCGGATCATATCACGCACATAGCCGACCATGGTCTCCCGGGCGCGGCGGCTGGCGCGCACCAGCTCCGGGTAGCGGCTCTCGTCGACCTGGGAGATCTCCGACATCAGCTGGTAGGCCGCCGGATGCTCGGTGGCGAAGCGCACATAGGCGTCGCCGATGGCGCGGGCGCGCTCGCGGGCGTCGCTGCCCTGGGCCAGCCCCGCCTCCAAAGCGGCGGCGAAGCGGTCCAGCGCGGCGGCGCGCACGGTGGCGAGAATCTCGTCCTTGTCCTGGAAATAGCGGTACGGCGTCATCGGGCTGACGCCCACCCCGGCGGCGATCTGCCGCATGGTGACGTTATCCGGTCCGCGCTCCACGAACAGTTCCGTGGCCACCTCGCAGACGCGCTCGCGGAAGGCGGCGATCTCCTGGTCGGTTTTCGGCTTCTTGGGCAACGGGGCGCTCCATGGTCTGCGGGCACAGGGCCGGACGGCAAAGGCTTACAGTGTAAACCAAACGCCGGGGCCCCGGCATCACGCGGATACCGCCCGCGGCACGGGGAAAGCGTCCCGCTGCAGCCGGGCCACCAGCCGCTCCACCTCGGCCAGGGCGTCGCGTACCGACGCGTCCAGCCGCTCGCCGCCCTCCTCCTGGTACTCAATGGCGATCTCATGGAAGTGCGCGATGCCAATCAGTTCCAGCGCGGTGCGCACGCTGGCTTCCAGATGGTTCAGGTGCGCCAGCGGGCCGCCGGCGCCCAGGCCGAACCCGCCCCGGGACGACAGAATCACCGCGTGGCGCGGCCGGTCGTTGAGCAGCGGGCCCACCGGGTGATCGATGTTGGCCGGATCGAAATAGATGGTGCGCTCCACGCGCACAATCTGGTCGATCCAGGCCTTGAACGCCGCCGGGTAGCTGTAGTTGTACAGCGGCACGCCCAGCACCAGCACGTCGGACTGGATCACCTCGTCCACCAGGCGGTCGCTCTCCGCCAGCACCTGCTGCAGGGCGGCGGGGCGCTGCGTCGACGGCGTAAAGGCGGCTTCGATCCACTCCACGTTCAGCAGCGAAGGCGGCCGGACGCCCAGATCCCGGCGCGTCACCGCATCCCGCGGCCGGGCGGCTTTCCAGTGCTCGATGAAGTGGTGGCTCAGCCGCCGGCTGTGCGAGCCGTGCTCGTGGGTGCCGGAACGTCCGGGGCGGGGGCTGGCGTCGAGGTGCAATAAGCGGGTCATGGCATTGTCTCCGGTCAGGGTTGGCTTGCAGGTGAGCTGATCTCACTCCTGCTTGACAGGCTTCCCATGAAACCGGAGGCTTAAAGCCGCGACAAACGATGAATTCTTGCCGTGAAGGCAAAATAAAACTCATCCATAAGGCACCCCATGAGCGCCCGCAAACTGCCCTCCCTGTCCGCCCTGCGCGCCTTCGAGGCGGCGGCCCGCCACCGCAGCGCCAAAGCCGCCGCCCAGGAACTGTCGGTGACCCCCACCGCCATCAGCCGCCAACTGCGGCAACTGGAGGACTACCTGGGCGTGGCCCTGTTCGTGCGCAAACCGCGCCAGCTGGTGCTCACCGGCGCCGGCCAGACCCTGCTGACGGCGTCCAGCGAGGCGTTCGATACCCTCGCGGAAACGGTGGCCCGGCTGCGCCACGACCCGGGCCACCAGACCGTCACGCTGTCCACCATCCCGGCGGTGGCCGGGCGTTTTCTGCTGCCCTGGGTGTGCCTGCTGCGTGACCGCCACCCGCAACTGAATCTGAACCTGCGGATCTCCCACGACCTGGTGGCGCTGGACGGCGTCGCCGCCGACATGGCGATCCGCTACGGGGACGGCCACTGGCCCGGGCTGGTCTCGGAGAAGCTGTTCGATAACGTCTTTATCCCCGCCTGCAGCCCGACCCTGGGCATCACCCGGCACGACGACCTGCACCGGCATACGCTGCTGCACTACCAGCCGCCCAGTCATTCCGGCGCGCTGCTGAGCTGGACGACCTGGCAAAAGCTGGCGCGGGTGCCCGACCTGGACATGGGCGCCGGCCTGGTGTTCTCCGACGAGACCCACACCATCACCGCCGCCCTGGACGGTCAGGGCATCGCCCTGATGAGCAAGGCGCTGATCGCCGACGAACTGGCCCGCGGCCGGCTGGTGCAGCCGTTCGGGCCGGACCTGCACGCCAAGCCGTTCCACCTGGTGTACCCGGAAGAGCGGCTGCGCGAGCCCGCCATCGCGGCGGTGCGGGAGTGGGTGCTGGGGTTGCGTTAGGCGCCGCGCGGGCCGAACAGAATGACCCCGGCGCCGAGCAGACAGATGGTGGCGCCGAGCAGGTCCCAGCGGTCCGGGGCGCGCTGCTCCACCAGCCACAACCAGAGCAGCGACATAACGATATAGACGCCGCCGTAGGCGGCGTAGGCACGGCCGGCGTAGTCGGTGTCGACGAGACTGAGCAGCCAGGCGAACAGCGCCAGGCTGACCAGGCCGGGCACCAGCCACAGCGGCGTTTTCTCCAGCCGCCACCAGGCCCAGACCGAAAAGCAGCCGGCGATTTCCGCCAGGGCGGCGGCGATGTAGAGAAGCGGTGTAATCACTTATTGGTGCCTGAATTGAGCCGCAACAGCAGGTAGACGGCGAAGCCGGTGGCGACGCCGGGCACCAGCCCCAGCAGCGGCGCGATCCAGCCGTGTTTTACCGGCCGGGCCTTCGCTTCGTAAGCCACCCAGGTGGTGAGCACCACCCAGCACATGATGGTGTCCAGGGAATAGCCGGTGGCATAGGGATTGACGAAACCGGCACTGATGGCGGCGAGCAGATCCGGGTCACCGATCAGCGGCGGAATCACGATCACAACGAACAGCAGCGCGAACAGCGCCGCCCAGAGCACGAGCAGCAGGCGAAAGGTTCCGGTGGTCATGGTGAGGCCCTCATTTTTCTCAGGAGCTTAGCCCTGGCCACCCGGAGAAAGCAAAAACCGCTTGGTAAAGAGCCCAAAGCCAAAGAGACGTGTCCCGAATAAGCTGAAACGAAGAAACAACGGTTTTGACGGGTGTTTTTGGTATTCTTGCCGCTCATTTTTTAGTCGCCCCGGAAACCATGCCCGAACACTCTGCTTCCACCTTCCTGGCCGGCGCCGGGACGGATACCTGGACGCTGTGGCTGAACATCATGGCCACTGGCGCGGCCGTGGCGTTGTTGCTGCTGCTGAGTGTGTTCACCCTGGCGCTGTATCTGTACCGCGACCGGGAAGCGCCGGCGGCGCTGCAGTTCGCCCTGGCCAACCTGTGCGCCACGGTGTACATCGCCGGCGATCTGACCTCGCGGATCGACGCCGTGACCGGCGACCTGGACGCGGTGATGACGCCCTACCGCGTGGCGCTGAGCGCGGTGGTGATGGGGCTGGCGGCGCTGATCTGCATGCACCGGGTGCTGCGCCGCCGGCACGAGCCGCGCTGGCGGCTGGCGGCGATTTACCTGAGCGGCGCCCTGCTGGCCAGCGTGCTGTGGGTGGATCATCCGGCGCTGATCATCGCCAGCAACCGGCCCACCATCGAGGGCAGCCAGGTGTTCGCGGATTACGGCGCCGCCGGCGCGCCCTTCTTCGTGCTGTGCATGGTGGCGTTCAGCTACACCAACTGGCGGATGGTGCGCCGCGCCCGGCGCACCGGTGGCACCCTGGCCTGGTGGCTGACGGTGATCGGCTTCGTGCTGGTGTTTCTCACCGGGGTGCACGACGCCCTGCGCGAGATGGGCGTGGAGCTGCTGCCGCTGAGCGCGCTGACGCCGGGGTTCGTGGCGTTCCAGGTGGCGGCGCTGGCGGCGATGGTGATTCATTACTCGCGCACGCTCAGCGAGCGCACCGAGACCGACCACCAGCTGCGGCACCTGGCGGACAAGGCCACCCGTGACCCGCTTTCAGGGCTGTTCAACCGCGCCTTTCTGGAAAGCCATCTGGACGGCCTCGGCCCCCACGCCCGGGGCGGCCTGCTGTTCATCGACCTGGATCATTTCAAGGTCGTTAACGACCGCTTCGGCCACACCCGGGGCGATGCCTTGCTGCGCGCCGTGGCGCAGCGCATCGACCACACCATGCGCGACGGCGACATCGCCTGCCGCTGGGGCGGCGACGAGTTCGTGGTGTTTCTGGCGGACGCCAACCCGGACGCGGCGGACTCCATCGCCCGGCGCCTGCTGGAGGCGTTCGAAAGCATCCCCGCCGGCGACAACGAGGACCTGCGCATCGGCGCCAGCATGGGGTTCGCGGAGCTCACCGACGACGACTGGCGGCGCACCCTGCGCCGCGCCGACCAGGCGCTGTACCAGGCCAAGGACCGCGGCCGCGGCGTGGTCGCCATCGCCTCCTGAGGTCAGCCGCGCTGTCGGCGCCAGCCCCGCCATAGCAGCCAGGCGCCCCACACCATGGCCAGCACCATGATCGCCCGGCCGCTGTTCAGCGTCAGCGCCGCCAGCGTCTTGTCCCAGGCCAGCAGCCCGGTCTCGCCGAGAATGAATTCCCAATCATGGAAGCCGTAGGGGGAGGACTTGCCGTAGTTGCCGCCCAGTAGCGGCAGCTCGCCGGCACGGGCGTCGGCCATGTAGGGCGCGATGTCGAGGAAGTTCTCGCCGAACCACCACAGGCAGACGCTGGCGCCGAAGGTGTCGTGGCGCCGCAGCAGGGCGATGCCGCAAATCACCGGCACCAGCAGTTGCCCCAGGGTGCCGCCCAGGGAACCGATGAACTGGCCGAAAATGCCGAAGATCACGTGCCCGGCTTCGTGGAACGGCAGGTTCACGTTGTGCAGGAAGGCGGGCTGGTAACCGAGCTGGTGGAGGCTCTGTGTGATGTAGCTCCAGCCCCACACCACCAGACCCACCCAGAGCAGCGCGTACAGGGCCGGGTAACGGTAGAGGGTATCCGGTGGCACCAGCAGGCTCTGGAAAAACGCTTTCAGGCGCTCGGCGCCGTCCGGGCCCGGCGGCGTCTGATTTTCCCGCAGCTCGCGCTGGCGCTCCAGGTAGGCTTCGTACTTGTGAAAGACCAGCCCGCAGCCGCCGCAGGTGGTGTCCCCGGCGCCTCGCGGGTGCTCGCATTTGGGGCATTGCATGACGGCGACCTCCCCCGAAATCAGCTCGCCCGGTGAAAATCCATCTGCCGTGCCGTGGCGGCGGCCAGGGTACGGCTCTGTAACCGTTCCACGAGATGCAGGCTCATATCAATGCCCGCGGAAATGCCGGCGGAGGTGACCACGTCGCCCTGATCCACCCAGCGCGGCCCGTCCTCCACCCTCAGCGCCGGGAAACGAGTGCGCAAGGCGTCGATGTCTTCCCAGTGGGTGGTCACCCGGCGGCCGTCCAGGACACCGGCGGCGGCGAGCAGGAAGGCGCCGTTGCAAACTGAGGCGGTGAGCCGCGCCGCCGCCGAGACTTCCGCGATCCAGCCCACCACGGCCGCCTCGTTCACGACCTCGTCCACCACGCCGCCGGGCACCAGCACCACGTCGATCGGGGGATGATCCGCGAAGCTGTAATCCGGCTGAATCACCACGCCCGCGCGGCTGGTGGCCGGCCGCCGCTCGGCGGCCACCGAGAACACCGAAAACGGCGCGCCCTCCGGGGCCAGCCGGTTGGCGGTGGTGAACACTTCACAGGGGCCGGCGAAGTCGAGCAGTTCCACACCGGGGTACAGGTACACCCCCACGTTCAGGGTCATGTGCCGCCTCCGTTTACGGTCGGGTGAGCGTCAGGCGCAGGTCGTCGCCGACGCGGCGCAGATCGCTCCATTGCAGGCGGATCTGCTGGTCCATGCGGTCGAACGGCAGATCCAGCAGGCCGCGGGCGTCGGCGCCCAGCAGCGTGGGGGCCAGGTAGACGATGAGCTCATCGAACAGGGCCTCGCGGACAAAGGCCCCGGCCAGGGTGGCGCCGCATTCCACCAGCACCTCGTTGCATTCGCGGCGGGTGAGCTCGGCGATCAGGGCGTGCAGGTCGAGGCCGCGCCGTTCCGCGCGGGCGGCGGCGCCGGGCTCGGCGGGATCGCTGGCGGCGCGGGCGCGAGGCAGCGCCAGCAGCTCGGCGCCGGCGTGTTCCAGCGCCCGGCGGCGCTCCTCCGGGGCGGCGTCCGGGTCGTCGGCGTGGGCGATCAGACAGGCGCCGTCGGCGGTGACCACCGGGCTGTCCACCGGGGTGCGCAGGGCCGGGTCGAGGATCACCCGCAGCGGCGCGCGGACCGGGCCGTCGGCGTACTCGCCATGCCGCCATTGTTCGGGACGCACGGTGTAGGAAGGCCGGTCCGCCAGCACCGTGCCGATGCCGGTGACGATGGCGCTGCTGCGCGCGCGCAGACGCTGCACGTCCTCGCGGGCCTCGGGGCCGGTAATCCACTGGGATTCGCCGCTGGCCATGGCGGTGCGGCCGTCCAGGCTGGCGGCGGCCTTGATGCGGATCAGCGGCCGCCCCTGGCTCATGCGCAGCACGAAGCCCGGGTTCAGCGCGCGGGCGTCCGCTTCCTGAAGACCGGTGTCCACCTGGATGCCGGCGTCGCGGAGCCGCTGCAGGCCGCTGCCGGCCACCTGGGGGTTGGGGTCTTCCATGGCGGCGACCACGCGTGCCACGCCGGCCTCAATCAGGGCGTCCGCGCAGGGGCCGGTACGGCCGGTGTGGGAGCAGGGTTCCAGGGTGACGTAGGCGGTGGCGCCGCGGGCGTGCTCGCCGGCGGTGGCCAGCGCGTTGCGCTCCGCGTGGGGGTCGCCGGCCCGGGCGTGGAAGCCCTCGGCGATGATCAGGCTGTCATGGGCCAGCACGCAGCCGACGCGCGGGTTCGGGTCGGTGGTGTAGAGCGCACGCCGGGCCAGTTCCAGGGCCCGGGCCATGCACTCATGGTCGAAGTCGCTGAACCGCCCGGCGCTCATTGCTGCGGGGTATCGTCGTCTTGCGGTTCGCCGCCGCCGGCGCGGCCGCGCAGACGGTCCACCTCGGCGGCGAATTCGGAAATGTCCTGGAAGCTGCGGTAGACCGAGGCGAAGCGCACATAGGCCACGTCATCCAGCTGCTGCAGCGCCTCCATCACGAAGCCGCCCACCTGCCGGGCCGGCACCTCCCGCTCGCCGGTGGCGCGCAGACGGTGGCAGAGCCGGCTGATCGCCGCTTCCAGGTCCTCCACGCTCACCGGCCGCTTCTCCAGCGCCCGCAGCATGCCGGCGCGCAGCTTCTGCTCGTTGAACGGCTCGCGGGTGCCGTCGGACTTGATCACCCGGGGCATCACCAGCTCGGCGGTCTCGAAGGTGGTAAACCGCTCGTTACAGCTCAGGCATTCCCGGCGCCGGCGCACCTGCCCGCCGTCCGCAACCAGACGCGAGTCGATCACCTTGGTGTCCTGAGCGGCGCAGAAAGGACAATACATGAGAGGACCAGTTGATAGTTGTTAATTGACAGTTGATAGCTAAATGATCAACAACCCGGATTATCTGCGGCGCTTGGTGGTTCGGATAATCGCCGTCAGGATTTTCAGGAGCTCTTCGGTATCGGACATCATAGACTGACCGTGCACGGAATCTAAATACCCGGACTCCGTCAGTAAATCCAGCCAATACGCCGTTTCACTGGCTTCTTTCAGAGCGACCGATAGCTTGTGAACGAAATCCGCGCGGCTTTCCGCCTGTTCAGCCTCTCGAATCAAAGCCCCGATAGCCGTACCGCTGCGCAGCAACTGCCTGCTCAGCACATACTCCCGATCCCGCTCCTGGAGGAGCCGGCAGAGTTTCACCACCCGCAACGCAAAAGCGCGGGATTTCTCCCGCGCTACAAACTTTCCCGTCATCCCTGACGCCTCGCTTTGTTTTCGCTGTCAACTATCCACTGTCAACTATCAACTCGTTCTTCAGCGCTCGTAAACGGGCAGCCGCTTACAGATCTCACCGACCTTGCCGCGCACCGCGTCGATCACGGATTCGTCGCCCATGTTGTCGAGGATGTCGCAGATCCAGCCGGCCAGTTCGGTGGCGTCGGCTTCGTTGAAGCCGCGGCGGGTGATGGCCGGGGAGCCGATGCGCAGGCCGGAGGTGACGAACGGCGAGCGCGGGTCGTTGGGCACGGCGTTTTTGTTGACGGTGATGTGGGCGCGGCCGAGGGCGGCGTCCGCGTCCTTGCCGGTGATGTCCTGCTTGACCAGGCTGAGCAGGAACAGGTGATTTTCGGTGCCGTTGGAGACCACGTCGAAGCCACGGTCGATGAACACCTTGGCCATCGCCTTGGCGTTCTTCACCACCTGCTGCTGGTAGGTCTTGAATTCCGGCTCCATGGCTTCCTTGAAGCAGATCGCCTTGGCGGCGATGACGTGCTCAAGCGGGCCGCCCTGGCCGCCGGGGAAGACGGCAGAGTTGATCTTCTTCTGCAGGTCTTCGTTGGCCTTGCCCATGATCAGGCCGCCGCGCGGGCCGCCCAGGGTCTTGTGGGTGGTGGTGGTGGTGATGTCGGCGATGCCCACCGGGCTGGGGTAGACACCGGCGGCGACCAGGCCGGCCACGTGGGCCATGTCCACCAGCAGGATGGCGCCCACTTCGTCGGCGATGTCACGGAAGCGCTGCCAGTCGACGATCTGCGAGTAGGCGGAGAAGCCGGCCACGATCATCTTCGGCTTGTGCTCGCGGGCCAGCTTTTCCACCTGGTCGTAGTCGATCAGGCCGGTGTCGTTGTCCAGGCCGTACTGGACGGCGTTGTACATCTTGCCGGAGAAATTCGGCTTGGCGCCGTGAGTCAGGTGACCGCCGGCGTCCAGGCTCATGCCGAGCACGGTGTCACCGGGCTTGAGCACCGCCATGTAGACCGCCGCGTTGGCCTGGGAGCCGGCGTGGGGCTGGACGTTGGCCCAGTCGGCGCCGAACAGCTGGCAGGCGCGTTCGATGGCCAGGTTCTCGACCACGTCCACGTTTTCGCAACCGCCGTAGTAGCGCTTGCCCGGGTAGCCCTCGGCGTACTTGTTGGTGAGTACGGAGCCCTGGGCTTCCATGGCCCGGGGCGAGGCGTAGTTCTCGGAGGCGATCAGCTCGATGTGCTGCTCCTGGCGCTCGCGCTCGGCGTCGATGGCGGCCTGGATTTCCGGGTCGAACTCGGCGATGGACATGGATTTAGAGAACATGGGCTACCTGTGGGTCGGATTGCGGGATCAGGGGCGCGTATTCTAACCAAAAAGGGGCCCGGTTGGCACTTGAGTTGCACTCATTCCGGCAGGAGCCACGCTCACGGAGCAGGCGCCGCCCGCCGCCGGGCGGATGTGATGCCATTCACATATTTGACGCCCTAAACGACTTTTGCTATTCCCTTAAGGAATAACGGGGTTTGGGTTCGCGGGGTACCTCTTGGCCGCCGAAGAAGGGTTGCTGTCGTTCATTGGGGACATTTACGAGGCGTCGTACCGGCCCGGCCACTGGGGCACGGTCCTCGACCGCCTCTGCCGGCTGCTGGGCGCCAAGTCCGGCGGCATCCACGTGGAAGATCACGCCTCGGGCAAACGATATCTGCTGGCCAACCACGGGCTGCCCCGGTTCGCTGAAGCGACCTACCGGCTCGGCCTTTCCAGGCATGATCCGGTCTACCGTATTCAGGCCGCGCGCCCGGTGGCGGAAGCGGCCCTGGTGGTGCGGCACGACGAGCAGGTGGCGGAGAACCCGCTTTACTACCGTCTGATCATGAAGCCCAACGATCTGGGCTATGTCGCCGCCATCAGTCTGTTCAACGACAAGGAATGGCATGCCGGTATCGGTGTGCACCGGTCCTTCAAGGCCGAGCCGTTCGGCGACCGGGAGCTGCAGTTGCTGGACGTGCTGGCCCCGCACTTTCAGCGTGCGCTGCGCATCGACAAGGCCTTGCAGCAGGCGACACACCGGGCCGCCTCACTGCAGTCGGTGTTGTCCGAGCTGATGCATGGCGTGGTGGTGCTGAACGGGCAGGACCAGGTGACCTACCACAACGCCGCCGCCGAGCGCCTGCTGTCGCGGCACGCCGGGCTGCTGATGGATGGCGCCAGGCTTCGCACCTGGTATCCAAGCGACGCGGCGGAGTTGTGGGCCGCGGTGGCCGGCCTGCGGCAGGGCAAGGCCAGGCAGCAGGCGGTGGGCCTGAACCATCCGGACCGGCCGCACCCGCTGATCGTCCTGGCGACGCTGCGAGAGGACGCCCCTGAGTCCCTGTCCGGTGTCTACGGCGAGGGTGAGATCGTCCTGTACGTGTCCGACCCGGGCCACCCGTTCGCTGCCTGCGAAGAGGACCTGGCCGCCTTGTTCCATTTCACCCGGGCGGAAAGCGGGGTCGCCAGCGCCCTGGTCAACGGGCTGTCGGTGGAACAGATCGCCGAACGGCATCAGGTCTCCAGGGAAACCGTGCGCAGCCAGTTAAAGAGCATTTTCGGCAAGCTGGGCGTCAGCAAGCAGCAGGACGTGGTGCGCCTGCTGCTCAACAGCGGTTTGAACCGGCGGCTCTGAAAAGGGGCTCGCCGGTCAGGCGGCGCGGCCTTCCGGGTCGTACCGGTCGGCGGCGACGGCACGCAGCACCGGCACCCGCTCGCCGCCGTGGTCATCGGTCTGGCCGCTGAGGCGGAAGCTGGCGATCAGGGCCGCCAGCTGCTCGGCCTGGTGGCGCATCTCCTCGGCGGCGGAGCTGGTCTCTTCCACCATGGAGGCGTTGTGCTGGGTCATGGTGTCCAACTCGGCGACGGCGGTGTTGACCTGGCCGATGCCCTGGCTCTGTTCCTGGGCGCCGGTGCTGATCTCGCTGATCACGCGGGTGACCTTGTCGATGCTGGCGGCGATGTCTTCCATGGTGCGGCCGGCGTTCTTGACCAGGCCGGCGCCGGTCTGGGTGCTGGTCACGGAGCGGTCCACCAGCTCGCGGATCTCCCGGGAGGCGTCACCGGAGCGGCCCGCCAGGGTGCGCACTTCCTGGGCCACCACGGCGAAGCCGCGGCCGTGCTCGCCGGCGCGGGCCGCTTCCACGGAGGCGTTCAGGGCCAGGATGTTGGTCTGGAAGGCGATGCCGTCGATCAGGGTGATGATCTCGTTGATCTTCTCCGAGGAGGCGCTGATCTCGCCCATGGTGGTTTCCACCTCGCGCATGGCGTCCTGGCCGCGCCGGGCCACCTGCACGGTGGACTGGACCAGTTCGTCGGCCTGACGGGCGGCGTCGGAGGTATTGCGCACGGTGGTGGTGATCTCCTCCATGGAGGCGGAGGTCTGCTGCAGGTTGGCGGCGGACTGCTCGGTGCGCGAGGCCAGCTCCTGGCTGCCCTTGGCGATCTCGTCGGAGGCGGTGTTGACGCTCAGGGTGCTGGTGCGCACGGATTGCAGGGTGGTGTCGATGCGCTCGATAAAGCGGTTGAACTGCTCGGCCAGCTCGCCGATTTCGTCCTTGCGGTGGCTCTGGATGCGGGCGGTGAGGTCGCCGTCGCCGTCGGTGATCTCGCGGATCCGAGCGCTCACCTGGCGGATCGCCTTGGACATCAGGTGCGGGCCGATCAGGGCAATAGCGATCGCCACGAGACCCACCAGGACGGCAAAACCGATGACCAGGGTTTGCTGGCGGTTGATCTGCGCCAGGGTGGTGGCCTCCAGCTCCTGGACGCGCTCGTCCACGGACTGCCCGGTGGCGTCGTAGAAGCCGCGCAGTTGTTCGAAGCTCTCCCGGGACGCCCCGTCGATCTGCTCCATGGCGCCGCCGATGTCTTCGTCCTTGTACATTTGGATCGAACGCGCCGACTCTTCGCGCCAGCGCTCATACAGCCCGTTGAAGGTGTTAACGCTGTCGGACACATCGCCGTAGTTGGCCATCAGACCGGCCACCTGCTGGATGCGCTCCTGGGCCTGGGCGGCGTTTTCCTCATAGGTGGCGATCTGCGTCTCGGCTTCGGGGGTACCGGGAATGCCGCGCAGGTAGGCCATTTCAGCCATGCGCGCCTGATAGAGATCGCGGTCCGCGTTGAGCACCAGGGAGATGGCTCTGTTGAGGGTCGAGGTGACCTCTTCCAGGCGATCCTTCACCGAGTTGACCAGCATGGCGTTGGCGGTCACCACCACCAGCAAAGCCAGGGCCACGCCAATGAAGGCGGCGCCGTATTTGATATTGATGCGGTTGAATTTAGCGAACACAGCACAACTCCTGCTCAGCGCGAACGGGCGACACGGGCCCAAAAGTAAAATCATGTTCCGTGGCTGATATCGGCAAGGCGTGCGCGAACTTGAGCCCGGTCGGGCGCGGTACCGGCGGCCCGCGCCACAGGGCACCCTTTCATCCCGGGCCGGGTTCGGTTAGTTTAGGCGCCAACCCGCCCGTGCCCCGTCATACGGGCTTTTCTTACGTTTTCAGGCATCTCTCTTTTTATGGCCCAATACATTTTCACCATGGATAAGGTGGGCAAGGTCGTCCCGCCTAAGAAACAGATCCTCAAGGACATCTCGCTGTCCTTCTTCCCGGGCGCCAAGATCGGCGTGCTGGGCCTCAACGGCTCCGGTAAATCCACGCTGCTGCGCATCATGGCCGGCATCGACAAGGACTACCTGGGCGAGGCGCGCCCGCAGCCGGGTATCAACATCGGTTACCTGCCCCAGGAACCGGAGCTGGACCCGGACAAGAACGTGCGCGAGATCGTCGAGGAGTCCCTGTCCGAGATCCGCGGCGCCCAGGAGCGCCTGGAAGAGGTGTACGCCGCCTACGCCGAGGAAGACGCGGATTTCGAGAAGCTGGCCGAGGAGCAGGCGAAACTGGAAGGCATTATCGAGGCCACCGACGCGCACAATATCGAGCGCCGCCTGGATATCGCCGCCGACGCCCTGCGCCTTCCGCCCTGGGACGCCAATGTAGCCAACCTGTCCGGTGGTGAGCGCCGCCGGGTGGCACTGTGCCGCCTGCTGATGAGCGCCCCGGACATGCTGCTGCTGGATGAGCCCACCAACCACCTGGACGCCGAGTCGGTGGCCTGGCTGGAGCGCTTCCTGCACGAGTTCTCCGGCACCGTGGTGGCGGTGACCCACGACCGCTACTTCCTGGACAACTCCTGCGAGTGGATCCTGGAACTGGACCGGGGCCACGGCATTCCCTGGAAGGGCAACTACTCCTCCTGGCTGGAGCAGAAGGAGCAGCGCCTGGAGCAGGAAGAGAAGAAGGAAAGCGCCCACCGCAAGACGGTGGAGAAAGAGCTGGAATGGGTGCGCCAGAACCCCAAGGGCCGCCGCGCCAAGAACAAGGCCCGGGTGAGCGCCTTCGAGGAGCTGGCCAGCCAGGACTTCCAGAAGCGCAACGAGACCCAGGAACTGTACATTCCGCCGGGCGAGCGCCTCGGCGAGAAGGTGTTCGAGATCAACGGCGTCTCCAAGCAGTTCGACGGCAAGCTGCTCTATGAAGATCTGAGCTTCTCGGTGCCGCGCGGCGCCATTGTCGGCATCATCGGCCCCAACGGCGCGGGTAAGACCACCCTGTTCCGTATGTTCGCCGGTGAGGAAACGCCGGACTCCGGCGACATCGAGGTGGGCGACACCGTGGACCTGGCCTACGTGGACCAGAGCCGCGAGGACCTGGACGCCAACAAGACCGTCTGGGAAGAGGTGTCCGACGGCAACGACATTCTGCGCATCGGCAACTACGAGGTGCCCAGCCGCGCCTACCTGGGCCGCTTCAACTTCAAGGGCGGCGACCAGCAGAAGCGGGTCGGCGACCTGTCCGGGGGCGAGCGCAACCGCCTGCACCTGGCCAAGCTGCTCAAGCAGGGCGCCAACGTGCTGCTGCTCGATGAGCCCACCAACGATCTGGACGTGGAAACCCTGCGGGCGCTGGAAGAAGCGCTGCTGACGTTCCCCGGCTGCGCCATCGTGATTTCCCACGACCGCTGGTTCCTGGACCGGGTGGCCACGCACATCCTGGCGTTCGAAGGCGACGCCCAGGTGGAGTGGTTCGAGGGCTCCTACACCGAGTTCGAGGAATACCGCCGCAAGCAGCTCGGTGACGAGGCCTTGCAACCCAAGCGCATGAAGTACAAGCGCATCGAGGTTTAACAGGGAGCGACTGAGAGCCCATGGCGAATCCGGATCTGGAAACCCCCGAGTTCATCGAACGCCTGCGGGCGGGTGACCGGGCTGCGTTCGCTCTGGTGGTGAAGCACTACCATCCGCGTCTGCTGGGCGCCGCGCGGACGATGCTTCAGCCGGCGGACGCGGAAGAGGCGGTCCAGGATGGCTGGATCGCCGCCCACCGGGCCCTGCCCAAATTCGAGGGTCGCAGCGCCCTGCTCACCTGGCTGACCCGCATCGTGATCAATCAGGCGCGCATGCAGCTGCGCAAGGGCGGCCGGGAGGTGCAGTTCGATCCCACCGAAGAAGGCGCCGCCGACGCCCTGGCGCATCGTTTCAACGCCAACGGGCACTGGCAGGAGCCGCCCCGGGCCTGGGCCCTGAGCGGCCCGGACGCCCTGCTCACCCGCGACGAGCTGCAACACTGCCTGGAAAGCCACATCACCGCGATGCCGGACAATCAGCGCCTGGCACTACAGCTGCGGGACATCCAGGGCCTGGATTTCAACGACATCTGTAACATCATGGACGTCAGCGCATCCAATGTTCGAGTCCTCGTGCACCGCGCCCGCGCCCGCTTGTTCGAGATGGTGGATCGTTTTCAGGAGACCGGCGAATGTTGAAATGCCAGGAAGTGGAACTGCGCGCCGACGCCCTGGTGGACGGTACGCCGTTATCACGCCGCGAACGCATGGCTCTCGGCATGCATTTACTTATGTGCCGCCACTGTCGGCGCTACGTGCGTCAGTTACGCGCGCTTACCGCCCACCTGCACCATCGCGAACCCACGGCCGCCCACGACGACCAAGTCCAGGCAGTCCTTGACGGCGTTTATCACAGCAAGCAAACCACCGACGGCGGCTGAAACGCACGGCACGCACCCGCTAACCGTCGACCTTTACAATCGCCTCGGCCACGCCTTCGAGGCTCGGATCGCACACATCCGGCCGCGGCGCGTGTGCCGGGAAGGCTATGCCCCCGCGCGCCACGAAAGCGCCCCGGCACCCCGCCGCCATGGCACCGATGATATCCCAGTCGTGCGCCGCCACCATACGCAGTTCCGGCATGCTCACCTGCATATGGTGGGCGACCATGCGATAGGGCGCCGGGGCCGGTTTGAAGCGGCGGGCCTCGTCCACCGACAGAATCGCCTCAAAAAACGTATCTAATCCGGCATGCCGCAGCTGCGCTTGAGCCACGCTCGGGGCTGAGTTGGTCAGCGCCGCCAAGCGAAAACCGGCGGCCTTCAAGCGTTCCAAGGCCGGGCGGGCATCGCCGTGGGGGGCCAGCTGCTGCATACGCTGCAAGATGCGCTGAAGCTCATCGTCAGCCGGTCGCAATCGGTGTCGGGCGGCCACCTGATCCAATGCAACGCGGGCCAACAATGAAAAATCGCGGTAGTCCTCCACAATGGTGGCGGTCATCGACAGGCTGAGCAATTGCGCGAACCATTGGCTTCTGGCCAGCGCATCGCCAAAGGTCGACTCAAAAAGGTCATCAAGGCCGCCCAGATCCAGCAGCGTTTCGTTGACGTCGAAGACGATCACGCGTCGTGCCATCACAGCGCTCCCTTACAGAGTTCAAGTATCGCGGGGCGTCCGCACCACGGCTAAAAAGCCGGCCAGCATGTCCTCGGCCAACGCCAGGCGTGCGGCTGGGTTGAGCCCCGGTCTCTGAAGAATGACCCGCAACCCCATGATCTGACTCTGCAGATAACGAGCCAGCCGAGGGCCATCGATGTCCGCGGGTATTTCCCCGCGCGCCGACGCGGCTTCAAGCAGCTCTTTGAATCCGGATTCCGTCTGGCTGAGAAACGCTTCCGCCCGCTGAACAATCACCGGTTGGGTTTCGGCGGCTTCGAGCAGAGACCTTACGATCAGACAGGCCCTGCCCACGCCGATGGACGCCGTGCCTTTCGCCAGAGCCTGAAAATAGGCAGCAAGCCCCTCCGCCAAAGGCCGATCGCTCATCAAGGTGGCAATCTCTTCCTGCATCCCGGTCGCATACCATTCCAGGGCGTCCAGGAACAGCTGCTCTTTACTGCCAAAGGCGGCATAGATGCTCCCTGGCCGCATATCCAGACCCTCCTCCAGGTCCTTCATGGACGTACCCAGGTATCCGCGGGACCAGAACAGGTCCATGGCACGGTCCAGGGACTCGGCGCGGCTGTAACGGGAGCGACGTGACATACCTACTCGGGGTTGAGGAACATGCTTGCAATCTTAACTTGAATGATCGCTCAACAACAGGTAGCGTAATTGGCATCGCTTACTGGCGCGAGACCCGCGCCATGATCAAGGAGAGACGCATGACGGATTTCAAACTCCATGATGAGACCAGCGCCCCGGAAGCGGCTCGCCCCCTATTGGAAGGCTCAAAAAAATCATTCGGAATGATCCCCAATCTTCATGCCGTGATGGCCGAGGCACCCGGATTGCTGGAGGCGTATCAGACCCTCCACCGGCTGTTCAGCGAATCGAGCTTCAATGCCGACGAGATCACCGTGGTCTGGCAAACGATCAACGTGGAAAACGAGTGCCACTATTGCGTGCCCGCCCACACGGGTATCGCTAAATCGATGAAGGTGTCCGATGAAGTCATCGATGCGCTGCGCGAAGAAACCGCCCTGCCCGATGACAAGCTGGAGGCGCTCCGCACCTTCACGCTCAAAGTGATGCGCCAGCATGGAAACCTGAGCGAAGAAGACGTAAAGACATTCTTGGATGCCGGCTATCAGCAGCGTCATGTACTGGAGGTAATTTTGGGCCTGGCTCAAAAGGTGATGAGCAACTACACCAACCATCTCGCTGAGACGCCGGTTGATAAACCCTTCGAAAAGTTTTCCTGGGAAAAGAAGCGCTGATCGATCTGGAATTCAATCCCCCTTATTGCCCCGCTTTCGCCATTTTGCGGGGCTTTTTTTATTATTGGGTCGTGGAAGTGGATTTTCGTCTTATAAAAAAAGCGGCCTTGACGCTTGCACGCCAAGGCCGCTCGAGGGCAACCAGACCAGGCCGCGGGACTACCGACCAAGAAACTGCATAGAATCCGCCGAGTTCCGCAACGCATAGCGTGCCGGGGCGCCATCATCCGGGGAAAGAATATACAGAGTGTCCTCGCCATCGAAAGCGATCCTGCTGACATCCCAGGTCCCCTGCTCCACCGACCTGGATACCCGCTGCCCGTCGACCACTGCTTCATCAATCAGCTGATAGCACAGCTCAGCCGTGGACTCGTCCCGGTAAAGCACCAGGGACGAAGACGACGGGCCGGCGGGTCCGTTTACGGCAAGGCGGTTAATCTCGGCCTCGCCGGAAATACTACCGCTCGCGGTAACGGCACCGGATACAGAAAGAGCGGCAATCATGCTTAGGGAACCTCTGAAAAACGCGCTGACTTTGGCATAATGAGTACTTTCCATCAGCCAGTATGCAGGTATGCCATGAGCCAGCTGACCTTTGCCGAAGCCGAATACGTCCACAAGAAGCGCAAGACC
>Ga0315338_1000604_pt1 | contig 73450 bp, 61 predicted proteins | sample ASW8metaG_FD_204518 | JGI IMG/M metagenome (GOLD analysis project Ga0315338, IMG submission 204518) | Ammonia-oxidizing marine archaeal communities from Monterey Bay, California, United States - ASW #8 | ecosystem: Environmental > Aquatic > Marine > Coastal | place: USA: California | collected...
TCCGGGATTCTTTCCATCTTGAATGTATGGAGAGAGTGCGTCACGCAAGCTTCCTCGAGCGCGGGATAGCAGCGACTTGACGGCCTGGGGAGAAAGCTTCATGACCTCGGCAATGTCCGCGTAACTCATGTCCTCAAATTTTGATAATAAAACAGCCATTCGCTGCCGTTCGTTCAAGTTAGCGACAGCCGCCCGAACGATACCCCGAGTTTCTGCATGGTCCAATTGACGATTGGGCATCTGGCCACTAGCAGCGAGTGCCATTTGGGCCAATGGATCCGCTGATAGCGAGCCGCTGCGACTCGATTCCACATGCACTTCCCGTCGACGGGCCAACGTCCTGCGTGCGTTGGAGGCCACATTATTTGCAATAGTGAAGAGCCAGGTCGAGAATTTTGCTCCTGGCGTATAGCGCTCCCGCGCTCGATAAACTCGCAGAAACACTTCTTGCGTAAGGTCTTCCGCTAGGTCGCGTTTTCCGACAAGATGTTCTAAAACAGCCAACAAACGATTTTGATACCGGATTACCAGCTCTTCAAAGGCACCCGCATCACCGTCGCGCACCTTCAGCATTAACCGTACATCTGGGTCGTGTCGTTCATAAGCGTTTGAGGATTTACGTCCGGTCAAGTCATCCCCTCTGGTTTGTCTGAAAGTGCCATTGTTTTTTAGCACCTCATTGCTGTTGAGTCTAAACCAACCGCGAGCAAACTGCCAGGAGTTTTAGAGATCTCCCCCGGCGAAATATGTATGATGTTTTACATGCTGACGCTACGATGGTGTTGTTTCACGGAAGTTCGGTCTTGGCGCCGAAAGGATGTGATGTGTCCTGAGGCCGCTAGGCTGAGTCTGGAAAAACGCACACCACCAACAGAAATGGTTTTCGGCAAGGGTAGCCTCCGGTTGTTGAAACGCCGTCACCGAGGACTGGCAAATATATATTTCTTGACCTGACCCCCCAGTGATGATTGACCTAACAGGGCGTATTATCCAACTATGCAAACACGATACGTCGCCGCTGCCATCCAGATGAATTCCGGCCCTGACAAATGCATGAATCTCGAACATGCGGTTGGTTACATTCGTCAGGCTGCCACCGAAGGTGCGAATCTGATTGTCTTGCCAGAAATGTTTAATTGCATGGCCCCCTATCCCTGCTTGGTCGATGAAGCAGAGCCGATACCGGGTATAACCAGCCAAACACTTTCACAGGTGGCCTTGGAAGAAAAGATTTATTTACTTGCCGGAAGCATTGTCGAGCGCAGCAACGAAAATGATGTTTTCTACAACACAAGCATGTTGTTTTCTCCCGCGGGTAAAATGATTGCCCGATATCGGAAGATCCACTTATTTGATGTTCACCTCCCCGACCAGAGAGCAACGGATGAATCGCACTGGATCAAGGCTGGTAGTGACATAGCGGTGGTCGATACGGCCTGCGGTCGTATGGGCCTCTCTGTATGCTATGACTTGCGATTTCCAGAATTGTATCGGCAGCTAGTCGGTCGCGAGGCAGAGGTCTTTCTGGTTCCCGCTGCCTTTCGAGCAACAACAGGCCGCGACCACTGGGAGGTCTTGTTGCGAGCACGGGCGATTGAAAATCAAGCGTATATTATTGCTGCGAACCAATGTGGTACACATGATCGGCAGATTGTGACATATGGACACTCCATGATTATTGATGCGTGGGGAAATATACTTACTAGCGCGGATTCGAAGGAAAGTGTGATATTTGCGGAAATTGATCTCAAGACTTTGCATACGGTGCGTGGACAATTACCCGCCTTAAAGCACCGTCGCGACTCCAGTTATACGAACAGAAAGAGCTAGTTTTTCAGTGTATCCCCCATCTGTTTACACTCACCGGTAAGTATCGAAGCCATCAAACAGAACATCGCTCGATTCGGAAAAACCAAATTGTAGAAATTGTGAGAAGAGGATGTGTCTCCGCGCCGCGACAAAGAATATTTTTTCTGAGTTAGAAATAAACAAATTTTTTTACCACCATCGGTTGACATTTTCTTGCCCAGCGGCAAAATGCCTCTAGTGAGAAACATGCTTAATCAATTGTCACCGTGTTTGAACGGCTTTGAATACCCTGTCCTATAAAAATGGATATCACCAAGGATTAATCTGAGTTTGTCTGATACAGGCATACGATTATTTTTGAGGAATTCATTTTCTTGGATAGAGAGACATTGGTTACTTGGCGAGGTTTCTCCCTCAAAGGTTTGACACGCACCACGATGACAAGGCTGTCAGAGTGGATTGCGACAGACGGTTGGGGGGCGGCGACTGTAAGGATCGACAGTCGGCGACTCATGTCGCGGCCTGGATGACCCTCCCCATCCTTTTTGCTTAATTGGCTGGCATACTGATATGGCCACGAGCTTGATCGGGCTCGGTTCCAATCTTGGACATCGCGAGGATTTGATTTCGTCGGCGCTGGCGCGGCTTGATGCCCAGCCGAATGTTTCTGTAACGAAGTCGAGTGGAACTTATGAAACGGTCCCAGTCGGCGGTCCCACAGGCCAAGGCTTATTTCTTAATGCTGCGGCGGTCCTGGAGACAGACTTTTCGGCGAGGGGGCTTTTGAGGCTTCTGAAGCAGGTGGAAACGGACCTTGGGCGTTCTCACAGCATCCGATGGGATGCCCGCTGCATCGACCTCGACATACTGCTCCACGACAATCAAATGTTCATGACGGACGAACTTATTCTTCCTCACCCCCGCATGAGCTTTCGCCGTTTCGTCCTGGAGCCGGCCTGTGAAATTGCAGCAACCATGGTCCATCCTACGTCGGGCTGGATTCTTGCGGATCTCCTTAAACACATTCGCAGGCATCACAATTATGTAGCAGTGACTGGCCCACAAACGGTGGACACTGGGCGGTTTATCAAGGCTGTTAAAAATCAATTGAATGAACAACACGGCCTCGCCCCCAGGTTGATCCTTGTACCTCAAGACTCTGTGGCTGAAATCGCGGCTCAAGAAGATGCCGCTAGTGCCAAGCCGGATCTAAGGCTAAACTTTTGGGACCCAAAGAGTGATATGCATGGTAGAGCCTGTTGGCCCGATAGAGATCCACTGCTCATCAGTAATTTTTGGTTGGGCCAGTCGGCCGCCACAACGGATCGTTATTTGGATCGAGAAAGGTATAAAACGTCTCGACAAAAATTACCCGCATATGCAAAAAACGCTTTTACCCCAAAACTGCTCGTACTGCTTGATCCGCTAGGCCAAGAGGACAAAGTTTCTGGAACAAAATTGGATATCGACAATCAGATACTCCCGTCCAATCCATCGATCCCGACACCCATTGAGACATGCTTTCCCGAAGATCAGGGGCCTTGCCTGCGGCTGAGATTTGCCACCGAACGCGAAAAACAAGAGGCAGTTGAGGAGGTAGTAGCGTCAATACTAGCGATGTAGTAACAGTAATGTAGAAAAAGGCAGCGCCGCTGCCCGGTTGTTCAATCTTGCCTCTTTATTTCGCTTTGAACATGGTGCAATTACAGACCTCTTGCCCCGAGTTGATAACCGATCCCGCGACAATCTACGCGTTGACTCAAAAGGCTCGCGAGCAGGGCAAAACGATCGGCCTAGTACCAACCATGGGCGCGTTGCACCGTGGCCATTTGAGTCTCGTGAAAACATCCACGGCACAATGCGATCTCACCGTGGTGACTATATTCGTCAATCCCACACAGTTTACAGACAAAAACGATTGGACTAAGTATCCTCGTGACCTGCAATCCGATATGGACAAGCTTGCCGGTTCGGCGGTGGGTTTGGTATTTGCCCCAACAGCAGAGGATATCTACCCACACGGCCATGTGACCTCCATCCATGTTGGCCCGCTCGAGGAAATTGTGGAGGGGCGGTGCCGACCGGGACATTTTTCGGGGGTCGCAACGGTTTTGGCCAAACTTTTCCAGATGATTCCAGCACACATCACCTTTTTTGGCCGCAAAGATTATCAACAGCTCAAGGTTGCTGAACGGGTTGTTCAAGATTTGAATTTACCGATCAAAGTGTATGGCTGTCCGACCATCCGTGATGAAGACGGGCTTGCTCTCAGTTCCCGAAATGTTTTTCTTAGTCATGAACAACGGCAGCAAGCACTCTCCATCCGAAAAGCCTTGAAATTGGCAGAACGGTCCATCACGGAGGGCGAAACGGATGCCCGGACGATTGTAGCTTGCATGCGAAGCGAACTTTCGCGTTCTGGTACGTTGCACATCGATTACGCCCTTTTAGCCGATGCTGAAACACTCAAACCGGTGACAACCGTAAAAGGCCCCACGGTAGCCCTCATTGCCGTTCGCGTTGGATCGACGCGGTTGATCGACAATCAGGTCATGATGCCACAGCGTTGAACCGAATGGATTTTAGCCCAGCCACGAGAACAATTCTTCAGTGCGCCAAACACTCTTTTACATTCAGGATCAAGTACGAGACATTCCGGTCTTTGGCGTGGGCCTGCTTCTGGTGTTTTGGGTTGTATTCAGTATTGGCCTAATTGTCTGGCTCGCCCGGAGGCAGGGAATGACTGCCGACACCCTAGGCTATCTTCCGGTGATCATCATAGTGGCAATCGTCATCCTTTTTGTTTTGCCCGGAATTGTTGAACCGGGTCGCGGCTTGCCGATTCGAAGTTATGGTGTGATGACCATGTTGGGGATTGTTGCTGCGGTCTGCTTGCTCGCAAAACGGGGGGCAAAGGTTGGCATTGCCACCGAGATTATCTACTCATCTTCAGTCTGGTTTTGTGTGGCCGGTTTCGTCGGGGCACGATTATTCCATGTTATTGAGTATTGGGACAGCTCCTATCGACATACGCATACCGATGGGTCTATAGACTTTGTCGCCACATTGATGGCAATAATCAACGTACCCCAAGGTGGTCTTGTCGTGTACGGGGCTTTTGTCGGCAGCACACTGGCCTTTTTTTGGCTTGTCCGAAGATACAAGTTGCCGGCTCTAGTATTTGCCGATTTAATCGCGCCAAGTTTGATGCTTGGACTTGCCATTGGCCGCCTCGGCTGTCTGCTTAACGGCTGCTGTTTCGGTGGGACTTGTGCATTACCGTGGGCAGTCACATTTCCTCAATCGAGCCCCCCCTACCAGCGACAAATGGATACCGGCTTGGTGATGGGCATCCAGGTAGCTTCCGAAACTAGGCAGCAAGATTCTTCTGGAACAGAAGCGAAACGAAACCGCACATCGCCAGCTGGTCGCGCTCGCCCGATCATCCGTTGGCTAAATCCCACCCTCAAAAAAGAGGGACTTGCTCAGGGCGATGAAATTATCCGTATTGCGGGCATAGAGCACCCTAGCCCGGAACAGGTATGGCACGCCCTTTCGTCCGCCGGTGTCCACGGGAGTTTGGTTTCGATTGAAACGGGCCGAGGGCAGGAAGCACTGCTTTCGCCCCTAGCTGCCCCCACCCGAAGCCTTCCGGTCCACCCAACGCAAATATACAGCTCGATCTCCGCGTTTGTGCTTTGCCTGTTTTTGCTCGCCTACTACCCCTTCCGCCGCCGTGACGGCGTGGTGTTTGGTTTGCTGGCGACAATCTACCCGGTGATCCGAATTTTACTTGAGACAATACGCACCGATGAATCGCCTCAGTTTGGCACCGGACTGAGCATTTCGCAGCTTGTCAGCCTGACCTTGCTTGTGCTGATCGTTCTTTATTGGATTTGGGTCTTGCGGCAGCCTCCCGGCTCACTCTGGAAGTCCCCGGAGAAGTCCTCGGTCTGCTAAAGAGAGAAAGTTAGGCGAGTTAAATATCTTCCCATCGCTCCTTTGCCTTGCGAGAACAGATATCCATAAAGAGTCTAATACTAACGATTTGACACCACCCCTGGGATCGACAATCATGATTCGTGGTTGCGCACGGGTCCCTTTTTCCCGAGCTGGCCGGGAACTTTTTTCCACAATTCGGCGTCTATCTGGATGGAGCGGTCTGTGAATACCGCCATGCCCCGAGTCACAACAGAAGATCTTCGGCTGATCGAAAGTACGCTCGCCGGCCAGTCGGAGGCGTTTGGGGCATTGGTCGAAAAATACCAGGATCGACTTTATCACTCCATGCTACGGTTAACCGGATCACCTGAAGAAGCCCGCGATGTAGGTCAGGATGCTTTTGTGCAGGCATTTGTCAAACTCAAAACGTTTCGTGGAAGGAGCAATTTTTACACATGGCTTTATCGCATTGCCTTCAACTTGGCCATGACCGAGCGGCGGCGAAATCGCCCGGTTATTTCCTTGGATCAAACGCGCGATTTGGTTGGAACCGAACCGGAGGATCGAGCCGATCGCCCGGACCAGCACCTGGAAAAACAGGATCAGGCAAAACAGGTTCGCCAGGCCCTGCAACGACTCGGGGAAGAACATAGCGCCGTGTTGGTATTACGAGAAATCGAGGATTTTTCGTACGATGTTATTTCCCGGATGTTAGACCTTCCGGTTGGGACAGTTCGCTCGCGCCTGCACCGAGCTCGAATCCGGATGAAAGAAGAGATGCAGCGCATCTTAGAATAAGATTAGCCACAACCCTTTATTGACTTTCTGTGACAATACGGTGAACGATGGACAATCGCGAAGAACTCATTAGCGCCTATCTGGATGGCGAACTCAGTGACGAAGAGCAGCAGCAGGTCATGCAGTTGCTCTCGGAAGATGAGGCCGCCCGGCAATTGTTTGCTGATTTTCAATCGCTCCGATCTTCGCTCCGATCTTCGTTCCGTGCGCTGCCGGCCGATCCCGTGGACCACGCGTTTTCCAAAGAGGTCCTCGAGCGGGTGGAACAGGTTTCACCCGAGCAGCCCCAGGCGACCCCGTCACCTGCTCCGCGGGAACCCACATTTCGGCCCCGCATGCTCCTGTGGCCGGCCATGGCAATTGCCGCCGCGATTATGTTGATGGTCTTTTACGAGGAGCCAATTTCCAACGATCAACCATCACGCGACGCAACGTCGCAAAACGGATTACTTGCCCGGCTCGACGACGCTCCAAAAGGCCCCGCAATGATGGCGAAGCCGCAACCGGCACCCTCACCCATACCCGATGCCGCCGCGACAATCGAACAAGAGGCAGTCGAGAGCATTGTTGTCACCCCTTCAGAGAGTCAGGCCTTTGCTATAGAAGACAGCTTGAAGTCGGCAGTTGGCAGTTCAAGCAGCGATTCAACAGAGGGTTTGGCCAAAAAAAGAAAAGCCGACTCACCCGCAGTGAAAGATGCAGAACTGGCACATAGATGGGCACCACCGACGAGTTCGTCCCAGAGCCAGATCGCGACTGCCCGGATGCGAAAAGAGATCTACCGGAAGCAAAACGATATCAAAGGCCAGCGGCTAGCAAAGTCCGCCCACCCCGCGTTTGGCGAGGCCGCCGGCTCCCATACAGGTTTAGCGGCGGACGAATTGGGAGAGGAGCGGGCGGCCCCTATTTCGAAGTTCGTCTTTTTGGTCCAACGGGGGATTGATCTCCGAACCGAACTGGACCAACTGGTTCGTGATCCTTTGCCTTCGATAAAAGCAACACCGCCCGAAGCTGCATTAGGGCAACTTCAGAAGATTGAACAGATCGCGGCCTCGCCCACCCAATATATCTTTGACCTTACTGGTACCGAGAGGGTAATTCGTCATTCGGTGAGGCGGCTGCAGCAAAGCAAAAACTTTCAGTTGGTTTCCGCTTCGCCCGTTGGCCGGGAGGAAGAAGAGCCGCTCCTTTCAGAGCAGAAAAACAGCAAACAATCCCGAGAGGGACAAGATGGGCAAAAGGCCAAACCCGCTCCGAGTGAGGCTGTTGCAAAACAGCTGCCAACAGTAGCCCACCGACGCGTGCGGCTGATTTTTGTTGTCGAAGCAGATCCAGCGCCACCATCTGCAGCGCCACCATCTGCAGCGCCATCATCTGCATCACCGCCATCATCTGCATCACCGCCATCGAAGTAGCACTTGTGGTCCCATCAACCAACGCGTCGTTTTTTCAGAAAAGGTCAATAGGATGCCATCCGTCAATATCCGCTGCCGCGAAAATGGCCCCCTTGTCGTAGAGGGTGAAGTGACCCTTACCGACCATCAGGGCAATCGCTTTGTGATCGATGCCAGCAAACCGGCACTTGCACTCTGTCGTTGCGGCATTTCAAAAAACAAGCCTTTCTGTGACGGAGAACATCGGTGCGGAGATTTCCAGGCAGCCGAGCTTGCTCCGTCAAAAAGCTAGTGCACGCTGTCGCTTGCCCCGGTACCTCGAGTGCATCGTGTCGCGGAGCACTCCGTTTGTAGACAGCTACCGACAAGTTGTCCCCAGGCAATTTTGGGATACGTGGCAAGCGGGTCCGCAAAATATACCCTTCGCGGAGGAGCACAGACATTAGCCCGCCCTGTAGAGCCGCAGAAGTGCTGGTTTCATCGAGGGATTCTTTTTAGACTTATGCACTCAGATGTTGATCAGTGCGGCCGGCAGTGATGACCGCGGCGAAACAAAGAACAGAGAGAAGGAGACAGGCAAGTGAGCAAGACGCAGCGAGACGCTGAAACATCAACTGCCAGCGACGAGGTGTCGGAAGGTTTTGTGGGCCGCTGGAATCATCTCGTCAGTACGACAAACTGGGAAAAGGGAAAAATTATTTTCCAGTGGCGTAAGGACCTCGAGGCTAGGGGTGCCGCAGGCAGCGAAATGTCTGACGAGGCCTGGAGCCGCCGTGTCGGCAACATCAGCCCACAACATGTGGGTCGTTTGCGAAGGGTGTCCGCTCGTTTTAATAAGGCGAGAAAAGGTTATTCGGGGCTCTATTGGAGCCACTTTCAAAGTGCTGTCGAATGGGAGGATGCAGAATTGTGGTTGGAGGGAGCTCTCCAGAATCGTTGGTCGGTTGCTCAGATGCGGTTTGCCCGCTGGGAAGCAATAGGCGCTCCGGCGGACCAAAAGCCCTTAGATCAAGATATTATCACAGCAGAACTGGACGAAGATCGTCTTGTTGGTATCAACGAGAAACAGCTTCCTGCCGCCAGAACATCGGTCCCACATGATCCGGCCTCCCGCGAGGAAATCTTCACTCCCGATTATGGGGCCGAAACAAAGGCTCCTCGCGAGCAGGTGATACAAATATTGGATGCCGGCAATGCGCCCGCGCCTATTCGCCCTTTTGCAGAATTAGCTTCCCTGCCAGCGGATGTGAGTGAGGCATTTGAATCGTTCAAGCTGGCTATTTTGCACCACAAAACGCATGAATGGGAAGAAGTCTCTTGTGAGGATATCCTTTCCACGCTTGAGGCACTGAAAGATTTGGCGGTCGCGCCCTGAAGCGTTGCTTTAATCGCTCTATTCACCGATTTGCAAATTGCTGTGCCTGGCCCACAACATCGACCCCGACTTCCTGCGACCACGCGCGAATCAGGCTTTGAAAGACGCCTCCCCCAAGACCGCTTCCAATCGTTTGCCCGTTCATTGAGGTAACCGGAAGCAGGCAGAAGGGTGTGCTGCTCAGGAACACTTCGTCCGCTTTTGCAATATCCTCGCAGCAAAGCGTGCAGTGATCCCACTCAAGGCCGAGTTGGGTTGCCAGGCGGTGAACGACCGTGAGGCTAATGCCCGGAAGTACATCCTCGATGGGTGGCGTCACGATTTTTCCCTCCGCGCGATAGAGGAGAATATTGGCAGTCGAGGTTTCCAGGACAGATCCAGCACGGTTGAGTAGAAGTGCCCGGGCGCCAGATTCGATGGCAGCCGCCTTCTGATCGGCCAGAAAGTAGTGCATTCTGCTCCTGCACTTCAGCGCTGCCGGCCAGCATGTTGCGGGTACCTGTTGTACATCAGTGACAACCAGGTGCTGTCCGCTTTGGTATTTGTCCGCCCAGAGTCCAAATGGTAAGCGATAGGTATGTACACCCACACACGGCCTGCCGGGGCGACCTTCATTGAATGTGGCCAACGTTCCGGGTGTCGCAAAAAGAGACAACCCGAGGTCATCTTCGACATCGCCAAGTTGCCAGTTTTCTGCCACGATCCTCTCCGCCGCTCGGACCAGGTCGGCGGAAGATTCTCGAAGGCTGATCCCGACGAGTTGCAAGGAGCGATAGAATCGCTCGAGATGTTCTTCTAAATAAAACAGGCGGCCAGAAAAGGTGCGAAGCTGCTCGGTAACGGTTGCCCCCAGTGCAAATCCCGCATCGGAAACGGGAATTGCCATTTGTGAAGCGGGCAAAAACTGGCCATCGAGGTAGGAGAGCGGTTCATCCATGCAGCTATTATCGCGGGTCGATCATGACAAGTGAATCCCGCTGACCGAACGTTTTCCACTTTATCTAATCGCGGTGTCGATGATCGTTCGCCCCGTTATGGGGAGACACCCATTTCCCCGAGTGTTTCCCGACGAATCATAGACATTAGTGTTGGCGAGTAGATATAAGGTCTCCAGGCATGTTGTTTTCCGATAAAGCCGCTGGAATTGAATTGTCGAATCCGATCTTGATCGGCCGCGGGCCCGCCAGTGATCGTCAGCCCGGTGTATCCCAGTGCCTCAGGGCCGCGACGGGCACAATGACAGTAAAGTTTTCCATAGTGCTTCAAAATCCGATCACAATAGTTATTCAGCAGTAGGAGACTCTCCATCTCACCAATCGCTTTACCAAACTTGTGTCCAGGTTGAAGCCAATCGCAGTCAATCGCTGAAGCAAAGAATACAACATGGTATTTTTGGTGATCCGCAACAGCACCGGTAAATGCAGCTCCCGAAGCATCGCCACCCCCTAACAGATGCAGTGCTGTTGCAATGACACGCACACCAAAGCTGAACCCGATCAAACTGACTCGATCTTCTTGGGGAATTATTTTCAACAGTCCCGCCAAATGGATTCCGGCAGAGAGGGTCCGAGAGGCTTTGAGACGGGCATCTGCAACGGGGCGAGTCAATGTCTTGGCCGATGGCCAGGACAAAATGATAAATCGTATGGGCGTTTTATCGGTCGTACAACGAATTAATTCCCGATAAATTTTCCGCCCTGCATCGAAGGCTTCGCAGGCCTCCATACGATCCCCGTGAACCCATATGACGCTTTGCATATGTTGGGTATCGTCAGCCTCGAGGTTTTTAAGAGCGGATTTGTTCCATTTTGAATCTTGTATGCTGTATCGCCAATATTTGAGATTCCCCACAAGATTCTCTTGTTCAAGCGGCTCGTCGAGAGACAGACATGGAACATCCCGAGAGCTGATCAGCCAAATCTGGTCTTCTCGGCGCTCGCAATGTGTACATTTAGAATCTTCAAAAGACGATTGGCACTCGCTCACAGTCGGTACAGGAGAATTGTTGCCTGCCAGTTCCTGTCCACCCGCTGTCGCGAGAAAAAGCAGTGCTGTAATGCTTGGGATCAATGCCATATTTGTCATCGCCGGTATCGGTGGAGGAAAGAGGCGTTTTTAACTATTAAGCCAGTTGTAGTTTGTATGTGTTAAACCCTAACAGTTGTTAGGACACAAAAAACGTATGTCGCAGATAGCGACGGGGCAAATGTAAGAAATAAAAACCGGCTGTTTTATTTGCACATCAATTCTGATGTTGTAGAGTTTGCTGTCGAATTGTGTTCGCCGCTTTTTCCGAATACTGGATTTTTATGGAGATATGAGCCATGAAGAGGCTACTGATATTAGCGATTTTGTTGGTGGCAACAGTTGGCTGCAACCGGTGTCGTTCTAGACGCGCTCACAGTTGGGCTCCTTGGCGTTGCGGCACCCCGAGTACGCAGACGATGCCTTGTATGCCTTGTATGCCCTGTGATCCCTGCAGCAATGTTTCAACGGGTGTTGGTGTTTCGGGGGGTGTTGGTGTTCCGGGTTGCTCCACATGTGCAACTGGTGGAAGTTATGAACAGGGTGTTATTCTCAACACCAGTCCTGCGACGAACCCACCGACCATTACACCGGCAAATTCCGGACCGTAATCGAAACGGTTGCAATCGGAACAACGCCCTCATCCGGCATCTACCCGCCCGAAATCCTGACGCGCGGGCGGTTGTCGATAACGGCCTGCCTCCCTTTTTCGAGCTAGACTAGAAACGGATGCTTTGTTTGCAAGGCACCTATTAGGTTGCCGCTCCAAGCGATTAAAAGTTTCATTGGACCGTCTCTGGAATTGAAAAAGGGAGAGAGCCTTGCGTTTCTTTCTGGCCATCGTATTGCTGCTGCCGGCAACCGATGTCGTCGCGCAGTTCACCGATGAGGACCCAAGTTCCGCATCCGCGCAGTTTGTCCGTAAAGAAGTGGTCCAACTGCAGGTGGGGATTATTGTCCGATCTACCGGAAGCGCCTTGAAAGGTGTTGAGGGGACCACGCCAGTACCGATTGACTGGCCTGAACAAAAGGTCAAAATCGTCGACGAACAGTCCTCCTCCGAAGTTCGCCGCATCTCGTATGACATGGTGGGCGATACCGTTAAGCGGATGGTCGTGCAGATCCCATTTATCCGGGCGGGTGAGTCGGTTCAGGCGATGGTAACTTTTGAATGCACCCGCTACCACATTGTTGCACCGGAAGAAACGAGTCAGTTTAAAATCCCCAAAAAGACAACGCCAAAAATCAGAAAATATTTGGGCCCCAGCCCGAGCATTGAAACAAAAAATGGCAAGATCCGTAAATTGGCGCACGAGATTACTCGTGATGTGCAGGGAGACTGGGCTAAAGTTGAGGCTATGTATGATTGGGTTCGGAACCACGTTGAGTACAAAAATGGACCTCTCAAAGGCGCCTATCAGGCCCTCAAAGATGGCGATGGAGACTGTGAAGAACTCAGTTCATTATTTATCGCCTTCTGTCGTGTAAACGGTATTCCTGCCCGCACGGTATGGATTCCCGGACATTGCTACCCTGAATTTTATCTGGTCGACGCCGAAGGCGAGGGACACTGGTTTCCCTGCCAGGCAGCCGGTACGCGGGCCTTTGGCAGCATGCCCGAGTATCGCCCAATTTTGCAAAAAGGCGACAACTTTCGTGTCCCAGAAAAGAAAGGCCGGCAGCGGTACGTGGCAGAGCAGCTAAAAATTGCCGATGTGCTGGGACCCAATAATCCTAAAGTCGAGTTTGTTCGCGAAGTTTTGACAGACTAAAACAGTTTTTCTATCGTTTTGTGTTTATGGCCGGATATCCTCTTTGTATATTCCCCCTCTCCCCACCCGGTCTGTCGTGCCGTTAGACTGAGAGCTGCGAAGTGGCAGACTCATGGAGACCTCCTGATGTCCCCCCAGAACTCAAAAAAGACAAAACGCCCTTTAGCGGGTAGCGATAATGTTTTTGAGGTCCACCACCCACTGATTCAACATCACCTCACGCGCCTCCGCAATCAATCGACCGCACCGATTGAATTTCGAAATTTGATTCGGAGATTGGCGGTTTTACTCGCCTATGAAGCGACCCAGGACCTGCAGATCACCACCATTTCAGTAGAAACACCGTTGACAACCACAGAAGGCCATGCCCTGAAGCCAAGCATTGGCCTGGTCCCGATCCTCCGCGCCGGTTTGGGAATGGTCGACGCCGTGTTAGACCTGATTCCCAGCGCCGAGGTATGGCACCTGGGGCTCTACCGGGACGAAAAGACAGCCCGCCCCGTCGAATACTACAGCAAGCTCCCTCAGAGCCAGCCAGTCGATGTGGCTCTGGTGCTCGATCCAATGCTTGCCACCGGAGGCTCGGCCATTGCCGCCCTGAATACGTTGAAGGAATGGGGTGTGCCCAGAATCAAACTGCTTTCAATCATTGCCTCCAGCGATGGCATTGCCGAAGTGACGGCCAGCGATCCAGATACCCAAATCTATATTACGGCGGTGGACCCGAAATTGAACGACCAGAAGTTTATCGTTCCCGGCTTAGGGGATGCCGGAGATCGCATCTTCAATACATTTAAAACACACGATTAACTTTTTAGAGGGTCATGCAGGGGCGTTGGCGGTTGTTGCCGGCAGAGTCCTTCACTATAGTCCGGACACTTGAGCCTACCCACCATTAGAGACGGATCCCATGGAACGACTCATCAGCGCATTTGGCTTGCTGGCCATGATCGGTATTGCTTGGCTGATGAGCTCGAACCACAAAAAATTTCCTCTGAGAGTGGTGGTTGGCGGTTTGGCACTCCAACTTGTTTTTGCATTGCTGATCCTTCAAACGAGCCCCGGAAAAGCAACCTTTGGAGTCATTGGGGATATCTTTACGAATATGATTTCCCACGTGGATGCGGGCTCCCGTTTTATGTTTGGAATGGACCGGGAATTAGAAGTCCCTGTCGAGGTATCTGGAGAACCGCACCAGACCCACTTTCAGGTCTGGGAAAATCCCAAACAGAACATACAGGATCTGGTCGAGTCGATTCGCGGGAAAAAGGGTGTGGTCACCATTACAGTGGGTCAGTCTACCAAGGATTTCGATCTCAGTGCCGATGGCTGGGAACAGCAGCTGCGAGAGTGGTTTCATGTTGCGATCGGAGCCTTTCGAGGTGGACAGTTCCCTCGAACAAAACAGTTGCTCAGCTCGTTTGCCTTTGGGGTGCTTCCGACCATCATCTTTTTTTCATCGCTGATGTCGATGCTCTATTATCTAGGGATCATGCAGAAGGTAGTCGCCTTCTTTGCCTTAATCATGCGGCGTACTTTGGGAACCAGCGGTGCCGAAACGCTTTCCGCTGCTGCAAATGTGTTTGTCGGCCAGACCGAAGCGCCCCTGGTGATCCGTCCTTACGTATCAAAAATGACCCAGTCGGAGTTGATGGCGGTGATGGTCGGTGGATTTGCCACCATTGCCGGTGGGGTGCTGGCCGCGTATGTCAGCTTTGGCATCGATGCCGGCCATTTGGTGACCGCTTCGGTCATTTCTGCCCCGGCAGCTCTGTTGATCGCCAAAGTGATGCAGCCGGAAACGGAGCATTCTCTCACAATGGGCGAAGTCGAACTGCATGTGGAAGAAAAAGAAGCCAATCTGATTGGGGCGGCTGCCTCCGGAGCAACGGCCGGCATGAAATTGGCCATCAATGTAGCGGCGATGCTGATTGCTTTTCTCGCCATCATTGCCATGTTCAATGCCATCATCGGGTGGACCGGTGAATGGTTCGGGTTTGTTGCTACAGATCGCTGGACGCTCGAAAAAGGACTCAGCTGGTGTTTTTGGCCCCTGGCCTGGCTGATGGGAATCCCGGCCGTCGATTGTGGTAAAGCGGGCGAGTTGCTGGGAACAAAAATGGTTGCCAACGAGTTTGTGGCATATTTACAGTTGGGTGAAATGATCGGTAGGGATAAAGAGGCACTCTCACCACGAACCGTTACAATCCTGACGTATGCCCTTTGTGGATTTGCCAACTTTGGCTCGATCGGTATTCAGCTCGGTGGAATTGGGGGTGTGGCCCCGAGTCGCCGCGGTGATTTGGCGAGACTTGGTATGCGCGCCATGCTCGGCGGCACACTCGCCGCGTTTATGACCGCCTGTATCGCGGGCATCTTAATTTAACGGTTCTTTTTCTGATATTTTCCCTCCGAATGGTTCTTATGCAAACGCTACTCGATGAAAAACAGCTAAGAGACGGCGTCCGGAAGATGGCACGGGACATCACCAACCATTACGAGGACCGCCCGCTGACGATCATTGGCATTCTGACCGGGAGCGTCGTTCTTCTGGCTGACATGATTCGGCTACTTGAGATGCCACTCCGCGTTGGAGTCCTACAGGCCCGCAGTTATCACGGTGCGACAACAACACGAGGTGAGTTGATCATTAACGATGAACTGATGCCGGACATAAAAAATCGCGAGGTGCTGCTCGTGGATGATATTTTTGACACCGGTTATACGCTCCGTGAGGTCATCTCACGCATCAAAAAATTAAATCCATCCTCGGTTTCATCCGCTGTCCTGCTCCACAAAGAGGGCCGGTGTGAGGTCGAGATGGCACCCGATTTTGTCGGATTCCATATCCCGGACAAATTTGTCGTGGGTTACGGGCTCGATTACGAGGACGAATATCGAAACCTGCCCTATCTGGCGGCACTAGAAGAAGCCGATTTAAAAGCGCATTAGGTGTCGATGCGGCCGATGTTGCGCCGGTTATCTCGCCGCAGCCAAGTGCTTTAAAAAATCGTGGTTGCTCTCGAGGAGTTCATCGCTGGCGTGCATTTCATCCAGGCTCATCCATAAAATCTCGGCAACTTCATCGGGGTTGGGTACCAGTTGGGCGGAATCTCGGAGCGTGGCCCGCCACCAGGCGATGTGAACCCGCCAGCGGTTGACACATTCCCAGATTTTTTCCACAGGGTGTACTGCGACCCCGAGTTCTTCCTCCACCTCTCGTCGCAGAGCCACCGGTTCGCTTTCTCCCGGCTCAATTCCCCCGCCTGGAAAACAGAGCCGCAGCGGGGCAATCACATGTTCCGAGCGCCGGATCACAAGATATTTTTCTCCTCGCTCGATGACGGCGACCACACATTGCCGCAGAGGAGGATGTTGATCGTTGCTGGAAGACATAGGATGGTACTCTCGATTCCACTACGAAAAAACGCTAGGAAGAAAAAGGATCAGGCAACAAGGCCTCTAAAGTAACTTCGCGGATCGCGTTGTTCGCCTCGGTATCGACCAAGATGATGGGCAGCTCTTTTGCAAATTCCGCCAACACCTGCCGGCAGGCCCCGCATGGAGAGACGCCCCCGGCCGCTGCAATGGCAATGCCAGAAAACGTTTGGTGGCCAGCAGTGACTGCCGTACTCAGAGCGGTTCTTTCGGCGCAAATGGTCAGGCCATAGGAAGCATTTTCCACATTAGTCCCCCGAAAGATGGTTCCGTCGGCACTCAGCAAAGCAGCACCGACAGAAAAATGAGAATAGGGCGCATGCGCCATCAATCGGGCTTCGAGTGCAGCCGCAACCAACTCAACTTTCTCTTGCTCATTCATCCTCTTTTCTCCCAACCGTCTGCACCCTCTCCAAAATTAAAGGGCCGGTGCCCACAGCCTCATCATGAATTGCAATGGCCGATCTCAAGTTGGCGACGAGTGGATCCGTGGCCTCTTTTCGCGTAAAGACTCTTAATAGTTCTTCACCCTCCTCCACAACATCACCGATGCGAACCCGCATTTCCAGGCCGACAGCGTGGTCGATCTGGTCGGACATGCACTGCCTGCCACCACCAAGCTGAACCACTATTCTACCAAGTTGTGCCGCATCGACACCACTCACACAACCGCCCCGCTTTGCAAGGATGCTCGTTGGCGTGGCAACGTCACGCACCTGTTCCAAATTACCCCCTTGTGCGCAAACCATCTCGGCAAATTTGTCGCTCGCCTCTCCACTCTCAAGCAACTCTGTAAGTCGACACCGTGCTTCCTTTTCGTCGGCAGCAAGTTGCGATGCGATCAAGATCTCGGCCCCAAGGGCCAGCGTCACTTCGCGCAAGTCCTCCGGACCCTCTCCCTGGAGTAGAGCGACCGCCTCGTTGACTTCCACCGCGTTGCCAACCATGTTGCCGAGCGGTTGATTCATGTCGGTGATGAGTGCCGTTGCGTTTATATCCATTGCGTTGCCGACTTCTACAAGCGACTCCGCAAGGACCCGCGCATCGGCCTGATTTCTAACGACTCCTCCTCCACCACATTTAACATCCAAGACCAAAGTGCTGAGCCCCTCGGCAAGTTTCTTGCTCATGATGCTCGCGGTGATTAAGGGGATCGATGGAACGGTCGCGGTCACATCCCGCAGCGCATAGAGTTTTCGATCGGCGGGGGCAATGTCTTTGGTCGTGCCGGTGATCACACAGCCCACCTGCTCGGTCAATCGCTGTAGTTCTTCGAGCGACAGATCGGTGCGAAACCCTTTGATCGACTCGAGTTTATCGAGCGTGCCTCCCGTGATCCCCAGGCCGCGACCGGAAATCATCGGCACCCATACGTCGCAGCAGGCCAATAGAGGAGCCAAGACGAGTGAAACTTTATCACCAATACCGCCAGTGGAATGTTTGTCGACCCGCGGCCTAGCATCATTGGGCCAGCTGAGCGTGACCCCGCTCTGGAGCATTGCGATTGTGAGCGCACGGATCTCGGCCTTATCCATACCGTGGATGCAAATGGCCATCGAAAGGGCCGCCATTTGATAGTCGGGAATACTGCCTTCCGTGTAGGCCTGAACAAACCACTCGATCTGCTCCGTTGAAAGTGGCAGCTGGTCTCGCTTGAGTGCGATAATTTGTGCAGCATTCATAAAAGCGCTAACGTAGTTGGAGTTGGACTCAAAGGCAACTTTGATTGTCGCTCGATGGGGAGTTTGGTTTCAAGGTCGCATTTTTTACAAACTCAGATTTCGGAGAAAGAGCCCAAAACTCCAAACACAATACGCCGCATTTTTTCCGCCGCCTGGGCAGCCGTTTCAATGACGCCCTCCCCGGTCGTTTCATCCAGGGCATCTGGCAGGCAGACGTTAGTGATGGCAGAGAGCCCCAAGACCCGCACGCCCTCTCCGGCCGCCACGATGGCCTCCGGAGCGGTACTCATGCCCACGGCGTCGACACCGATTCGTCGCAGATAGCGATATTCGGCCCGGGTCTCATAATTGGGGCCTCGCTGTGCTGCATACACGCCCAACTGGGCTGCAAAATTCGCGCGCCTGGCTACCTGTCGGGCAAGGTCGATGCAACCCGGGTCGTACGGTGTTTCTCTACGACACAACGATGTTGCCGCCCGGTTGTCGGTTTGGCCATCGTCGCCGGGAGAGGTTGGCGCCGGCCCTCCTATCAAATTGATGTGGTCTTGGATGATCATGACATCCCCGGCTGAAAAATTCGGATCGATGCCCCCGGCGGCGTTGGAGACGATCAACAGCCCGACCCCCAGGGTACTCATCACCCGCACCGGCATCGTGAGTTCATGGAGCGAATATCCCTCATAGAAGTGAAAGCGGCCCTGCATGGCGACCACCGGAACTCCGGCAAGATAGCCGCAGACAAGGCGACCCTGGTGACCGAGCGCGGTGGAGCGGGGGTAATGGGGAATGGAGGCATAGTCGATCAAGACCGCCTGCTCGATATCGTTGGCCAGGTCCCCCAGCCCGCTCCCCAGAATAATCCCGGCAGCTGGCCGCTCTGGCCAGAGGTTTTGCACATACTCTGCCGCTTCTTCGATTTGATGAGTAACGTTGAGCATACAATAGTGCCCTGCAACGGTGGATCCGTTTGACCGGTGTACTCAGTCTTTTTCCGGGATCGCAAAACGGAAGAAAGGCTCCCGGCCTTCCCTTATCCCAGACAACCTCACTCAGGATTTGTTTTCAGCAATCCGCTTGAGCATCCCGCACACCAGAGCCCGCAGTTTGGGCTCTGCGGCGTTGGCGGTGGCGATAATAGCATCCACCTCGGCCACCTCCAGGGCGTCCGGCAGGCACATGTCCGAGATCACGGAAAAACCGATACTCCGCAATCCGCAGTGGACCGCGGTGATCACTTCCGGAACGAGCGACATCCCTACGACATCAGCCCCGATCATGCGGAGAAAGCGGTATTCGGCGCGGGTCTCCAGGTTGGGCCCGGTGACCGTCACGAGCACTCCTTTATGAGCCACAAAGTCTTCCCGCCGCGCAACGGCGAGCGCCTCATCGATCATTTCCAAATCGTATGGCCTCGACATGTCGGGAAACCGCGGGCCGAGCCGATCGTCGTTGATGCCAATGAGCGGGTTGTCATTCATCAGGTTGATGTGATCTTCGACCACCATGATATCTCCCGCACGGTAATTGGGATTCATCCCGCCCACCGCATTGGAGACAATCAACCAATCGGCCCCCATTGCCCGCATGACCCGGACCGGCAGCGTGATCGCCTGCGCCCGATGTCCCTCATAGAGATGGACCCGCCCTTCCATGACCATCACCGCCACCCCTTCACAGTTGCCACAGACAAGCCGCCCCCGATGGCTCGTGGCGGTCGATTGTGGAAAGTGAGGGATTTCTTCGTAATCGATCTCCACTTCGACATCGATCTGTTCGACAAAATGTCCCAACCCGGTGCCCAGGACGATGCCTGCCTGAGGCTGCTTGTCCCACACCTTCTGGATATGTGCTGTCGCCTCGCTGATCTGTTCAAAAAGTTTTAGCATCGTCGCTCAATATCCTGTGGTTGCAAAAAGGTTGTTTTCAAAGAGGGTGCGTTAATAATCTCCAGGCTGGTCCTGGCGGCCACCCGCTCCCTGCTCTTCCCGGACCAGGGCCTCGGTACTGCTCGTACCGAGTCGGGTTGCTCCCAGGTCGATAAAGGCCCGGGCATCGGAGAGCGTACGGATCCCACCAGAGGCCTTAACGCCAATGGAACAGTGCTTTCGCATGAGGGCAATATCCTCAAAAGTCGCCCCGGTTGCCTTCAACCCGCCATCCGCTTGTTTCACAAACCCGAAACCGGTCGATGTTTTGACAAAAGCGGCCCCCACCTGCTCACTGATGTGGCAAAGTTCGATTTTTTGTTGCTCGCTAGTGAGCAGTCCGGTTTCGAAAATGACCTTTACGATCGCTTCGTTGGCCTCGGCCGCCTCTACGACTGCGCCGATATCTGTGGCCACATATTCCCAATCCCCCTCAAGCACTTTGCCGATATTGACCACCATGTCGAGTTCGACCGCACCGTTGTGGCATGCCTCACCCGCCTCGGCCGCTTTGACTAGCGTCGCGCATCCGCCGTGCGGAAAACTGATCACCGTCGAAACCTTGACCGGGCTCTCTGCGAGCAGCCCAGCGGCCCGGCCGACCATGTACGGTTTGACGCAAATACTGGCCACTTCGTATTTAGCGCAGAGTGCGGCTGCTGTGCACAGATCCTCATCAGTCTGCGTGGGGTGCAGAACGGCGTGGTCGATATAACTGGCAATGGATGCGTCCATCGTGATTGCGCGCTCCGCGAATCTTGACTAGTGTAGAAAAGCTAAAAATAGTCTACAGAGACAAACCGTGGGAGGGCAGCGGTCAAAATGACCCGAGCGGCCCGAATTTTGAAGCACCGATGGCGGCTCGGTCCATTATTTTGTCCCACCCGGCGGCTTCTCGGTCGACTCCGGTAGCACCAGATCGACCACCAGCGGCCAGTGGTCGCTCGTCGAAAGCCCCGTCAGGCGACAGACAAAGGTCCTCCGCAGATGTTTTTTGAGCGATTCCGGCAGCAGGATGTGATCGATCATCGTGTACACATCGTCGCTGTCGGCGACCCCGTTCTCATTGCGATCCCAGTGTGAGGTGACCCGATCTTCCGGTCGCCGGATATGGCCCGCCACGTTGAACAGTTCGGCCCCTTTCCGCGCGGGATCAAAATCCTTGAGGTTCTGTAATACGCGGGTTTGGGAGCTTCGCAGCGGATCCCGATCGGCGACCTTTCGATCGTAGTCGTTCAAATCCCCAAGCACGACCGGCTCATAGCCTCGCGGGATAATTTGCTGTTGGATGATCCGTCTGGCGATGGCCGCCTCAGCCTCGCGGCGGGCATTGGCCCGCGCATCGCTCGGATCGGATTTGAGATGCAGCCCCAAGAAGGCCAGTTTGTGGCCCGCAATGGTCGTGTAGATGAGAGCGTGCCGGGCGAGCGGGATTTTTGCCTCACGCTGTTGTCCCTCCGCGTCGGTATACGAGTAAACCTCCTGCCAGCGGGAATCGGCCCCACGCGGGGCGAAGTGCCCGATAAAAGACCCGTCCTGCTCATCGGGCGTCGTGCGGGTGATAAAGGCGACATCAAATCCGGTGAACCGGTCTTGCGACTCGACGTGGTGCCCCTGGTATTGGCCAAGGCCTTTGCGGTGAAGAATTTCGATGAGTCGATCCACGCTTTTGCTGCCCGTGACCTCGGTGAGGGCACAGATATCGGGTTCGAGCGTTTCGACCACACCGGCAATCGCTTCCAAGTGGGCCTCTCGGGCCGGGCTCCAACGGAAGCGGGAGAGGCGGGTCTTGTTGGTATCGGGCGCCTGTAGGCACTGGACGTTGAAGGTCACAATCCGCAGCGGCTGCTCACTGCAGGGCCCCGCCACCGGCAGCAGCGAAAAAAGGACAGCCAGCCCGCCGATCGCCAAGCGTTGCATAACAGGCTCTCCATGCCCCGGGCCTCTAAGGCTATTCGCGAAATTCAACCTCGCCACCGTCCCGCGTGAAGAGATTGGCAAAGGTCACAGGGTCCATGGACTCTGATTCAAATCTGGCAGCTCCATCGCCATAGAGAAAAACGGCCCCGCCAGGATGAAAACTATAGATCTCCTGACTATTTTTCCGATTCATGATTTTCCATCCCGTTTCCATTCCCTCGCCTTCTGTTGGGTCGTAATGCATCTCATCAATAGAAAATGCAGCCCTCGATCCGGCCCATCGCATATTGTTTTTATACACCTTTGTATATTTGCCATCCTCATACATATAGGGATGCCCGGCCCTCTCCACCATCATAAAGGTGTTTCCCAGTCCGTCGGAGATTTGCGAGTGGGTATTGAATGTATCCTCTCCAAGAAGTCCCTGCTCAAGAGCAGACTTTTCTCGGTCTTTGACGGCATCCGTATATTGGGGAGAGCCCATATCAACACCGTAACCAATTGCTTTTAGGTCGTTGTAGAGAGTCCCCGGGTCAATTTTATACGCCACCGTGTAGTCCGTGGCATCATAGTTATTTGCGGGATCCCGGTAGGGTGCACTCGGGCAGAGGAAGAGGTAGACATGCTGTTTGGCGATATCCTCATTGGCCCCCTTATTCCAGCTTTTAGTCATATCGATTTTGTCCGAAATATAGTCGAGTTCCAAATAGGGCAGGATAAACATGAGGGCATTATGTATCCACGGTACCTTGCAAACCTCTTCCTCTTCGTCGTATTCCCCGTCCTCAGGGCAGCAAACACCGGAGTCGGCATCGTATTCCCAGTCCTTAGGCACGCAGCGACCATCCTTTTTTTCCCAGCCCTCAGGGCATTTGTCAGCGCCATCGGGTTGCAAGGGTTCGATGCTCTCCCGGTTTTTCTCTGTTGTTTTGGCGGGTGGAAAGCGGCTGTGGCGACTCTCATAATTCTGGAGTCCCAGCCCCAATTGTCGCATCTGATTCATGCAGGTTATTCGATGGGCACTCTCGCGCACACTACCGATAGCCGGCAATAGAATTGCGGCTAGGATTCCGATCACAATGACCACGATGACGATCTCGATAAGTGTCAGGCCCGCTCGCCTGGGACGTACTCTAGAACGGGGGATTAATCGGCTATTCATCGGGATCGTCCTCAAAATATTCATCCACAGAGAGTTCAAAGGTTGGGATCATAACTTCTCCACTCTCATTGTCGGCCGATAATTGGACCACGGCATGAAGCTGGGGATTTTTTCGGTCGGCATATTTGTCTCGAACCTCCGCCCAGACTTCTGGAAAGGTGTTCGGTTCGGTATCTTTCTCGGGGGTCGGCCAATTAATGGTCACCCCATATTCTCCTTCAGGGGCCCCGTCGCCTGTCGCGTATGTGTCGAGCCGGTAATTTCCTTCGCTATCGACAACACCCTTTGGAATCATCCATTTTGTTTTTTCATTGGGGTTCACGGCAAAAAATTTGATGTATGCACCGACCGCCGGTTTGCCGTCGAGCAACACTTTTCCCCGCACGGGATAGACCGGCACCCGGCCCGAATCGCCGCAGCCGATGAAGCTGCCACTGGCCAGGAGTGCAAGCGCCACCCACCGGGACATCAAACGGTGTGCTCGTGGTCGATCAGAATCCATCAACATCCATTATCTCCTAAGATGAGATTTTTCGGCAGCCTTGACCGGGTCCTATTCATGGTAGCCGTTATCCTCCGGGGCGTGCAAGCAAGCCGGTGGCCTTTCTCGTGCGACAATTGGCCTTTTGGAGCATCGGTTTGCTCATTATCTCGCCCTTCTCGATGGAGGCCGCTGCTGGCAGATCAAATCGTATGGCCGAGAGCAGAGTGGCCCGTTATACTGACCCGCCAGCAAAAAACGGCCAATCTTCTCCACCCAAGACCCGCTTTGCAGCCATGAGCCAACCACCCCCCGCCAAGTCCGATGCGGCCAAACCGAGTGCGGTTGAAGGATTCAAGCAGGAGAGCCATTTTCTGCGGGGGGAGATTCCCGAGGAACTCCTCGACGAAAACACCTTCTTCGGCAAGGGCAGCATCCAACTCATCAAACATCACGGCAGCTACCAGCAGGACAATCGGGACGAACGCAAAGCGGCCCGCGAGGATGGTCGCGGTAAGGCCTATTCCATGATGGTCCGGACCAAAATACCAGGCGGCAAGTTCAGCAGTGCGCAGATGCTCGCCGAACTTGGGCTTTGCGATGAGGTGGGCAACGCCACGTTGCGGGTGACCACGCGGCAGGCCCTGCAACTGCATGGGATCCTCAAAAAGGATCTTAAAAAAACGATCCGGCGGATCAACGAAGTCCAGGCCTCGACGCTCGGGGCGTGTGGGGATGTAAACCGCAACGTGATGTGTTGCCCCGCGCCGCTGCGGGGCGATCCGGTCCATGACGAACTGCAGCAGATGGCCGATCGACTAGCCGAGCATTTTGCACCCCACACCCGTGCCTACCACCAGATCTGGCTCAGCGAGGAACCGGAGGGAGAAAAACAGTTGGTCGGCGGGGATCGGGATCCGTTTGAGGTGGAACCGATTTATGGCGCAGTCTATCTCCCGAGAAAATTTAAAATCGGGATCGCCCTCCCGGATGACAACTGTGTCGATGTCTATTCTCAGGATTTGGGCCTGCTTGCGATCGAGGAGGGATCCACCATTGTGGGATATAATGTTCTGGTCGGTGGCGGTTTTGGCGTAACCCCGACGGCCAAAAAAACATTTCCCGCCCTGGCCCAACCGCTGGCCTTTGTCACACCGGATGCGGTGATTGCCGTCGCTACAGCGATTGTCCAGGTGCAGCGGGATTTTGGCAATCGAGCCGATCGCAAGATTGCACGACTCAAGTATCTGGTTGCCGATTGGGGCATTGAAAAATTCAAAGCGAAGGTCGAGGAGTATTATGGCAAGCCGCTTATCGATCCAAAGCCGCTGGAGGTTAGCCAATTCGACGACCACCTCGGTTGGTGCGAACAGGGAGATGGCAAATGGTTTTATGGTCTGAATGTGGAGAATGGGCGCATCAAAGATGAAGATGGATTTCGCCTCAAAACCGCGCTGTACGAAATTTGCGAGTCACTCGGGCCTCCGCTGCGATTCACGAGCCATCAGGCGATTTTGTTCACCGACCTTGAAGAATCGGACAAACCAGCATTTGAGGAGATTTTCAAACGACACGGAATTCCGCTCAGCGAGGACATCAGCATGGTGCGGCGGTGGTCGATGGCCTGCCCCGCCATGCCAACCTGCGGGCTTGCGGTGACCGAGAGCGAGCGAGCGTTGCCGGGAATGATGGACGTACTAGAAGTCGAGCTGAAAAAATTGGGCCTCTCGGATGAAATATTCACAACCCGCATGACCGGCTGCCCCAACGGCTGCGCCCGACCCTACAATTCAGACATCGGCTTGGTCGGTAAGACGCTGGGGAAATACACCATCCTGATTGGGGGCCGCTGCCAGGGCGATCGATTAAATTGGATTTACAAAGATCTGGTCCCGGCTGGCGAAGTCGTTCAGACTCTGTTGCCACTCTTCAGATACTTCAAACAGGATCATAAAAAGAACGAGTCTTTTGGGGATTTTTGTGATCGCAAGGGCTTGGAGAATCTGACCGGTTGGGCCGAACAAAACGCTTCGAGCTAACGCCCCGAAGCTGCGACCCGAAAGTGTAAGAAACCTTTTTGAAGGACCCAATATTTGCGGGCCGGGTTTTTTCTATTCTTTGGGCCTTTTGGTCAATTCTTCCACCGGGTTTTTGGGCGAGTTTTCCACAGCATCGCCAGCGTCCTTATCCTGTCCTTGAATCTCACGCCACGGTTTTCCAGCCCGATAGCCCTCAAGTTCGGCCTTGAGTTGTTCATCGGCCCCCTCGTCACCTATTTGCACTGCCTTATTTGACCAATGGATGGCCGATTTAAAATCACCATTTTCTGCATGAGCCGCCGCCAGGGTGCTGAGAATATGCGCTTTTTTAAACTCAGTGGCTTCACATGCCCGGTTTGCAAGTGTGAGTGACCGCTTTGCGTCCCGGAGCTTTGGCTCGGGCGAAGTGGCCAAAACCCAAGCCAGATTATTTAAGATCCCCGAATCCTCAGGATCGAGTTCGAGTGCTTTTTCGTACTCGCCAATCGCTTCGGCCTGACGGCCCAAATTCAACAGCAAATCACCACGACTACGGTAAATGGGGCCATGGGGTATGGGCTTGGTCAGGAGTGTTTCATAGGTATCCAGGGCCTGCTGGACCTGATCGTTGGTGGCGAAAAAAATGGCCAACGTCACAAGCAGCCGGCTATTGTCCGGTATCGTCGCAGCAGCTCGCTCGAGTCCGGCGATGGCGTCATCCATTCGATCGGATGCTGCCAGGATCGCGGCCTGGAGTTCTACCGCATCGAGCAATTTGGGGTTCACAACCAGAACCCGCTCGATTTCATCCAAAGCGGCTTTTGTATCACCCCTGTCGTGATAGATTTGGGCGCGTAACAATCGCCAACGAAGATTATCCGTTTCCAGGTCGATCGCCCGATTGATATCTTCCATGGCTTTCTCCGCATCTTTCTTTTCCAAATAAATTTGTGCGCGGTAGAAGTGGGCCAAACCTCTGTCAGGATCAAGTTCAAGGGCACGGTTCAAGCTGGCAAGCGCCAGATCCACTTTCTTTTGAAACAACAGGCTCAAGGCCAACACTTCATGGACCCGTGAATCTTCTGGTTCCAGGCCCGCTAGTTTAGAAAGATCCTCAGCAGCCTTTTCCGCATTGTTGTTTACGAGGTAATAGATTCCCCGTCCGCGAAGTGCTATTGGCAAATCAGGCTGTAAAACCAACGCCTTGTTGTAGTCGGCAAGTTTCTTTTTGCCTTCTTCTGTAATTTCACCCCGAAGGGCAAGGGCCATTGCCTGAATCACCGGGTTCTTGGCGGACTGTTCGATTGCTTTATTAAATTCGACGAGTGCCTTTTTGCGATTACCCTTTGGGAGAGTCTGGATTCGTCCGATCAACAGATGGGCTTGGGGGAGGTTGTCCTGCCGCTTGACGGCCAGTTCGAGGTCCGCCAAGGCAACACGCGCCAGTGGAAGCCAGTTATCACTCGGGGGCGTGCGATCGAAGATCTCTTCACAAAATCGCTGGGCCCTCTCCAAGCGAGTCGATACAATCATCTGGTTAGCAAAAAGAACACCCTGTTCATCCAACCCACCTACCGCCAGAGCCTTCTTGCAGAGTTGGATTACCCGCTCCATGTCATCAAACGTGTTGGCGCCAATTTTTAGCCTTGTTGCCTCGTTCAAAAAGTCCGCTGCAGATTTTATAGGTGGTGCGTCATTTATTTTCTTAGTACCAGTGTTTTGAGTTTGGTTTTCCGGCCGTTCCTCATCCACCTTGACCTGCAGCGGCGCGGTCTTTTGAGGCGATGGTTGTGCCGGCTCTTCCGCGGAGGAAATACCAATCAAAATGGATAGTATGAGTCCGCCGCAATAATAGGGGATAGCAAATTTCATGCAAAGGTTTTCCAAAATGTGCATGTTTGCTGCCGGAGAAAGGTAATCGTGTCGTACGACTTTGTATGCCGTATTGTACACTTCGACGTGGCAACCGCCCACATCAGACATTAAAGAAGCCGGTTTTGGGTTCTCGCTGGCAGTTTGTCGGCCCCGCGAACACCGGTGATGCCAGCATCGCGCCACGCGAATTGGCAAGGGAATCGAGCGGCTCATGGCGGGAACCGGGTTAATGGTTTCGCCAGAATCCAGGCAAAAAAAGTACAAGTATTGCAAAGATTTCCAAACGGCCGACCATCATCAGCCAGATGAATAAAACTTTTGCCTGTGGTGTGAAGTGGGTGTAGGTGTATTTTGGACCTACGGTACCAAGGCCCGGTCCCACATTATTGAGTGTTGCTGCAACACTCGAAGCGCAATCGATCAGTTTGTGATCCATATGCTCCGCCCCCGTACCTCCACGGATCCACGTTTCGTTCGGCTCTGTAGTGATGAGAAACATCCAGCTGAAAATAAAAATGACAAGAATGAGGCCAAAATAAACCAGAATGTTCTTGCGGAGGTTTTGATCTTCAACTGGCTGGCCACCCAACCTCAGGGGCCGGACAACCGTAGGGTGATAAGCTTTTTCAAGCTCGAGGCGAATAATGTTCAAAAACATGATGTGCCGGATTACCTTGAGTCCGCCTCCGGTACTTCCCGCACAGCCGCCAACAAACATCAACAATAGAAGCGTACCACGGCCAAAATTATTCCATGCGTCGAAGTTTGCATCACTGCTGAACCCCGTTGTCGTCATGATCGAGATAACTTGAAAGCTACTATGTCTTAAGCCAGAGGCAAAGGACGGCCAAAAATCGCTACCCAAGTAAAACAAATCGTCCCGGTGGAGGTAGCCGAAAAAAACGATCAGAAGTGTCAGGACAAATAGAGTTGTGATATAGGTTCGCCATTCCACATCTTTAATCAGCTTGAGAGGTTTCCCAATGGCAGCAAAATATAAGAGTGTAAAATTTGTGCCCGCAATCACCATAAAGAGCATAATAAAGGATTCGGCCCAGAGTGCCCCGGTGACTCCTACATTTGGCAATTGCGAAAAATGACCCACGCTATCGTTGTAGGTGCTGAATCCCCCTGTTGCCATTGTGCCGAAAGCAGTACAGAGAGAATCAAACCAGGAGAGTCCGCAGCACCCGAGAAAAATCGACAGGACAAAGGTCAGTACAATGTAGATAGCCGCAAAGACCAAAGCGGTATGTTGCATCCGAGTTTGCGGACCTTCCTTTGTAGGACCCGGTATTTCACTGCGCATGAGTGTTTTTCCCGCAGATCCCTGGCCGAGGATCGCCACAAACAAGACGATGATTCCCATGCCGCCGAGAAAGTGGGTGCTGCTCCGCCAGAAAAGGATTGAGCGAGGCACCAGTGCGTGACCATCTTCCATTTGTACATCTGTCAACACCGTAGCACCGGTGGTACTAAAACCTGATTGTGATTCGAAACAGGCATCCCATATCTGCATCACCCGTCCTGGTGACATTTCGGTAAGGCTAAGCAGATAGGGGATCGCACCGAGTACCGTCGCCAGCATCCAGCTGAGCCCTACGATGGCCATCGCTTCTTTACGGTAAAGCTGTCCTACAGCATGTTGCCCGAAAAACCAAAGTAAACCGCTCACAAAAAGTGCGATCGCCATAGCCCCCAATAGGCCAAAAAAGCCGTCATATTCAAATTCTGCACTGCCACCGATGGCTGGAAAGGCCCATGGCAGGCTGAAAACCATGGTCAGGGCAATCAGGAACGTAATACGACTGAGGTGCTTGCAGAGCAGCGAAAAATTCATCGTTGAGTGTACGACCCTGAGGCGACTCTCCCCATTACGGTTGGGTGAGAGCAAATTTGTGGAAACAACGCATTAAACTGATAATCTATCCATTCGCCCTATTGTCCATTGGTATCGAACATGGCGACCGTTTCTTCAATTGCCGAATCATCGATAAGCGCAACAACAGTATCTTCAGGCTTGAGAAGATCATCGGCACCCGGAACCCGTACGTAGTCCTTGCGGACGATGACAGCGATTAAGCATTGCTCGGGAAGTTGTAAATTTGCCAAAACATGTTCTGTGCAGGGCGCTCCCTCACGTACAAGAAGTTCTAGAACATTAAGACCCCCGGAGCCCAGGGCGGTACGAGAAATAATGGGGCCACGGTAGAGGAGGCTCAATACCTGACGAGCCATCACCTCTCTGGGACTGACTGCCCGGTCAATTCCCAACTTGCCTACCACTTCAGCATAATCGGGACGCTCGACAACCGCCATGATGGATTGCGCACCAATTTCCCGTGCCGTGACGCAGGCCATGATGTTGTCTTCGTCATCCGCCATACATGCCACGAATACGTCAGCCCTGCCCACCCGCTCTTCTTCAAGATTTGCACGCTGGGTTGCGTCTGTATGAACTACGGTGGCAGATTTTAGATTTTCCGAAAGAAAATTGCATCGCTCACGGTCAGCATCCAATAACACAACACCAAAACGCCCTCCCTCAAGGGATTGGGCCAAATGGTAACCAGTCTCACCCCCTCCGGCGATCACAATGCCTAATTTGGATGGTGACCCTTCTTGAAAGAATTCCTTGACACCATCAATTTCCTCACCATTACCGATCATTGTTATTCGGTCGCCAGTATTAAGTACATCATCAGCAAGTGCCAGAGACGTACGACCACTTCGCGTTATGGAAGCGATTCTGATGTCCGGGGGTAACCCCAGATCTTTGATTGCTTTGCCCGCGGCCCCGGTTTTTTCGGAGATTTCAATTTCATCCACCTCGATTTCACCACGCGCAAAATGTTCCATGGCAACAGTTCCCGGGTGTCGAATATCGTGCGCCAACTCCATTGCCGAAAGGTGTTCGAGGCTCAATAACCGGTCAATCTTGAAGTGACTCTGGTAGGCAAACGTGCTGAAGTCGTTATAGATTGGTGCGTAAACACGAGCGACAGTTCGGGCGGCACCCATCGCTTTTGCCATGCTGGCGGCGATCAAATTGACCTCGTCGTTGCCTGTGACAGCAAGGCATAAATCTGCACTTCCAACTTCAGCTTGAAACAAAATACTTGACTGTGATGCAGAACCATGGATGCCACGAACATCAAGTCGTTCATTGATAGTGTGGACGCGGTCTAAAGAATCATCCACGACAGTGACGTTGTGGCGGTTCTGGCAGAGCAAATCCGCAATAGAGGTACCAACAGTACCAGCACCCAAAATAACAATATTCATGTTTCGATTGTTTGGTATGGAAAAATGAAAGGGACTCGTACCTGGGGTCTATCGGGCCGAGATATTATGTCATCAAAGGCTGTCGCCCAATGAACCTATTGCCTTTGTGTAAAACCACCCAGCATCAATACAATAATGTGAAAAGCGAGCGCCATTGTGATGCGTTTTAGGACCCAAGAAAAGCTCCCATTTTAGGGACTCTCAGCAGGTGGTGAAAAAGAAGAATCACTTCTATTGTTTGGATTCGCAGTAAAAAATCGATCATCCAGGTTGCGGCATCCCTCAGCAATATAATAATCTACCAATTCGATGCGGAGTTCGCGAGATGTAATAACACCAGCTTCCCAACGAATAAAAAGATCAGCGTGTTGCCGACGACGGTTTAACACATCGTTGATCCGATCTTCGCTGTCCTCCCCGTCACGGAGTTTATCGACAGCGTCAAGTTGAAATGCACCCCGCACCTGACGATAATTGCCACTCGCACCATATGCAAATTCGTCAAGAGTCTGTACGACTGCGCCGAGTTTAGCAGCGGCCACCAAATTCATATTCCGATTCACACCCGCCGCGTTTGCAAGAACACCAGCCAGTAGCTCGTTGCCACGAGTCGCCTCGGCCATTTTAAGCCGCAATGTTTGATGCCAATCAAGCGAGGGGATTAATTGTTGCTCTTGCATTTGGGTAGCAAAGTGGTCGTACACGCCCTGTTCAATTTCCCGCCTGGGAGAATACATGGGTGGGCTGCGATGAACAATGGTCATCTGTGGCGAAAAGAAAGCCCCTGTTGGCGAAAGAAAATCGCGTTGCATCGAGACATCGAGTTGCGCTAAATTGAGAAGTGTTTTACCAGGAGCGGGGTGTTCTGTAATAGGAAAAAACTCGTGGCGGGGTCTTCCTGTTTCTTGAGCACACAGCAAGAGCAGGCCGGCACAATAGCCATCGATGGTTTTCCCATCAAGACTTTGACCTTTGAGTTGTTCGATACCTTTAGTCTCAAAGTTTAAGTCAAACTTGGATTCATTTCCTATAACAGTCCTGGCAACCTGGGCCATTTTGTGAGCGACCTCAGGATCTTTATGGCGAACAAATATATAATTAAGCGTTCGCTTGACAAAAGTATCTACGGTCGTTGCCGGTATGGAATGTTCTGTTTCGGGGAGATCAACAACAACAAAACGGCGACGACCGTCACTGCCCAGCTCAACAGTTACAATCCCGGCATGGGTAAACAATCCCGGCTGAAGATCCGTGAAGCGATTGTAGGGAGATGGGTTTTTCATTAACAACCAATCCCCTGCCTGGATCGAGGTGCTCCCCATGCGATAGGTGGCACCTCTTACTCCAGAAGTGCGTCGCTGCTTAAGCCAATCAAGAAGCTCTTTTTGTCGCCGCACATCGTTAGGGTTCAAGTCGGCGGTTTTTACGGCAACCACAACCTCATAGAGCTGTTGCGCAGTTATGGATGGTGTTTGTAGCGTAGGATCGCGCCCGGGTCGCGGATCCTGAGGTAGACCAATATAGCGAATCGTATCTGCCACAAATATTGTGAATTCCGGTGAAAGCTGCTCACTACGAATCAGCCTTGCCAGCCATGGCAAGGACTCCATCTTGCGATTCACGCGGGTTAACTGAAGTATTTTGCCCTTCAGTCGATCATGAAATGGCGGAAGCGAGCCAATTTCATCGCGGTCTAAAAGAGTAGAAAGCGAAGTTATTCCCCCAACAGTGTTCCGCTCCTGAATGAATAAATCAATGAGCGTTTCATAGGCACCGATATTGTTTTCAAGATCATAACCCGCATCAGTCAACACATCGACGGAAAGATACCGAAGTCTTCCGGAAAGATCGGTGAGTGCCGTAGCGCAGGTGAGGAAACTCTTTAATGCAGCCGATGACGTATGGTCGTCGGGCGAATTGAGAAATTGCAATCGCATCTCTAGCATGTGTGCGAGTGACCTATCGACTCGGTTCCGGATGGCAATCAGACGACGGACCAGTTCGAGAATGTCATCATTGGAACTCTCTGGCCCATACGAACTCTGTTCGGCTGCCCACTGCTCGACTTTCGGCACAAGGTGCTTTACGGAACGCGCCCTTGCCGGCCGACAGTCTTCGGGTCCTTGTGGCAGTCCATCCATTAGGCGGTCGAGTGGAGTCGGGTTTGATAGTGCTGCGCACAATTCAAACGTTGTTGTGGCCAGAAAGAGAGATAATACCAGCACTATCAGAGCATTCTTTCGCTGCAGTCGAATTAAATCATAGAAGTTCATGGCAACCCATCATCAGGAAACAGGTGATATTGCCAAACGCTTTGCGAGCGTTGTATGGCGGCTAATGGGTGGAACAATCCAACAAAGAAAGAATGAAAATCTAAATACACATTGCGAATAGAATGCTTGCCCCAGCTTCAATAGAGGCTGCACCTACCCCACGGCGTTCTGGATACAATATAAGATAAAGAATGCTATTAGCATAAATCCCAATATCCAAACCGCAGTACGCACCGCCCTCCTAAGAATCACCCCAATCTTTTCATGGTGCGTTGCAGCGTACACTAGACTCACCGAAACAACCAATGGTATTGCGTACCATAGGCGTGTGAGGTCAGCTATAAGAATAAAATCTATCACAAGCTCAATACTCGTTGACTTAATACTCGTTGATATGGCCAACAACTAAATCATGCAACTAAATCATGGTGGTGTATAAATCATGATGGCGTATCGGATATCGGCCGTTGAAGGTTACGATTGTCACTCCGGGTACTACCAACAGGGCCAGCAGCCGCATCGAAAATAACCAGAAGATTTAAAAGTCCGGCTACCATAGTAAAAATAGTACCCATTTCGTAATGGCTATGGTGTCGAAGTTGCCATAGGTCTAATTCTGTTGGCTGGTCGTGTTCGCGATCGTGTTTGGTAGCGAAGGATTGTGTCAAGCTTGGCTGCCGCATGAACTCTTTGTTGAACAGGCCTTTATCTAGAGCTTGCAACATGGCGGGCCACGCAGGCAATCCTACCCAAACCTGACAAAAATAGTGCCAGCGGCGATCACCGTCTCGCCACGAGGCATACACCACTCTTTGGCCACCAAGGTTCCAACCAAAAAGAAAGAGACCCAGAATACAGACCATAAACAAGATCCCTTTTGTGTAGCGATGCTGGTAGATATGCCCAAGACCTGGCCATAGCAGGGCAAGAAAAGCAGCCAAACGGGGGTCTTTAAGATCAATTTCCTGATTCGGGGAATTGTTGTTGGATGAATCCGTCAAGTTATTGCCTTGAGGTGAAGGTCTATTCGGAGAGTAATGATCAAAAATGGGGCTCAAGCCCAGTCGCTAGAAAACATACGCATTTCATATTGCTGTGAGATTCCAGACACATCCGTTATACAAAGATTGTTGCCCCGGTTTCAATATCTGACAATTCAATAAAAAGTCCTTGGATAAGAGCCAATAGCAAAAGATTGCACCGTGAGCTTCAACAGCCATCAGACAATAGCGCTGGTCATGGCGACAAATTGTGGATCCCATCGAATGGGATCAAGATCTGATTCTGAATCGAGAAAGTCTCGATAATGTGAATCGATATCGATTGCTATTGTGAGGGATTGTAAGGCCTTTTGTTTGTTGCCCCGCAGACTCCAATAGCATGCAAGATTGTAATGGATCAATGCATTGTGAGGCTCAATTTCCAAGGCCGTATTTAAGGATTGAATTGCCATCCCGACCCGCCCAGTCCGTTTATAGCACCAGCCTAGGGCTAACCACACAGAGAGTATTTGAGGGTCTAGGTCTACAGCGTGTTGCAACACAATAACAGCTTCCTCGTGTCGACCGGCCATCCGCAACGCTTCACCTTTGATCTGGACTGCACGCGATCCCAACACTTCCGTTTTCCCCACGCGATCAAGGGTCGCCAGGGCATGATTTGCCATGCCCAGCTCTAAATACCCTTCAGCCTCCGTAACAGCCTGTTGAGGCGCATTTCGCGATGCATCCATGGGATCAATTCCTGATGCGGAAAATCAAAAACGTGATTCAAGACTATCCTTATTTTAACCAGCCTCGGTATCCACAAAAATTCTCAGGACACTTTTTCACCATAAAACGATATGGCACAATGACGTGCCAAAAGGTATTTTTTGATAATCCCCGGGTGTTTTTACATATCTTAATAGAAAACCGTAGAAGGAATCGGTTCAATCTGTTGCCACAAATTAAGGTAATTTTTATTTTTTTGCACGAGCACTCCAGAAAATGGTCACTAATACCAGTAGTTTTGGCAAAGCATTCTGGCCCCAACTTTCGTTACTGATAATGTTCGCGGCGAACATACTAACCATTGATGCCACAAAACGGAATGATTAAAGGAACATTATGCGACTGACCCTTCGGACCCTGTTGGCCTACCTAGATAACATTCTGGATCCCAAAGATCGGGAGGTGTTGTCGGAAAAAATTCGGACAAGTGAGTTTGCACAAACGCTTGTTCAGCGAATGCGCGCCGTTCTCAATGACTCAGATCTGAGTGCCACTGAACTAGTGGGTCGTGGATTGGGCCAAGACCCCAACTCGGTAGCGGACTACCTGGATAATACAATGGCCCCTGAGCAACTCGAAGAATTCGAACGGCAATGTTTGGATATTGGCGCTAACGCCAATATGCAGCTAGCCGAAGTTATGTCCTGCCACCACGTGCTTGCGATGATTTTGAGTGAACCGGCGCAGTTTGAGGCCTCAGCCCGTGAACGAATGTATCGTTTGGGAGGGCCGCCATCTGCTGGTGATGAAACAGCAGTAACAGGCAGTTTCTCCGATGAATCTCATGGTCCACAAACAGAAGAGCCACTGCCTGAAGAACCGGAGAATTATTCCGGGTCGATCCAGAAATCGACCGTTGGGGTTGAAGACGAAGAAGCGACAGCTGCAACGTATGATTCCAAAGTTCCCGACTATCTCCGAGGAGAAACATCCAGCCGGCGATTTATCCCAATGGCTGTGACGGCCCTGGTCGCGGCTTGTGTCACAGGCGCTATTCTTCTGATGCTCGACAGCAATGATTTTGAGAAATCGTCAAACGAAAAACAGATTTCCCAAAAAAAGAGCGAACCCTCTGAAGAAAAAAGTCCCGACAGCGAAACCGCGGACGCCGGGGAGGCCGGCATCGCCGACCCAAATGTTCAGGTAGCGCCAAGAGAAAACGGAACAAACCCCCTGGCCGATTCCTCACCACCATCCGATCCATCAGGCACAGAAGAAGCGGATCTGGGTGCCGATGCTTCGCCCAAAGTTGTTGAAACAGATTCCGAAGGTGCCACAGCGAACTCAGACAATCCAGAAAAGAACGCCGCCCCGGTTTCGGATGGCGCGAAAACTGCAAATAGCGACAATAAGGCCCAGCCAAATCAACCATCTGCTGAAAGCCCTCCAAAGCCTATCGCGGAACCAGACGAACAACCACCCGCTGGTGACAGTGACAACACAGGCGATACACAAGTGCCTCAGGAAGCGGTGCCTCAGGAAGCGGTGCCTCGGGAAGCGGTGCCGATGGGAAAGCTTCTATCGCAGGATCAGATTTTGCTCGCGACACCAGATAGTTTTGATAACCTCAGGCGGGTTCCATTTCGGGACCAGCTCAAAAGTGGACAAAAATTAATTGGTCTGCCCACATTCCGACCGGAGATTAGCCTTGGTTTGATGACGCTTGAAGTAAACGGCGGCACAATGCTGGAGTTGCTGGATATGGACGAAGAAAATCTCCCGGAAATAAAGGTGCACTGTGGACAAATCGTTATTCGCCCCAATGTGCCAAATGCCCAATTGCGTTTACGCGTGGATCCGCAGACGATGATCACGCTTGCTCTGGGTGAGACAACGACGAAGATAGGCCTCGAAGTGTGTCGCAGGAGGACCGCCGGCAGGGATCCGGAAGAAGAACCACTTGCCCATTTAATCAACATCTATGCCCTTGGAGGTAACGTTGGTTGGCAGACAGACGATGCCAATGGAGTTATTGGTGCTGGCGAGCAACAGTCTTTTTCGGACTCCAAGCCAATCACAAATAAAGCACCCTCGAGTCCGCCGCGATGGCTCGCTGAGATAGAGGTCACAGATCTTGAGCGACGGGCCCAACCACGGATTGATCAGATGGTGGTTCCAGACCGCAGTGTGAAAATTAGACTGGCAGAACTGGCAGAGGAGAAACGCTCGGAAATAAAGCAGTTGGCAATGCGCTGTAGTGCGCACATAGGATATTATGACCCATTAGTTGAGTCGTTCGGGAAAAAAGAACTTTCACGATGGTGGGAAATGTATGCCGAGGAGCTTCATGAGGCAGCTGCCCGGAGTCCTCAAGCTGCGCAACGCTTACGTGAAACCCTTCAGCGATTGAGAGGAAATGACGGATTCGAACTTTATCGTATGTTTTGGGGCTATAGTGACGAAGGACTACAAAATAACGGCGAAGCGGCACAGCTGGTTAATTTTCTTGATCATGAAGAGCTGGACTACCGCGTATTGAGTAATTGGAATCTTAAAAGGATTACCGGATTGGGATCTCAATACCGTCCCGACCACTCCGAGCAAAAGCGTAATAAGTATGCCGAACGGTGGAGGAACCGTCTGAATAAAGGAGAGATCAAACACAAAATAGAAATCCCTGCGACACAAAACTGAATTCCCATTACGCAGAGTTGTTTTCCATTTGTTCGACCGCCACCACGCGATGAAAATGGAGCTGGACTTCACCTGCGACGACTCGTCGCACGCCCTCTAGTAGACAGCGAGGCTCATTTTCCTGTTGTCCGATATGAATGACTTCTCCCAGCTTCGTTCCAGGTGATACTTCAAAGGTTGATTGATAAATAATTTGGTTTCCTGCATCTAGTTCGGGAACGATAAAGTGGCAGGTTGCACCGTAGGTCAGCATGTTGCTTGAATAAGCTGTGTGATAGGGTCGCAATCCTGGAAACCCCGGCAAAAGTCCGTGGTGGAGGTTGAGAATGCGACCTCCAGCAAAGCTCCAGCAAAGCTCTGGTGGCAAAATCCGCATGTATCGGGCCAGCACGATGTAATCAATATTACCCGCATCCAGCAAGGTGGCCATCTTCTCGCCATCGGCACACCCTTGTTGATCCCCGATCGAATGCCAGGGCACACCAAAGGTCTCCGCTAAGCCTTGGCAGGTGTTGCGGTTACTAATCATCATCGCTGGCTCGGCAGAGATATTTCCATCACGAATGTTCTGTAGAAGGACTCTCGCCGGTTCAGATCGGTGGGTAACACAAATCGCAAGCCGTGGACGCTCGGTTCGAAGTTCCGGTGACCAAACGTGGATGATCAGCCCCTTGAGTTTGCCAATTTCAGCCATGGCCTTCGAAAGACTCTCATACTGGCTTACCTCCAGGTGGATGCGCAGCATCATGGCGAACTGACTTGCCTCATCACGATCATACATCTGGATTTCAGCAATATTAGCGCCTTGCCCTGTGACGTAGTGGATAATCGGATCAGCCAGACCACAGTGATCGGGACCCAAAGCTGTAATAATAATCTGCATGAGTATCTCTTCTGAGTCCGCGTGAACGAATATCCCGAAATTCGGGCAGCGAATTTTGAGGCACTTTGATGAATGGCTAATAAGATTCTCAGATTGTAACAGGTAAACTTCCAATTGACATACAGTTGTCTATCGGACGACTGGCGAACAATCTTCGATTTTGTTAGGCTAACTGCCAATTTCTTTTAAAGTGAATTGTTTACTCGACTTTTCAAAGTCAACGATAAATAGAGGTAGTGTTTATGATGGCGTTACTAAAAAAGAAGCCGGATCGCAAAGATATTGGGGAAGATCAAGTGCTTTGCGAATTCTGTTCTGGCAAGTGCTGCAAATATTTTGCGCTACCGATCGACACGCCTGAAAAATGGAAGGATTACGAATTTATCCGTTGGTATATGGTGCATGGAGAGACCACCATCTTCTGCGAAGATGATGATTGGTATCTGATGGTGCACAATGAGTGCGATCACTTGGAAAGTGATAACCGTTGCGGGATCTATGTGGAGCGTCCAAAAATTTGTCGAGACTATACAATAGAGGAATGTGAGTACGAGGACGATTGGACGTACGACCACTATTGGGAGACAGCCGAGCAGATGAAAGATTATATGGATGCTGTATTGCCCATAAAAAGAGGGGAGAGCATCCGCAGTCCGCAGCCACCATTGATGCCGGTAATCGGCTAAAGACAAAGGTGACGCCATTGTCGTTGATTTCACCACGCACACTCAAAGGTTTTCGTGACCACCTTCCCGAATCGATGCTTCTTCGAGAGAAGATCATCGGAACAGCGCGGCGTATCTACCAAACCTACGGCTACGCGCCAATCGATACCCCGGCACTGGAGTATGAGGAAATACTGATCGGCAAGGGCGGTTCGGAAACAGACAAGCAACTCTACTGCTTTGAAGATCATGGTGGGCGCCGGGTAGGAATGCGTTTTGATTTGACCGTACCTCTGGCACGGTTTGCCGCACAACATATAGGCGATTTGGGGACTCCGCTGAAACGATATCAGATTGCCACCGTGTGGCGTGGCGAAAATACCCAACGCGGCCGCTATCGCGAGTTTGTGCAATGCGATTTTGATACGATTGGAACCCAAAGTATCGTTGCGGACATTGAAACCGCTTTAGTGATTCATGATTTGCTGCTGGCGATCGGTTTTGATCGCTTTACAATCCGTATTAATAACCGAAAACTTTTAACGGGAATTCTAGAAACGTTGGGGCTCATAGATCGAGCTACGGGAATTCTCAGGTCGCTAGACAAACTTGCTAAAATTGGTCGCGATCGAACCGCAGCTGAAATGGTGGAAGCGTATGGCGTGGGCCACAAACAGGCAGATCAAATTTTGGCACTCTCCGACCTCACTGGATCGAATGAAGAAATACTCGATCAAGTAGAGAAACTCACCGCCGATAGCCCCACCGGCCTTGAGGGAACGTTGCAGCTTCGACAGGTTGTGACGGCCTTAGCAGCGGCAGGCGTACCTGGCTCCCGGGTTCGACTCGATGTTTCCATTGCCCGGGGTTTGGATTACTACACAGGTACCATTTATGAAACATTTCTGGACGCATTACCCGATATTGGCAGTATTTGTTCGGGTGGACGCTATGACAATTTAGCTGAACTTTATACACGAACCTCGTTGCCCGGGGTTGGGGCATCATTAGGTCTTGATCGCCTGTTGGCGGCCATGGAAGAAGTCAATATGGTTGAGAAGATGAGTACGCCAGCAGAAGTCTTTATTGTCTATTTCGATCCCGAGCGACTCAATGATTATCTGAAGTTAGCATCAGATTTACGTAGTGCCGGACTCCGCGTTGAATTGTATGGTGAACCTAAAAAAATCGGGCAGCAACTAAAATATGCAGATCGACGAGGACACCATTTAGCGGTTGTTGCCGGCAGTCGCGAGTTTGAGAGCGGCACATGTCAGCTCAAGAATCTCCGCAGTGGAAAATCGCTTGCGCTCTCACTGGCTGGGGGTCCAGGTGAATTGATTACGACGATCCACGAACAGTTGGCGGAATAGAGAGTGGAATAAATCAGTTTTGTTCGTCCGGTGCAGCTGCTGGCGCGACAACCCGCTTCCAGACCTGATAGGTCTGATCTCCGTTTTGAAATTTTGTGGGTCGAGCAAGGCCTGGTTGGCAGTAACAGCGACGAAGCGTATCGGTGCTTATCTCGTAAATACCTTTGATTTCCCGTCCATCGGGAAGCGTGACATCGAACGCCTTGGGGTTTTGATTGGGATATAAATGGAACGAATAGTTCGCATCAACTTTCTGCGCCCCAATCTGAAGTATTAGGCGGTACTGGTTTCCTGTAACCACGCGCAACCCACTGCGTTGTTCTTTTAGTAGGCGATTGGCATTTCCTTCACGATAATAAACAAAATCTTCTAATTTCCATTTGCCCTGCATCAGGATCAGGTCCTCCTGGACTGCTTCACGTCTGCCATTGTCTCCCTTGGCCACAGACAACAAGACGCTTGAGGAAAGCAGAATAACAATGATCCGAAGAAAAGCAGATTTACTCATCAGAGAACCCATCCGCCCATTCTACCAAAATAGTTGCGGGCCAATCAAAAAGGCCCCAAGGTCATGAGAGACCAAGGGGCCTGTGAGAAATGACATCGAAGAACACAGATGTCCGTTCCATTTTCTAGGATCGCTTAGTACCTATCCTTAGTACATATCATAGTCACCACCGTGGCCACTACCGCCCTTTTTATCATCCTTGGGCCTTTCGGCAATCAACGCATCACTGGTTAACAGGAGCGTAGAAACGCTCGATGCATTTTGCAGTGCGGTGCGGGTGACCTTGGTGGGATCAATCACGCCCGCCTCGACCAAATCTTCGTAGGTGTCGGTGGCTGCGTTGTATCCACTATTTCCCTCCTCTTGGACAACTCTCTCACAAACAATGCCACCATCCTGGCCAGCATTGTTGGCAATCGAGGTCAGCGGAGCTCGGCACGCACGGATCACAATGTTGTATCCCGTCTCTTCATCCTGAGAAAGACCTTTAGGAGAAACGGCATTGGACGCACGAAGTAAGGCGACTCCACCACCCGGCAAAATACCTTGCTCCACGGCAGCGCGCGTCGCGTGTAGCGCATCTTCAACGCGAGCCTTCTTTTCTTTCATTTCACTTTCGGTCGCTGCACCGACGTTTACCTTTGCAACGCCACCGGATAATTTAGCCAACCGCTCCTCAAGCTTTTCGCGGTCGTAGTCACTCGTTGCATTTTCGATTTCTCGTCGTATTTGGTCGATGCGCGATTTGATGTCCTGGCTCTTGCCAGCACCTTCGATGATCGTGCAATTGTCCTTATCGACAATGATCTTCTTTGCCTGTCCGAGATCAGTAATGGGTAAATTTTCGAGCTTGATCCCCAAATCTTCAAAGACAGCCACGCCCCCGGCCAGGATAGCGAGATCTTCCATCATCGCCTTGCGCCGGTCACCGTATCCCGGGGCCTTAACGGCACAGCATGTAAACGTGCCACGCAGTTTGTTGATGACAAGGGTTGCAAGCGCTTCACCGTCGATATCCTCAGCAACAATCAGCAAAGGTTTGCCAGTATTGGCGACAGCTTCCAAAACCGGGACGAGATCTTTGACGCTCGATATTTTTTTCTCAAAGACCAAAATATAGCAATCTTCGAGATCGGCAGTCATCGTAGCCGGGTCGGTAACAAAGTAAGGCGAAAGGTAGCCGCGGTCAAATTGCATGCCTTCAACCCATTCCACTTCGGTTGCAAGACTCTTGCCTTCATCAACAGTGATAACACCATCTTTGCCTACCTTTTCCATTGCCTCGGCAAGCAATTCGCCAATTTCGTTGTCGTTATTGGAGGCAATCGCACCGACCTGGGCCATTTCCTTTTTGGTCTGGATCTGAATCGACGAATCTTCCAGTTTTTTACTAATATCCGTAATTGCTTTTTCGATGCCCGTTTTAAGTTGCACGGGATTCACGCCAGCGACAACCGCTTTCAAACCCTCATTGAAAATCGCCTCGGCAAGAACGATTGCAGTTGTCGTTCCATCCCCTGCTACATCACTCGTTTTGGAGGCTACTTCGCGGACCATGCGGGCCCCCATATTTTCGTAGACATCCTCAAGATCAACTTCCTTTGCCACCGTAACACCATCTTTTGTTACCGTAGGTGAGCCAAAGCTTTTTTGCAAAATGACATTGCGCCCCTTGGGCCCGAGTGTTACTTTTACTGCTCGGGCGAGCTTGGAAACTCCGCGCCGCATGGCATCCCGAGCTTCCTGATCAAATGCGATCATCTTGGACATGGATTCTATTCTCCTTCGCAGGACCGAGCACCCCGTGCCGGTCAGTTAATCAAGTCAGTTAATTGAATTGTTATTCGATCACGGCCAGGATGTCGTCTTCACGCATCAACAGTAATTCCTGATCATCAACCTCGAAACTTTCGCCGGCATAACTAGAAAACAGCACACGGTCTCCAACCTGAACCTGAACCTCTCCGCGACTGCCGTCATCAAGCGGTTTTCCGGGACCGACGCTCAAGACAATACCCCTTGCCGGTTTGTCTTTGGCTGATTCCGGCAACACGATTCCACCGGCTGTCGTGTCTCGGGAACCCTCGCGCTCCAGGACGATGCGATCGCCCAGTGGCTGAATATTGATTTTTGTACCTGACTTTTTCTTTGATTTGGTCGCTGTAGCCATCGACTTCATTTACCTCCGTAAAAACACTTCACACTGAGTAACACTTCACACTGAGTGATGAATCAAAGCGTAGAGGAGACATTCCCGCTTTGCAAAAGCAGGCCCCCATCACTAAAGATTTTGCAGCAAGGCTCTTCGGTGGTTTGTAGCCACCTTTCGTCTGCCCCTTTTGTGGGCCGAGACCTTAAGACGGCTCCACTAAAAGCAATCCGCGCGCCAAGTTGTGAAAACTGGCCTTAAGTTCATTTTTGAAAAGAAGTTACAGAAGATAAATGATTTTATCCGGACTGCCAAATTCGCCGCTTTTGAGCCCCCGGGGTTTTTAGCCCGCTTGAAACTGCCATTTTGACAGCCTTGTTCGGGTTTCCGAGAAGAGGCTTTCTGCGGTACCGGAGCGGGTGGAAGACATCCTTAATTGCTGCTCGCCCAAGCACAAAAAGTGTATGCTGGGAACACAGGGAGACTATTGGGAACAGGTACTCCCGGGTTCTTTTAGCGGTGTTCACATGCCCCTACATCTTCCCTGTGGACGGTATCCGTTCGAGTGACAGTTCAAGCCGGCTGGTGAGACGATGAATCGCGACGAAATGATTGGCCGACTCAACTCCGAGTCCTTCGACATAGTAATCATTGGTGGCGGAGCGACAGGACTCGGCGTGGCCGTCGACGCTGCAAGTCGCGGTTACCGCACTGCACTGCTTGAATCGCACGACTTTGCTAAGGCCACTTCAAGTCGCAGTACCAAACTGGTTCACGGTGGAGTCCGGTACCTCGAACAAATGAATTTTTCATTAGTGACCGAGGCTCTCAGGGAACGCGGGATTATGGCCCAAAACGCCCCCCACCTCGTCAGTAATCTAGCCTTTGTCGTCCCACGATATAAATGGTGGGAAGGCCCTTTCTATGGCATTGGCATGAAACTGTACGATGTTCTGGCCGGCAAATTGAATATCGAGCCAAGTAAGAACCTAAATCGAGAGGAGGCGATCGCCGCAATTCCCAATGTAGAACAAGAACATTTACTCGGTGGTATTATGTACCACGATGGTCAGTTTGATGATGCGAGAATGGCTATCACACTGGCAAGAACTGCAGCAACCGAAGGCGCCGCGATTGCGAACTACTGTCCGGTCACGGGTCTCGTAAAAGACAATGGTCGCGTGGTCGGCGTCCAGGCTGAGGATAGAGAGACTGGAATAGAGTTCACAATCGAATCCAAAGTTGTCATCAATGCTACGGGGATTTTTTCTGACAGGGTTCGTAAGCTGGACGACCCTTCTGCGCGGGAACTGATCGAACCCGCACAAGGTGTCCATCTGATACTGGATGCTTCTTTTCAGCCAGGAGAAAATGCGATCATGGTCCCCCATACCGACGATGGTCGCGTCCTCTTTGTTATTCCCTGGCATGATCGCGTGATTGTCGGAACGACCGACACGCCGATGCAAAATCCACAACTGGAACCCCGCGCTCTTCAGGAAGAAATTTCGTTTATTTTGCGCAATGCGGGCCGTTACATGCATCGTGAACCGTCCGAAGCAGACGTCTTGAGCGTGTTTGCTGGCCAGCGACCACTTGTGCATCCAGAAGGTAAAGCGGGTGACAGTAAGTCAATTTCGCGCAGCCATGAAGTTTTTGTGAGCCAGAGCGGTCTGGTGACCATTGCCGGAGGAAAGTGGACTACCTATCGAAAAATGGCAGAAGACACGATGACACATGCGATTGAGATTGCTGGACTCCATCCCATTAACTGCCGCACGGAACAACTTCACCTGCATGGCTATTTGAAACGTGATTCACCCACTTTCCCGGATAAGGATCATCTCCATTGTTATGGCACTGACGCGGCAGCTATAGAACAGCTTGTTATTGATAGCCCAAAACTTGCTTCCTCACTGCACAAAAAACTTCCTTATCAGGAGGCAGAAGTTGTCTGGGCCACCAAATACGAGATGGCCAGAACAGTTGAGGATGTGCTCGCCCGGAGAACCCGTTCGTTGCTGCTTGATGCCCGCGCATCCAACGAGGCGGCACTCAAAACGGCAGAAATTATGGCAGAGCAACTTGGCTATGACCAAGTCTGGGTCGATAATCAGATAGCCAGCTATAAAACGCTTGCGAGCGGTTATTTGCTTGTGGACTGATTTTTCCCGCCAGGTTTTCGAATTCTAAAAAATCCAATGGCTGGTAACGGTAGCTTTACCATGCGATTTCCAGCATGTATGGGCGATTCACACCCATAACACTGCTAGCGCCGCGGACAATCCAACAGCTCTTCCAGCAAACCCCGCGCCAAAGTAGATATCATTTTTGTTGGAAAGCCGAAGATTTACACCGAATAGTTTTTCAAATTTTGTCGATGTTAAAAGCGTCAGGATAGCTCGGTGTTGACACGAAGAAAAAATTTGTGAATCGCCCCGCCTATTCCTCTTGCAATCAGACTATAATTTCAATATGAACTCCAAATCTTTCGGTCACCAATTCCGTCGGAGGGACTAACCAATAGCGTAGGCCTGGGGTCATGAAAGGCTGTGCAAAGCACCGCCGACCCTCGCTTTTCTCGCAGCGACCTCCACCGTCGCAATGGACCGAAAGTTTGTTAGGCTGCGGTTTTCTCCAAGGAGAAGACTAGCGGCCTTTTTTATTTGTCGTCTTTACCGATCTCTGCGCGACCTGTCCGTTGCAGCGCGGCTAGGACAAAATAGCTGGGATCACTCGCGGATGAAAAACCGATAGCGAGCGATCACCCTAACAGCGTGTGCCTTGGTGTCAGGAGGTATCCCCCGGGGCAGTGCCTGCGAGCACCTCATCCATATGACCGTAGAACTCTCCACGTGAGAGGACCTCATCACAACCGGCAGCTCGAGCTGCCGTCAGCCGAGCCGCATGGACGTGGGGGCCAAAGGCTACAATTCGCAATGGACCATTTGACAACGCACGGAGTTTTTTGACCATCTCGTGCGGATCCACACCCGTCAATGAGAGATCAAAAAGCACCAAACCGACCGACAATGCTTGTTGCTGTTTAAGTAACTCTTGGAGTCCAATCACGGTGTGCAGCACAATGTTTTGCCTCGCTGCCGCCCCCGATACATGGGAGCCGGTCATCAAATCAGCCGAGAGTAAAATCGCAGACATGAATTATCCATTCAAAATCAAGATTACAATCGTTGGCGATTTTTATATAGGATATCGATTTGATATTCTCGGTAGTCGCTGTGGATTCCACTGAAAATATTAACGTTACCGATTCAGATTCCCAGCCCGATGCTCGAATGGATTAAGATAGTGTTCTCTAAAATCGCCATAGACAACAATCTTCAGAGCGATATTTTAGCCACGATGTTTGTGGAGAAAAAATGATATTCTGCCTGTTTCACGGTAGCCTTAATATACACGGGAGGGGCGGCTTTTATAAACAGAATCGACACTGGGGCCCTTTAAAGCTCGCACGCTTGGGCGCCCACGTAACGCGAAATCAAGGTTCTCAGTCCTTTACACCCCTAGCGATGTCGGTAGGATGCCCAACTCGGATCACGTAAACGCGGTGCTTGCCAAATTTCCAGATGACTGCAAGGCTCGCAAAATTGAATCGCTCGGGAGCGCTGGTGGTTTCAGTGGAGCCCGTTTTTGGCAAGTCAGTGCACCGCGTGGGATACTTTGTCTTCGCCGCTGGCCGGTCCCGCATCCCACAACGTCCAGGCTTGCATTCATCCACAGGGTATTGCAACATGCCAAAAGGCACGGCTTTCAGAAGGTGCCTGTGCCAATCCGGACACACTCCGAGCGTGAAGCGACTTTTATCCATCATGCCGGACACCTCTGGGAAATATCGCGCTGGCTGCCCGGGAAGGCAAATTACGCAGAATATCCATCGCAGGAGCGGCTGCGAGCGTCGATGGAGGCACTCGCTAGATTCCATCTTTCCGTTGCCGATTTTCCAGAGACTGTCCGTCGGATAGGCCCCGCCCCTGCCATTTTGGAGAGGCTGCAAATGTTCGCTGTCTGGGAAACTCAAGACCGCGATCGCTTGATGTCCGCAGTTGATCGGCAAGATTCAATCGTCGCCCCAGGTATATCGCGAATCGGCAAGAAAATCATCAATGCGTTCGATTGCCACCGAACATCAGTGTTCAAAGATTTGAGCCAATCGAGTGAACGGTTCATTCCAATCCAGCCATGCATTCGCGATATTTGGCATCAGCATATTTTGTTTCAACAGGATGAAATCTCGGGAATTGTTGATTTTGGCGCCGCACGGCCCGATACGGTCTCTGCGGATGTCTCCCGGCTTTTGGGAAGTCTGGCTGCCGACCAATCTATCGAATGGAACATTGGCCTGGAGGCCTATGCTAAAGTACGTTCCTTGACAAAAAATGAATTACATTTAATCGACCCGTTGGACCGCAGTACCGCTTTGCTTTCAGGGCTCAATTGGCTCCGCTGGCTTTATCTGGAAAACAGATCGTTTGACAACATGCAAGTCATCAAATCGCGTCTCAATACCATTTTTCAGCGAATAGAAAAAATAGAATGGTAACTTTGCATGATAGCATGCAAGGTAACTTTTTTGGGTCAAAATGGTTCCCCAAAAGTTCTCTAGGGTGGAAAGACGGATTTGACCGATAAACTCCAGTGAAAAGAGCAATAAATGTTACATTGACCATCATGGAGTTTCACTCATAGAATTGCCTGTGTTACCAAATCACATTACCAAGAGGCCGGTGGCGGGAATTCAAATGCTACGGATGTTAACCCTGATCGTTTTGCTGACCGCTTCTTCCGTGGCAAGCGGACAAACCCCAAGTCTGGACTTGACCGGTTTTGCTGCTGCCCAAAAGCGAGTCACTGTAACGGCAGAGGTGGTTGCCGGCGAAGGCGATCGACCGGCGGAATTGCAGATCACGGCACGGATGCTACCCGGGTGGCACATTTATTCGATTACCCAAAAGTCCGGCGGTCCCAAACCAACGCGGATCAATCTGGCAGCCTCAGATCAGTATCGTGTCCTTGGTCCATTTCAGGCCAACCCTCCGGCGGTTGCCCATCATTACGACTTTTGGCCGGATCTTGATGTGGAAGAGCACGAAGGCTCCGTGACGTGGTCTGTTCCTATCGAGCCGACTCAACCAGATGGCCTTCGCGCTCTAGTGATTTCCGGGGACGTGAAAGGCCAAATCTGCAAAGATCTGTGCGTCGATTTTTCACAATCGTTCGAGGCCCGCTTGGCATCTGGTGCAAGTCCTCTTTTAACAAAACCCGATGCCTACAAAACCGATCAGGTTATTATCACAGGCCAGATCACTCCCAGTCAGCTTACACCGGGGGATCGAGCACAGCTTACATTGACCGCCACATTAGCGGACAACTGGCATGTCTATGCGTATGAGAAACGAGCGCCTCGCGACTCGATGCGGTCGCGACCGACTCTCATTGTGCTTGATCAGCGCGCTGGTCTGGAGGCAGGGTCCCCAAGGGCGAGCACAGCGTTAATAAGTAAATCCCGCGAAGTTTTACCGGAATACGTCGATAATTTTCATCATGGTGATGTTAGCTGGACGATCGACCTGGACGTTCCTGCCACTGTGGAGCAGGGGGACCATCATCTCAGTGGCATCATCGGATTCATGGCCTGTAGCGAAAATCAGTGTGCTTCGCCCAAGGCGGCTCAATTTGATGTGAATGTTAAGATTGGAACACACTCTGATGGTACAGCGGCGGTTTCCTTTACACCGTCAACGTATCAGAAAGCCACCGAGGCCGCCTCTGCTGCGCCACCATGGGACTTGGTGATTCCAAAGGCCGCCGCAGCAACCTTCTCTGCCATCCTGATTAACATGGGATGGGCTCTGATTGCCGGCATATTGCTCAACGTGATGCCCTGCGTGTTGCCAGTCATTGGGCTTAAAGTGATGTCGTTTGTCCAGCAGGCAGGTGAAGACCGTTTGCGGATTTTTACACTCAATTTTGCCTTTTCTGCGGGCCTCATTTCGATATTTCTCGTCCTTGCATCTTTTGCTGCATTTGCCGGTCTGGCCTGGGCCGAGCAATTTCAGGACCCACGTTTTGGAATCGCGATGGCTGCTCTGGTGTTCGTTTTTGCACTGAGCCTACTCGGCATCTGGGAAATACCGATTCCAGGATTTGTCGGCTCGGGCTCCGCCCAATCCATCGCTGAGCGGGAAGGCCTCTCAGCCGCCTTCTTTAAAGGAGTTTTGACGACTCTATTGGCGACACCTTGTGTTGGTCCGTTCATGTTTGCAGGTTTGACCTTCGCCGCAGAACAGCACTCTGCGGCAATCACCTATGCGATTTTCGGATCCATGGGATTTGGGATGGCGCTACCATTTCTGCTCATCGGAATCTTTCCTGCCTGGATTCGATTTTTACCAAAACCGGGGGCCTGGATGGAGTCTTTCAAGCACCTCATGGGGTTTGTACTCCTGGCTACCGTCGTCTGGATTTACTACGCCTTTATTCCAGAAAGATTTTTTGTTCCCACACTGGCGTTGTTGTTTGGCCTTTGGCTGGCCTGCTGGTGGGCCAATCGCACACCCATTACGGCCAATTTTGGGGACCGTCTTTATGCGTGGAGTATTGCCCTGTCGGTGGCGATCTTGATCGGATATGCCTCGTTTACTCAGTTGACCGGACCGGAGCCAATAACAAAGGATGTCGCCGGAGCGGTTGTCTCAGATGGGGAAACCAACGATTCCTGGCAGCCTTTTTCGACAGCGAGGCTTGAGGATTATCGCGATGAAGGGACCACAGTTCTCGTAGACTTTACGGCCGATGGATGACTGATCTGCAAAACGAATGAGGCAGTTGCCTTAATGACGGAAGATACAGAGAACTTTATGCGAGACAATGGGATTGTGGGTCTTATCGCAAATAAAACAGCGGACTCACCAGAGATTGATCGATTGATGCTGGAGTTGGGCCATAGCAGTCTTGGTCTGCCACTTTATGCAATTTATCCGGCCGATGGTCGGCCCCCAATTGTCTTTAAAGGATTGCTCACCGAAGGCACCCTGCTTGAGTACTTAAAAGAAGCCGGTCCTTCGCGCGGCTACGGCACAAGGACGGCCCGGACCGATTCCGGAACGTAACTCAAGGATGACCTGTTGGAGCGGGTTATTATTCCTGGGTGCGAACTTCTTACCACAGCGATCCAAGGTTATTTTGACGGCAGTGTCCGATCGTTCTGGTTTGGAGCATCTTGCAGCCAAGCCACACCAGTAGGCTCTTCTGAAAAACCTTTGGCCCCCATTTTGCGAATGGCTGAATCGTCTACCCGCATAAGCGGGGTATAGTCGGGATGATGCGATTCTTTGTAGGGGGCGTTTGATTTTGAATTGTAACAGCAGATCATCGACCAGCGGGGGTTTTGTGAATGGTTTGGATCGCTACGGTGCAACAGGTTCGCATGGAATAAAACCACATCACCCGGTTGCATCTCTAGATGAACCAAAGGAAATCGTTTAAGGATTTCGCTCACTCGATCAGGATCAGCCGTTGTTTGGTTGCCAGATAGGATATGATCAATACGCCCCAGCCTGTGCGAGCTGGGAATAATCTGCAGGCACCCATTCTCTTTTGTTGCTGGATCAATGGCGATGAAACAACTGACTAGATTTGGGCTAAGCAGGCCATTGGAGTACCAATAGCCATAATCCTGATGCCATGTCCATGCTCCTCCCGCCCGGGCATCTTTCATTACCAATTTCGTATGGTAGTGATAGGGCTCGTCACCCAATAACTGCTCTGCTGCATTGACAATGCGTCTGCTCCGTGCAAACATTCCATAAATGTCGTTGCCAGGATGGTTCCAGAGCGAAAGCCGTACAGCCCCCCCCTGACCATCCGATTTTCCAAAAGCATGTGCTCCGAGCTCCTGGTCAGATTTGGCAGTGCGATGTAAAAGATCAATTTCATCAGGGGCAAAACAACCTGAAATGAGAAGATAGCCATTATTTTGGTATTGATCGATTTGTGCCGCGTTCAGGTCTGGGGGAGACATGGAAACCTCCAGTGTTTATGAACAAACTAAAGTATGGATGATCCATCGTAACAGGGAAAACTTCCTCGACAAAGTAACCCTGCTGGTTATTCCCATCTTAGGAAAAGTTGCCTATACGAGGGGAACAACGGTTGTTTTCTAAGAGGTAACAATGATTTAGAATTGATGCTGAGGCGATGTCTGGGCAGTCGGGTGATTTAGGACAATTTGAGCCCTTGCGTTACTTTTAGTGTACGGAACAAGAAGATTCTCAGAGGTAGTTTTATGGGTGAGACAAAAGTACCGGCAGTTGGTATCGATTTGGGTACGACCCATTCGGTTATTGCATTTTTAGATAACGAGGGTCGCCCGACAACGATTAACAATGCTGAGGGAGGTATTACAACTCCGAGCGTCGTATTTTTTGACGAAATGGGTCCTGTTGTAGGCAAGGAAGCCGCACGAACAGCCCCCTTTGAACCCGAACTAATCGCTCAGTTTGCGAAGAGAGATATTGGATCCCTCTTTTACGAAAAAGAGATCCAGGGTGTTCCATTACCACCAGAAGTAATCGAGGCTATTATTTTGCGGAAGATCAAGGAAGATGCCGAGTTGGTTTTGGGGGAAGTTCGTGATGTGGTTATTACTGTACCAGCCTATTTCAACGAACCTCGACGCAAGGCGACTCAGGACGCTGGAGAGCTAGCAGGCTTGAACGTGTTGGATATTATCAACGAACCAACTGCGGCCGCTCTCGCTTATGGGGTTCACAAAAAGTTTTCACCTGCTAGCGATTCAGGTGCTGAAAAAGAGACAGTGCTGGTCTACGATTTAGGCGGTGGGACTTTCGATGCGACCTTGATGGACCTAGAGGGTAGTCATTATACCGCAATTGCAACTGCTGGTGATGTTCATCTAGGCGGCATCGATTGGGATCGCCGCATTTTTGATCACGTTATTGAGCATTTTGTTGATGAATTTGATGTCGACCCTCAAGAGGATGAGTCTGCAGCAGAAAGGCTCAGGCAATCTTCCGAGGTTGCCAAGATGGCGCTCACAGCACGAAGTCAGTATAAGCTTCATTTTGAGTATGAGGGCAATCGACTTCGGATCGATTTAACTCGAGAACTATTTGAAGAGTTGACACAAGATTTGGTTGAGAGAACGTTGTTTACAGTACGCAAAATGTTGAAGGATGCCTCCCGCACATGGCCTGATATCACAAGCATCTTACTCGTGGGCGGCTCGACGCGCATGCCGATGATTATCGAGTCCTTAGAAACGGAATCAGGCGTTGTCATCAACAGGTCTATTTCTCCGGATGAAGCAGTAGCGCATGGAGCAGCAATCTATGCCGATATCTTGCTCTCAAAGGATAGCGCGACACCGTCGGAAATGCTGGTAAAGAATGTCAACTCTCACGACCTGGGTGTTTTGGCCGTTGAAGGAAGCACGGGCCTGCCCAGGCGAAAAATTTTAATTCCACGAAATTCATCCTTACCGGCAACGGGTTCTGGAGCTTTTAAAACGCGCGATGAAAATCAACAAACGGTGGCGGTGAATGTTATTGAGGGTGGCGATGCAAGTGGACGCAACGCAACAAAGATCGGAACGTGCGTTGTCTCAGGATTACCCGGCGATTTGCCCGCGAAAACATCTGTCGAAGTCCGTTTTCAGTATCTTGAAAATGGGCGACTGACGGTTGAGGCGTGGCTTCCGGAAACAAAATCACAGGCGATGCTCGAAATCGAACGCGCAGCGGGTCTTTCAGGCGAAAAAATGGATTCCTGGAGAGAATGGCTCGAAGCAGGAGCAATTTTATCGGCCTCTGAGCAGGAGATTGCACCCGAAGAGGACGAAGCGGAGAGCTCAGACGAATTGTCCGATTTCAGTGATGAAGACGAAGAATCGCCGACCGCTTCCGAATTTGATTTTGAAGCGATTGATGAGGAGGAATCGGAGGAAGAGAAATCGGAGAATGTGGAGGAATTCGATTTTAATTCCCTGGAGGAAGAGTCCGATTCGAGTGATGAGGTCAGTGATTTTCCGATCTCGGATTCACAGGATGAAGAGGATCCCTCTAGCATGTTTGACGGCATCGATACCGGAGGCGAAGAGGATGAGAAGGGTGCTGTGGGGACAGATGATCCCGATCTGGACGATTTTTTCCGTGACCAGCAGTAGCCGCCGATGAAGTTTGCCGGCGGTCTGTTTGTACTCATCCCATTCGTCGCCTCTATTATCCACCTTAATCCAGCGTGCACTATCTTTAGCGAAACGTGTGCCGCAAAACAGTCTGACTGTCTTTCACACTGTCCGATAGCTGCACTGGAATCGACCAGATGACACTGCCCACCTTACAAAGCCCCTCGGCACCTTCCCGACAGTAATAACAGATTAGTGACAATGTTATCTTGTTATTTTCGGAATCCAGGGATAGAGGCACATCAATTTTAAGTTCACTTGGATTCTGAACAGATGATAGTGTTATCAGGTCACCCAAGATGCGCTTATCCGTTGAGCCCACAGTGTATTCTTCCGATATTTGGTAGCGAATAGGATTTAACTTATTGAGTTTCCAGCCCTGAGGAAGTGAAAGATCTACCAACAGTGTGATCTTCCCGGCATCAGGCCTAAGAGCAATCGGGTCAAGCTTGACTCTCTGGGCGTTAGGAAAATGAGGTTCTGCTGGATCGACATGTTGGAAGTTCGTTAATCCACGAATTGCCAAGGTGTTTACCTGATTTGTTTTTAAATTAATAACGCGGATGGCGTGGTTGTTAGTGTCCGCAACGTAGAGGTGCCCCCGGGCATAACTGATCCCTGCCGGCTCATCAAATTGAGCTGGCGCATCTTGTTTTCCAGGCTTGCCATCCCCCGCAATGGTCGTTGTCTCGCGGTTTTGTATATTGATTTTTTTAATTTTGTTGTTGTAGGTATCTGTGATATAAAGCTCGTCATCATGCTCGGCAATGCCGAGCACATGTTGCAATCGGACTGCTCCCGCCTTGCCGTCCTTGTCACCGAAGCTGAACAGCGCACGACCCTGGGGCAGATTTGAGGCCCCAACGATAGTGTCCACATTGTTGTCGCTAAAGGGCACAGCACGAATGGCACTACCTTCACTATCCGCCACGTAAAGAGTCTTTCCATCACTTGCCAGCCCACTCGGCTGGGCGAAACTCGCATACTTTGGTCCAAAACCTCGCTGGTCAATCATGGGTGGTACTTCTGGTACCCGGATGCCATCGGTAATATCTTCGCGTCCATTGCCAGCAAAGACCTCTAACCCAGAATTTCCCTCTAGGGGAATCCGCCAGATTTGATGGGAGCCCGCCATTGCGATGTAGAGGTATTTCTCATGTACCAGCAACGCCCAAGGACTCGCCAGAGGAAATTGTTTTGGAGGGCTAGACCAATTTGTCGGCAATTTTTTTATGGCACCGTCAGGTCCCACTTTGACGCGATCCATTCCTGGCCAGATCCTGCGATTTTGCTTGCCAGTACCGGCTAAGGTGGAAACCTTTCGTTGCTTTAAGTCAACGGTACGGATTAAATGGTTTTGTGTGTCCGCCACGTAGAGTTTGTTGGCAACAAGAGCGAGTCCTTGGGGATTGTTGAAAGTGGCCCGATCAAACCCCCCATTTGCTGAGCCTGCGAAGCCTGTGCCAATATTTTCTATCCACTGCCCATCCAGATCGGTGACCACGATGCGATGATGCCCACTATCGCTAATGTAGAGGCGATTCGCATCCGCATCCGCTAGAACCTTTCCAGGAAAATGCAACGGCTGATGTTCCGATTGATGCCGCTCAAGATCAAAACGTATGGGAGTAGCATCGAGCAATCCACGTTTTTTGTAATAAGAAATGGCTTTACTAAAAAAGCCATTCAAGGCTGCAAAGCTGATTTCACCACTATGGGATCCAATCAGATTGCCTTGTGGGTCAATAGCGCGGAGCGATGGCCAACTCCGGATCCCATAGCGATTCCAGATAACGTGGTTTTTGTCATTAATGACCGGGTGTTCGATATCATATCTCAATATCGCCTGACGAATGTTGTCGACTCCCTTTTCTGCCTCAAATTTTCCAGTGTGAACGCCAATAACGACGATCTCATTCGGATAAGCCTGCTCCAGCTTTTTCAATTCGGGAAGAATATGTATGCAATTGATGCAGCAGTATGTCCAGAAATCAAGCAGTACAAATTTGCCCCGTAAATCGCGCAGATCGATCGGTCCTGCAGTGTTGAGCCATTGTTCGTTGCCTTCGAGTGACGGCGCAGGACGACGGTTGGGAAAGGGATGTTTTTGGCTGCCTTGGTCTTTGTTCGAGTTGCGATCGGAAGTAGAAGTATTTGTGTCAGTCCCCTCCTGCTCGGCCGATGGCTCACCCGCCAACGATGATTGGAAATCGCAACCTGCCCAAAAATTAGCGCACCCGTATAATAGTACTAGGGTGAGCAGAGCGACTAGAGAACGCGCGATGGGTGAGAGCATGGTTTATTATTTTTCGCAAACGCCAGGGAAGTAAAGCACACCGCATGTATTTTCTGCTTGACTTTACAAACCCAACTACCGCAGATACGCAGCGGCGCATATCCTACTGGATAGCAGGCAATTGGGAAATATCGGGGTAGTAGCGGGACTAGTACTGCCAGCAAATATTGACCTTATGTGGCCGCGCAGGGAAAAACAGATTTACCTAGTGGCCTCTGGATTACCTTGTTTTACTCATCCGATGGGCTAATCTAAACTTAAGAGGCGATTCTTGACGAACTTATGAGGGAGAGGTAAATCGTATCGATAGGAGAAGTCAAGTGGCGCAGGTAAAGCGTGAGGGAGACGGTGTTTTGACATCGAACGAGGAAACAGCAACGGTGAGGTTCATTGCATTGAAATACATCATGTTATTTGTTTGTCTATCGGGCGTATGGGAAGTTTCCATCGCACAGGCGGCAGAGTGGGCAAACAAGATGTTTGATAACCAATTAGAGTACGACTTTGGAGACCTTGCCAGAGGTGCAAAAGCAGAGCATCGGTTTAAAATAAAAAATCGCTTTGAGGAAGACATACATATTGCTTCCGTAAAATCGAGCTGTGGTTGCACAACTCCTAAAGTATCACAGAAGATTCTCGCTACGGGTGAAGAAGCGGACCTCATTGTCGACTTCGACACAGTTAAATTTAAAGGTTCGCATGCAGCTACAATTACGGTTGAATTTGCGCCTCCCTTCAGCGCTGAGGTGCGCTTGCAAGTCAAAGGCTTTGTTCGGCAAGATGTTGTTTTTAGCCCAGGTCGTATTGAGTTTGGACAGGTTCCCGCTGATGAAGGTGCCACAGAGAATATAGCGGTTACCTATGCGGGCCAAGAGAACTGGGAAATAGCTGATGTTCGTAGTGCAAACGCGAATTTTGAGGTGCGTTTGCGAGAACCTTCCCGAAGTAACGGACGGGTTGAATACGATATGCAGGTACGCCTGAAAAAAACTGCTCCGACGGGTTACATCAAGGATCAACTGACATTGGTAACCAATGACCAATCGCATCAGTATATCCCGATTACAGTAGAGGCGAGCGTGGTTCCTTCGGTGAGCGTTAGCCCTACGTCCTTGCATTTAGGGGTCGTGCGTCCTGGTGAGTCGGTGACAAAGCAACTCGTCGTCCGGGGCACTTCTCCTTTTCGGATATTGGACGTTGCCTGTGAACAACCGGAAGAAGGTTCTGCGGAGTCAAGCGACTGTTTCAAATTCGCACCCAGTGAGCATGAGCGCAAACTTCACATCATACCGGTAACATTCACGGCCAACGACTCGACCGGAAAGATTATTGAGACGATTCAGATAATGACAGACGTCGGACCGGATAGCAACACGCCGACTCCCCAAGCACAGCCTTTAAAGGTGGTTGCCCACGTCGAGGTTCTGGACGAATAAGGATCCCCACTCTAGTGGATAACCGGCCGTTGGCCGAAGGATGAGGGGCCACGCTTTTGATAGTCGCTATGCAGTAGGGGTTTCTGCTACAACGCCACAAAGCTTTAATTGTCCAAATCTTTTCTCCGCTTCATTTCCCCACGAATCCACTGCTGGTCCTCATTGCTAAGTCGGTCCATGGCGACCTCCTTTGTTTCCCCATTGCGCTTTTTCAGATAGACGGTTTGCCCCTCAACGGTTTCCAAATATGCGTCTGTTTGATGTTTGCCGGTATTGTCCTTAAAAATCCTGTACTCTTTCACCTCGGTCGGTAATTCCTGGGGCTCGACTTTTGTGGTGTTGGGAGATGCCCGGTTTGTATTTTTTTTGGCGTCTGTGCCACTTGAACTGGCCGGTGGATCCTGCCCCTCCCGGCTGCCCCCGATGTCCCAACCCCCACCCGATTTCTCACTACCAATAGGCGATTTTTGAAAACTATGTAGCCAGGTTTGTGCCGACTCGGGAAACATTTTGATGATCCGTCCCGCTTTTCCGTACGCTGGATAATTGTCGTCAGGAATGAACAAAAGCACGACAAATCCAAGCACGAGTCCCACGGCACCAAAGAGGACCATACCAATCAAATTTCCCACCGGCCCCAGCTTTTTTCTCGCTTTCGCTTTTTTCGTTAGCTCTGTCCCGGCATGACTGCTAGGCTCGAAGACATCACCGGAGGGTTCGGTGGGGAAGACCGGTTCATCGTCTCGATCTTCTTTTGTGGAGTCTGGTGACTCGGAAATGTCAGCATCGGTAGAGACAACAATCCGCGCAACAGCGCTGACCGATACTTCGGTTGAGCCGATTTGTTTGTGGACGGTATCTTCATCTGTCGCAACGCAGACACAATACATTGTGTTGTCGCTGACATAACCCTCAAGCAACTGCAATGACGAATCACTATCGCCCGGACTTGAAAATGCGTTTTGTATTGTCTTTTTTAATTGGTCGTCGCTGAGACCTTCTTCGCCGGAGAATTCACATTGAATAAGATATTTTGGCATCGTTGGTTTCTACCTGGATGGGTCACCGAGATATCAAGATACGGTAGTTTAAGCTTCTCGAGCCCTAGGGGCTAGGCTGAGCAGACACGAAAGCTCTGATTTCAACGACCGGGACTCAGCCGATTTTCTTTCGGGAGCGCGATGGTTTATGTCGATTGGCGCGGCACTGGCCAATCACTAGGACGTTTACGAGATCCCGTAGAGTGGTGAGAGTTTTTTTTTCAAATAATCCATCAGGTATGTATGAGACAACTCTTTGCCGGTAACACGCTGTACCAATTCACGGGCTGAATAACATTGTCCAGCTAGATGGATATTTTGTTTTAGCCAGCTGCGCAGTGGTTCAAACTGCCCCTCCGAAAACGCTGCCCCGCAACCACCTGAATCTTCAGTAGCATGGGCGAAAAACTGGGCACTGTATAAATTTCCCAGAGCATAGGTTGGAAAATAACCAATCGCCCCACCGCTCCAGTGGATATCTTGCAAGATGCCCTCCGTTGCATTCTGCGGACAAATGCCAAGATCGTCCTGATATTTTCTGTTCCAAGCTTCCGGTAAATCACGCACAGCTAAATCACCATTGAGCATTGCTTGTTCTAGCTCGAATCGAATCAGAATATGCAAATTGTAGGTTGCCTCGTCAGCTTCCACTCGAATAAGGGAGGGTCGCACATCATTAATCGCCGCATAAAAACAATCTAATGAAACGCCCTCTAGGGCAGTCGGAAAATAAGATTGCAGTAGCGGGAAATGATATTTCCAAAAATCGAGACTACGGCCGACCTGATTTTCCCAAAGTCTGGACTGGGATTCGTGAATGCCTAGAGACGTTGTTTCTCCGGGCGGCAATCCATACCAGTCGACTCGCAATCCTTGTTCGTAAATGCCATGGCCAGCCTCATGCAAAATTCCAAAGAAAGCAGTCGGGAAGCAATACGCATCGTACCGCGTTGTAATGCGCGTATCATGCGGTGCAAGATTGCTGCAAAAGGGGTGTACGGTTGTATCAAGGCGACCTCTGGTAAAATCGAAGCCTAGTTTTTCAGCAACCTGCCGCCCTAATTTTTTTTGATCTCCGATAGGATAATGCTTACCTAGAAAAGCGTTTTCAGGCGTTTTCTCACAACCGACGATTGTATGAATAAAGGGCACAAGCTCGTCCCGCAAGCCCTCTAAAATACTCTGGACGTTACTCGTTGTTTCGTGGGGTTCATATTCCTCCAGCAGCGCATCGTATCTGCAAGTGGTAAATCCCAGCGCATCGGCCTCCTGCTGTTTGAGGCAGACGATCTCTTCGAGGGCGGGCTGAAAAATTGTAAAATCATCCTGCCTCCGCGCCTCCTGCCAGAAATGTTGTCCGCGCACCGAAGCATGTGTTAACTTTTCAATCAATGATGTGGGCAGCTTGATCTGTCGATTCCACTGCCGCTTTAATTCTCGGATGACCGTTTCGGTATCTGAATATTTTTCGACATTGCATGGCGAATCGGTAAGTTCGTCAAGCCACCGACCCACCTGTGGGTCGGTTCGGCGCCGATGAATGAGTCCGGCCATAAGAGTCATCTGATCAGCACGATCTTCAGAAGCCGCTTCAGGCAGTCCAGTGCGTTCGTCCCAGCCAAGCAAGGACAAGGTGGAAATCAACAGAGAGGTTTCGCGCGTAAATTGGCAAAGATCTTCAAACGCTTTCTGGTGGTGGGGCATAGTCAATCTAGAAAAAGAGCCATGTGGAAGGCGCCAGGAGTAAATACCGAACACAAAATCTGTGAATGTCACTAAGCGTTTGTAATGCCAGCACGTGGACCTTCAATGGCAAGCTAGCGAGGTATCTAAGTCAATATCCCAGATTCTTTTCAATTTGGCGAGCACGGGTTGAAAACGTATCGAGGGCCTCTGGAGACTTTTCGTCTTTAGTACGGCGCATGCTAGCGGCTTCTTCCGCGTGGCGATCATCGAAGCCAGCTCCGCGGTACCGCTCCAGGTCCAAAATTGGGGAAGTGCATCCAGGGACAGCACATACTGCCAGCAGCATGAATCTCGAGATAGAGAGAACCATGGACAACAGAGAACCAGGCACCGATTCCAATTTAAGAGTCATGTAGTGACCAGTCCTGAAAGATGAGTTTTCAGCGGGCGAGCAAGTGTGACAAAATGTAGAAATAGGGTCCAGGTCAGTTGATCCGTTGCTTGCGACGACGAGTGTCGTGCGGTACCAGCTAGCAGAATGTTTTCACTGCAGTAGGCCATGATGATTGCTTGTGCCCCATTGGCGCTGCGCCCAAAGTCGGCCTTATTGACCCCCTTACAACTTGTAGATTCCGCACTTCTGGAAAACTCTTGCCAAGCCGGTTTTCCGGATGAGTCCAATGATCCAGCAAGCAGTCGCCACTAACGATGCAGGCACTGGAGTGCTACCAGAGCCAATGGGCGTCCTTGGAAATACCATCGCTTTTTCTGTTGCAAGGGACCCGAGAGGCCGCCGGCTGAAGAAAATCAATCAGGATGGCTTCTAGCGAGACAACTGCTCTTCAGCAGCGATTGCCATAAATGCTCCTCTTCACGGGTTTAATGTCCCCTGTGCCCCGGTTTCGACCCTGTTGCTAGCGGTGACGGGACTCGGTTTAGCAAAAATGCCCAGCTATCAACAGCAATGCCTGTACCGACTATTCCGATAAAGCACACGATGCGGTTTTTAAGTTTTGACGACATTGGATTTTTCTAGATGTTCTAAAAAGACCAAAAATCCGGAGTGGCGCGGACAGACGCAAATGGTCGATAAGTAGCTTGGTGCCGCATGCATCGACCCACCTTTAGCGGATGAACGGATCGTCACAGATTCTTAGCCTCGCGCCATCAAGGAGAACAGCAACTGTGTCTCAGGATATCAATGTCATAGCGCTCGTCAAAGGTAATGAACGCTATGTGTTCTTGTTTGATGATGATAGTCGTGGCGCCGCTTTGCGGACTCTTGGTCGCTATGCTTCAAACCCCGATTTGAGTTTTACCTGGTACGATGCTGCCGTGCTAAGCCAGCGGATTAGTCAGGAGGGTCAGAAATCTGAGAAGCGTTTTGATCTTCCCCTGACAACGGACAAGGACGAATTGTTCTAACAATAATGTCCCCCCACCATGCTTGAGGCCTCTGAAAGATTTATAGAATTCCTGCGAGTTGAGCGAAATGCATCTCAGTTAACGCTCAAAAGTTACCAGGAAGACCTCAGCATACTGGCCACCCACCTGGAAGAAGTAGGTGGCAGTTGCCCCTCGGTGGCAGATATCACCACGCTGGATCTGCGAGGATTTATTGCGGAACTCCAGAGGAGCGGTTATGCCAAGTCTACCATTTCTCGGCGACTGGCATGCCTTCGCAGCTTCTTTCGTTTTGCCGTTCGTGAGGGCTGGGTCGAATCGAATGTCGCTAAGCCGCTACGCAATCCACGATCGGGAAGACATCTACCGTATCTATTAACCGATGAGGAAATCGGACGTTTACTTGAAGCCCCTCCGACTACAACACATTCCGGGAAACGGGATCGGGCAATGCTTGAAACGATGTATTCAGCAGGATTACGAGTTAGCGAATTAGTGGGCCTTTCAGAAGCCGATCTGAATCTGGAGTCAGGGTTGATCCGCGTACGCGGTAAAGGGCGTAAGGAACGGCTCTGCCCACTCGGTTCGTATGCGATTGTGGCGTTAAAAAAATGGCTCCAGGTCCGCACCCCCAATCAAGATGGCACTCGGTCTGATCAAGACGCAGTCTTTCTCAATCGCTTTGGTCGAAGGCTGAGCGCGAGAAGTGTAGGTCGTATGTTAGGAAAATATCTAAAGCTCTGCGGCCTAGACCGGCGGACCAGCCCACATACGCTGCGCCACAGTTTCGCCACCCACCTACTTGATCGAGGAGCCGATATCCGCACGGTTCAGGAGTTACTGGGGCACAAAAGTTTGATCACAACGCAAATATATACCCACGTGAGTACCGCCAAATTACGGGAGGTATACGAGAGCGCCCATCCACGAGCTGGCTGAGCTTTTAAACAAGGGCACGCCGAACGGCCCATACCGCTGCCTGTGTGCGGTCGGAGACACGGACCTTGCGAAGAATGTTCTGGACATGCTCCTTCACTGTTTCAATGCTGATATCCAAAGAAGTGGCAATTTCGCGGTTGCTCAATCCTAGGGCAATATGTCGCAGCACCTGGGATTCTCGGCGAGTCAGTGGAACATCTTCTCCCGCCGGCTGTTTGGATCCCAAGGTGGCGGCGATATTGAACAGCAGTCCTGACTCGACAGGTGATTCGCCGCGGGCAGCAGCCCGAATGACACAGATCAAATCCTCGCGTCCGGTACCCTTGGTAACATAATCGCTAGCGCCCAAAGCAAGAGCGCGGGCTACATACGTGGGATTATCATACGTTGAAAGGATGACGATTGGAGTATCGGGAAGGTTTTGCTTAATTTCCTCCAAAGCATCCAGGCCACTATTATCGTTCATCCGCACATCGAGAAGAACAACATCCGGCTTATGTGAGAGTGTTTTTGCAACCGCTTCTTTCGCATCGGCAGCCTCGGCGATGATTTCGATATCTGTTTCGGCGAACAGGCCGGACAGCCCGGACCGTACCATCTGGTGGTCGTCCGCAACGAGGATGGAGATGGCCATACTTCATTCCTATAACAAATGGCTATGCAGCTTTTTACCCATTGCACAATTAGAATAGAACAATCAAAAAAAGCGATCATGCGGTAAATGTAGCAGTCGACAGCATAGAACGCAATTCGGTGGTGCTCGGACAAATACGTTTCTCCATGCTACGCAGGCCGAGGAGCAGCGCCATTTTCTATTGAGCCAACCCAAGACACCCTTTCAGGGCATGGGGGTTGTAAGGAAAGTGACGACTCTGCGGATCTTAACGCGCGATTGCGGCCGATTCTCCGGGCCTGTTCTTGGAGAACTCTGTTTCCTTTGACCCAGCGGCTGGAGTGACGTACATAAATTACGACAGCCATGGCGTTTTCTCCCCAAAAGCTTTGGCAAAAAGTGGATCGACGGGTTCGCTCCACAATAAAGCGTTATCCATACCAGATGATGATTTGTCCGATGGCATGGATTGGCTCCGCAGAAATAAACATAGGCAGGGAGAAAATAATGTGCAAAGGTTCGCTCTTGCTGGTTGATGATGACCTGCATGTACTTAAATCGATGGCAGATTGGCTTCGAGGAGAGGGGTTTGATGTTGTTGAAGCGGCAACCCTTAAAATCGCGACGGACGCCATCGACAGCCATACCTTTGATCTAGCCATTTGTGATATTCGCCTAAGCGACGGTGATGGCTTTCAGTTGCTTTCCTACTGTCGCGAACACCACCCCGACCTATTTGTCATTCTCATGACCGGATATGGTTCTGTGGAAACAGCGGTCGAGGCAATTCGTTGCGGGGCATTTGATTTCCTCTCCAAGCCATTGATCGATGAGGAACTCAAAGTTGCGATTGAGCGGGCATTGTCTCAGCGCAAAGTGTTGCGAGAAAATGACACGCTCAAAGCTCAGCTTGACCTGCGTTTCGGTATGGATAATGTGATCGGCCATGACCACCGTATGCAGCGGATATTTGAAATTATCAATAGTGTGGCAGACACAAAATCAACCGTATTGATAACGGGCGAAAGCGGGACAGGAAAATCAATGCTTGCCCGAGCGATCCATCGCCGTAGTTCGCGGAGAGACAAACCGTTCGTTGAAGTCGCCTGCGGCGCGTTGTCCGAGTCACTACTGGAAAGCGAGTTATTTGGCCACACTGCGGGGGCTTTTACCGGCGCTAATAGTGATAAACAAGGAAAATTTCACCAGGCCGAAGGCGGTACTATTTTCCTCGATGAGATCGCAACAGCGAGTCCAGCGATGCAGGTTAAAATGCTTCGAGTGTTGCAAGAATATCAGTTTGAGCAGGTAGGCGGTAGCAAAACATTTACTGCTGATATCCGTGTCATTCTTGCAACCAATGAAAGCCTTGAGGAGATGGTTGAACGAGGCGATTTCCGCAAAGATTTATTCTACCGCATCAATGTAATCAACCTTGAGTTGCCGCCACTACGCAATCGAATTGCTGATATTCCCATACTCGCACGACATTTTCTTGAAACAATCTGTGAGGAGTCGGGAAAACAAGTTGATGATTTTTCAGACGAGGCGATGCATACCTTACAACGATATGCGCTTCCCGGTAACGTCCGAGAACTTCAAAATATTGTTGAGCGGGCCGTCCTTTTAGGTAAGGGGAAAACAATCTTATCGGAAGATCTTCCGGAAAGTGTACATGATCGGCCATCAGCTTCAGTGGTCGAGACCAAGGCAGAGTTGCGCTGCGGAGGATGTACCCTCAAGGAAGCACTTGAAGGCCCGGAACGCCAAATTATTCTTGAAGTCCTTACCGGTAATAATTGGAATAGAAATGAAGCTGCCCAGGTGTTGGGAATCAATCGAACAACGCTCTATAAAAAGATGAAAAAACTTGACTTGGAAGATCCTCGATATACCACCAGCACCCGGATCAATCCTGTGATCAACTTGCCCGCAGGCGAGGTATATTAACCGTTGGCATATGCGTTGTCGTATCGAGCGCAATGATTAGCCGCTATCGCCAACCATCCGAGTTGTAAAAAGGCGTTACTAGGTGGCCTGAGAAACAGTCTTCGGATTCAAGGGATTGTTTGCCACAGAGCGTTTTTTGAACCACTGATCCAGCAGCGTCGGTTCGATAAAGCTCAAGCAGGCGACAATCAGCAGAATGTACATGACCCAGAGCCCGCTAATCAGGGCCAAAGAAGACCAGACCACAAGAGCAACTCCCAGCATAAGAGGTCGCGCTAGGCGATTCCAAATGAGAATTGGAAAGGCCAGTTCAAACAACACGATTGTATGGGTCCAGGCCGCGATGAGTTTCGGATAATCCCGCAAAAAGCCCAGGGTTTCAAACATCCCCGATTGAGGACGGGCAAGTAGCCACCAGACCGCTTCACCGGTCCCCCAGGGGTCATACCATTCAGGGCCCGCGGAGAGTTGCCCCGGTCCTGCCAGTTTGGCAAGGCCCATCATTGCAACGATCAAACAGAGGTGTACCTGAATAAGCCTCGTGGCCAGTGTGGCACTGAAAAACTTCTGTTTCCCCGGGTCTTTGGCAACGGCCGGTTTCTTCTGTGCAGCGCGCAAAGTCAATAACCGATCGACGGAGAGGCGCGCACCGCAGGGGCCCAGACAGAGATAAAACTGAATCATGACCAATACCGGCTCGATTTCAGAAGTCAGCATTGGTCCGCGGTGGATGTAAGAGAGCGTCACAATCAACCCGAGTACCGCGGTGATGCGACTGAAAAGGCCAATAGTAAAGAACAGTAAAAGAGCTACCCCAATCCAGTGTGCCACATTCAACTCTGTTGCGGTGTTTAGGTGTGACAAATAGGACAGTGTGGCCGGATTATAAACCTGCCCATCGGGCATATATTGTGGAAGCTCCGTAAGTTCATACGGTAAGAGTCCATCCTGGGCAAAGAAATGGGAAACATCTGCGGTGTAGGTCAAGATGAAGTAAAGAGCAAGTAGTCCAGTAGCCACCCGGATCAGCGAGAGTGGCAGCGGATCGCTCGGGGTATACCAAAAACGGTTCCATCCGCGACCAAACTGCGTGAAGAGTCGCTCAAAATAGCGCTTTATAGAAAAGTCGTTCATAGTCAGCGACTCCTCTGGAGGTTGCCTCGAGATTGGGTCATCGATCCACGATCCTCTCGCTTGGATGGTGACCACCGATTTTGATCCAAGATAAGATCCGCTTCGTAAAATGTGGCAAACCATTCTTCATGTTCTGGATCTCGCATTTCCGGAGCGATCTCCTCGAGGCTCACTAAATCCTGCGTTTGTTGAATAAGGCAGCGGAAGAGGTGCGTGCCGTTCTCGACATTGGCTTTCCGGAGCATCCCGCCAGCGAGTGCTGCCACCAAGTCGGCCTCCTCGTTGTTGTCCCCAAGGTGGAGTCGTAGTTTCTGTGCCAGGGCGAGATAGCGCCGCTGACGCATGCCGTCCCAGATTCCCTTGGGCATCAAATCAACGAACGTACGCTCAGCCTGTTCGTTTCCGGCCGTGGCAGGGTTAAGTTCAATCTGGCATCGATGATCAAAATCGTAAGGATTGTTGTAGATCAATCCAAAATCATATCCCGTATCCATCCATAGCGTTCGTAAATAGGGCTGAATACCTGGGCTTTCCCTCAACTGTCGTCTTAGTCCGCTGCGGGCCCCAAAATTACCGGCGACGCCGGCCAAAAGCGCAAAGAGGTGAAAAAACAACAGTAGCGTGATTAGAGTACGGACTCCTTGGCTGGGAATTCCAGGTGAATCACCATCTTTAGCTGGTAGAGTCTGAGAAGACATGGGAAATTTTGGCCTCAGGATGCCGATCGGTCGTCTGCCCACTCTGGGCAGGGTGAGAATCACTTGGTCGAATCTATTTATCGACAAAGCGATAGGACCGACTCCACTTGGCTCAGCCCTAGAGACCCAATCTCGGCCCGATACCATAAAAAATACCGGACCCCCGAAAGGGCCCGGTATAATAGACTTTTTATAGTCGCTGACAACTTGGTGAGTTTAGCTAGTTTGAAGCCTTTCTCACCAGGCTATCGGGCAACAGGCTTCGGCAAGCAAAGCCTGAGTTACGCCAGCTTAGGCAGCGCAACCATTGCAACCATTGCAGCGACCTTTGCAGCGACCATGACAGCGGCCTTTGCAACGATCACGACCACTGCATTTATCGCGACCACAGCATTTGTCGCGGCCTTTGCAACGATCACGACCACAGCATCGATCACGACCACAGCATCGCTTTTTGCCACGACATTTGCAATCGTTGTCGCAAGCCGAGCAATCGTCTGCTGAGCAGTCACATTTTGCGCTACAGCCATGGCAACCGTGGCCGGCCAGAGCTTGTTTCTCACCGCCAATCATGGCGATTCCAACAACCGCGAGGAAAATCGCGATGCCAAGAATTAAAGTGCGATTCATCTTTTCCAATCCTCCAAAAAGGTACCGAAAGAAGTAGGAGTTGACATTGATCCACAAGTGCCGTCTCGGCTTTTAACTGCCTCGCCGACTCGACGGCACGTGTCGGGTGACAGGCAACCTCCCAGCAAATACGCCCACCAAGCTCCCACGCCAACTTGTTTAGATTTTGCGGGTTAGGCAGGTTTTACCGAATTTATAAGCTAGGGGGCTAAAATAGCATGGCTGCAATTCTTGTCAACCAGCCATTTAGGTCAAATAGAATTTCTAGGTTATTAAGGGATAATAAGTGGTATAGGATAAATCTGTTCAACTCTACCCCATAATGCTTGCATGTCGATTAGATAACAATGAAAAAATAAATATTTCGCGAAAAATAGGAAATTTGTGCGGTTTGTACGGTTTTTCCGGTGGACGAGCGGATGTAGTGAAAGCGTAAAACCCTGGTTTTCTCTCATACCAGGGGACCCTTTGGCGGAAATCGTGCCCCAAAAGTAAACGTGGCAGGTAATTTTTTAGGGTCCAAAAAGGGCAGATGTTGCCAGAGGCATTTTCTGTGTGGAGCCTCCCGCCCCTTCCCATACAGTTTTTCTCTCAGGATGAGATTATCGATTGGACCGACTGAGAGGATAAGGCCGTCGGTGTGGCGGGGCCCCAAGCCATTTTGCGGCCACAGTAAGAGGGGCACAGAAAGAGTCAAAAAGAAGAATTTTAGTTCGGCTGCGATCTTTCAAAAACGGGGAAAAATCGAACCGCCCTTGATGGGCTGAGGGGCGACTGAGAAAGAACCCATTAATTTTTCTTTTGGGCTTCCTTCTTTTTTCGCTCCTTTTCCGCCTTTCGCTTTTCGCGTTCCCGCTGCTTTCGTTCCTTTTTATCATCGTTCCCGAGAACTTCTTCAGGAGTTTTGTCAGCCCGTTTGCCCTGTTTATTTACAACCGCTTCTTCGTTGGCCCGGCCCTCCCGAAAATTCAACTGTTGGGCAAAATTCCGGGCCACCACCGCATCGCCGACAGAAGTTCTCATGAAGGTGTTGCCCTGCGAATCAAGAAATAGCATTTCAGCAGGAGCAGTCATTACCGCTTGCTCTGGAGCCAGCTGATCTTGGTCAAGGTCGGGCGGTCCGCCAAAGCCACCGAGAGGCTCTCCGCCATGCTCGTCGAGAAGCACCAAATCCGTGCTTATCGGCTTGTTATTGTTGATCTCGGGAAGGCCTTTTCCTTGTTGTAATTGTTTGTCTGCCATTGTCTGGTTTGCTATCTCCCCAGGCTGGAGAGAGATACGGCCAGTCCGTTGTTCTCCCTTATCAAAATCAATTTCTCGTACGATGATATTGTCTGCATCGCCCTCTTCGTTTCCGATTGTCGCCATATACACTTGTCGATCGTCGGGTACGCGAACGGCATTACTGGATTGACTCCAAGCCGATTCACGATATTTCCGGGTCTGCATTCGGGCAGGATCCTCCAAAAAACGGGGATCGATACCAAGTTCCTTGAAGTTCGGATTCTTTAGTGCCAATTGAATCCGATAGAGGTAAATCTTTCCGGGCTCGACATCGTAATCAAAAATGCGAACAAGGCGGTTTTCTACCACCCGACGAGATGTTGGTGTGTTAACAGATGTTGGTGGATCAGACGGTTGCTCTTGCTGAGTGGATTGTCGAGCATTGGTCTTCTCATCATCGAAAAAATTAAACTGAGAATTTCCGGCAGATGGAACAGAAGCGTCTTGGAGGCCGGGAACAGAAGCGTCTTGGAGGCCCGGTTTTGGAGCTGCCGTTGGTGGGAGTTTCGCGGAGGAACTTCCTTTTGTGACCTTGGGTGGCGCGAGTGGAATTTCTGGGTGGGTTGCCTGGCGGCCCCAATCACGGAAGGCCAGCGGTCCGAGAGGTTTTGCTAATGCCCGATCGACAAATCGCGGATCCACGGGCTCCGGGGCCCGGGTTGCCCAGGTGTCCATTTCTCTCTTTCCGATGTGCCAAAATTCGCCAAATTCCCACTCTCGGGCGTTTTTCCAATCGACGTTCTCGCCGGCAGCGGCGTCAGATACCGTAAGTCGCTGGATGCGGGCGGCAACGTATTCAGGTACGTCCCGTTTTGGATCGTATCCCCCGGCATCGGCAAAATGCTCGAGATAATTGTTGGCCTGTTTATCCATAGGAGCGAGAGCCGTGATGACCACCCAGCGGCGCCCCTCCCCTACAGAATTTGCGGGTGGCGCTACGCCACGACGAGGCGGTTGAGGAGTTTTTGATTTTGCCCCCCTCCTTTTATTGTCCGGTTCCTCGGCAGCAGGCTTAGCGTCAGGGTCTTTCATCCAGAAAATGCCGTTACCCCCCACAGCTCGAAGATGGTTGGCGGACAAAAACTTTGGTTCGCTCCGTTTGGCTCCGGTTTGGATTTTTTCGATACCGGGTGCTTTAAAAGTATAAAGATCGGGTGTTATTTCGCTTCGCGCGGCCGTGATCTTTGCTGAAAAATCGGGAATGGGATAGGACCCTTCATCCCAAGAAGATTGTTCGATCCTGGTTTCAAGCTGAGTTGCCATTTTTGAAAGTTTTTCTGGAGTTTGGTCGCCCTGTACCTGCAGTTTGCCCACAGCGCTATAAACCAAAAGTCCAAAAATAATGAGCACGGCAAAAAGCAAGGGCTTTTCAAGATGTAATAAAAGCCACTGTTTAGCTCCAGATGATGAGTTTGTTTTCGGCCGCGGCCCGGGATTGCTGGCCTCCACGGGTTCCACATCTTTCTTTTTTCGCCGGAATTTGAAGGAAGGTAATTTCATAAAAGCCCAGTCATTCAGGATTTTTCAGGGGTCTCAGAATCGACTTTTTTACCACCCTTGCTATTTTTCGACGCAGACTCTGCGCCCATTGATTCTTTAGTAGCTGCTAAATAGGCATAGCCCCAGATTTCAACAAGGATCCCACGGCCAATTTCATCCGCGTCAGGTTCTGGCTCCGTTACTACCTCTTTAGTCAGTTGATTTGTTCGTCGGGTTCGAAACCGTCCGAGATTACTAGTGCTGGCTTTTGATTTCTTGGAGGAGGCTGATTTCACCGGTTTTAGAGGTGATGAGCGATGAAACCGAAGGCCTTGAATTTCGAGAGGTAATGATGAATTCGAAATCGCGCCTAACAGTGCGTTTAAATAATGTGGATCCATCCGGACCTGCATCCGGAATGGAATTAACTCATAGCCGTCGACACGGGGTGGTGTCTTAATTTCATCGGCAAGAGGCTTCTGCAGGGCTTTATTGCCGCGAGATTTCGATTTCTTTGATGCGTCTGCCTTTCCGCGCTTCTGTAGCGTGGAGCCCCTTCTCAGAGCCGTTTTTCCCTTGGCGCCCTTCCCATGCGTTTCTGTCGCTGTGGGATTTTCTGAAACCTCCTGAAGAGACCACTTTGCCTCATTCAGGCGTGCTGCTCCTCCAGCAACCGCCAACTCCTTGATGGTGTGGACAGGAAGATTGTATTTGTCGTCAACATCTATATTCGTAGTCGCAATGGCATGGCCCATGGCCTGATAAACCCACAAAAACTTTTGGCGGTTTCTGCAATCGCTCCATTTCATCTTTTTAATCTCGGCTGTGGCATAACCATCTTGCAATAGATCGTAGTTGGATTGGTCCCAGAACACCCCACCTTGGTCTGCATCTTCTGCAACTCCGAGTGTTTTACGTAGGTCGCGAATTAACAGAGGTGCTGCTTCCGCATAATGTTGCACCAAGAAAGCTTTTTCTTCGTCAGACTCCTCCTTTGCCACTTCATCAGCGAACCCCCGGAGATCAATTTCCCCCTCATCTGGGTCAAATGTTTCATTACCGTTATCACCCACAATGTCATTCGGCCACGCTGTCCCTTCCTGCTGCATCTCAATCACGCTAGTCCAGGCTTCCGCCACATTGCCAGAGACCTTATTGGTTGCGTTTCTCGTTTCTTCGATCCAGGATTCATTTGGGAACACAGATCGCTGGCTATCGGTTTTCATTTTTTTAAACTGCGAACTTACAGCGGTTTTATTCTTTTTAAAGTCCCGTTCTATTTCACGGACAGAAACGTTCCAGCAATAAAGCATGATGGCGATCCCAACAACGGCTAGAATCCAGAAATGGTGCCTCTGAATCTTTGCGAGAACCACTTTTATTTTATCCATCATGCTGCTCCGGTCACAAATTGTGGCCCAAGTAAAGTATTCACCGACTCTTTAAGGAAGTAAAAATATTTTCACGATCACTCAAGCCCCAATTGTTCATTCACTGACTTTGGTTGCCATGCAAATTGGACAACAAAACGGTACTGTGTAAGCTCTCCGGCCCCAATCCCCTTTTCTTCATCTTGTTCAAAAGGCGATTTAACTTTCCGCTCCTCAAGCATTTTTAATACAAGTGGATGGGTGATGCCCAGTTCGCCGGGGGACACTTCAATGGAGTTTCCTGCAGCATCGGGAATGGTAACTTTGCGCTCCTGGAGGTTATGGAGAAAAGTCCGCTGTACGAACTGTTTGCCGTCACCATGGTTTTGGGATTTATGGAAATGGTAACCTTGTAGTTCTACAATGCAGCCAGGACCCCGCGGTGGTTGCTTTACCAAGTTAGTAACTTTCGGGGATGGGATAGATTGTTTTCCAGAAGCAGTCTGTGTGGTGGAATGTTTGTCACCGAAGAGCGCAGAGCTGGCATCTTCACTTGTCGAGGTACTTTGTTGCGCTTCTCCGATCATCAGTGGCGTGTTGTTGTCTTTGAATTTGGCACGGTTGTCTTTGGTAAACCAGCGCCCTAGATCAGACACTTTTCGGACCCGCATGTCAGTGATCCAGAGCTCAATGCGATTGGTTGGATCGCGTACCGTTTCTATGTCGCTATTTTCAGGCGGATTACCAGGTGGCGGTTCTGTCTCGCTTGCAGCATTTGTCTGGCCTGCTTCTTGGGTGACGTCATCGTCCGTTTGTGGCGTCGAATTTTTCTTTGCGAGTTCAACGTAACGATTACTGTCATCGGGCAAACATTGGTAGATAGCCTCACAAAGGTCAAGGTAGTCTGTTTTGCTGTCAAAGACTACCAGACGTTTTTCTCCAGAAAGCTTTGCTGATTCGTAGGACTGTTTCTCTTTGTTATGGCGTGTTCGTAACTGATCTGCGCTGGCCACGACCGATTGTGATCGCTTGATAGCTGCCTTCCATTGGGAGTCATCATTGATTCGTACCTTGTTCCAACTTGCCCAGAGAATGAGAAAATTGGCCAGGCAGGCGATTGCTAGAAGCAGCGCTGCCGCAATGGCCCACGGCTTCTTGCGATTTATGGTGCGATTCAAGACAAGTTCTTTGGGTACCAGATTTGTCGCAATATATGCTTTTGAAATGCCCTGTAATGCGAGTCCGTAGGAAACACCAAATGTAAGAATATTGTCCTTGAAAGCAGACGATTGGGTCACGGTGGAATTAGTAAGCGTTTTTATTTCCCCGATCTTTTCAACCTCATGGCCGAGATGTTGTGCAAGATAACGCCTCAACCCAGGCAACTTCATTGTATTTCCGAGGGCGATTACCCGGCCGATCTTGGCTGTCTTATCAAGGCTCTGAAAATACCCAATTGATCGTTGAATTTCAGTCAGCAGATCTTTGAAGATGGGTCGCATTGCCTTGTAGATGACTTTGGGATCTTCTGCGCGAGTCGCATTGCGTTTTAGGTGCTCAGCCTTGGCGTACGTCAACTGTAGTTCCTTGACCAGCGCCTTCGTAAAGTGACTGCCACCAAGAGGAATATTCCGCTGCCAGACGCGATATCCGTTCGTAATCACTAAGTCGGTTGATTCAGTGCCAATAGAAGCAACCACTAACGAATCGGGAGACTCCTCTGGATCATATTCTTCATTCCAAATCGCCGGGTCCATCTGGTCGAAGACGACGTAGTTGTAAATTGCCAGTGGCGTTAATTGAACAACATCAATGTCGATACCGGCATCTTGATAGGGCTCTATTTCTTGATAGACCTGATCCCGTTTCATCGCGAAGAGGCCAACCTCAGCTTCCAATGCAAAACCCTCTTCCTCACTGCCGACAAACATCCGTTGGTAATCCCAAATGACATCATCCAAATCAAATGGGATCTGTTGGTTGGCTTCATAACGCACAATGTCAGGAATTTTGCTGGTTTCTATCGGGGGCAGTTTGATAAAGCGAGCCAGCCCACTTTGCCCAGAAACCGATACAGCAACTTTTGTCCCCTGAAGATCATTTCGAGA